>Ga0181612_123109_pt1 | contig 14129 bp, 12 predicted proteins | sample HoacroProtozoa21_FD_119630 | JGI IMG/M metagenome (GOLD analysis project Ga0181612, IMG submission 119630) | Hoatzin crop microbial communities from Cojedes, Venezuel. Combined Assembly of Gp0051906, Gp0051904, Gp0051908
GACTGCGGCTACACGAGCGCGTGGGATGAGTTTGCCATACAACTGAAAGAGCAGTTTAACTTCACGACTTTCCCGCTATTAAATATTGCCAGCAGGTTGTGCCAGATGCGCCACGGATGGAACTTCGGAGAGGCGTCGCCGATGCAAAGCGTTGCCCGATGCCGTCTGCCGATGCTGTTTATACACGGCGACAAAGACTTGTTTGTGCCTACGGAAATGGTGTATAAACTCTATGAGGCGTGCCCCGTGGAAAACAAAAAATTGTGGATAGGAGAGGGGAGCGTTCACGCTTACTCGTTTCACGACCATGAGGCAGAGTATGTGCAAACGCTTCGCGATTTTGCACATACTCTGCCGTAATTAGTGCGAAGCGCTTAGGTTATTCGCCTTTGAACGTTGCTACGTACAGTAGCTGCTCGGGGTTCTGTGCGGAGTGATATATATACCTCACTGTATAGTTTTTCTCCCGGTATTTTTTCAGTCCGAGGGCGTTTTTGTATCCTTTATACAGCATATCATCAAACTGTTCTTTGTTTTGTGCCATAATCGTCGGGTCGTCGATTTCTCCGAAAAGGGTATAGCAGTAACTGATAGTCCTCGTCTTCCTGTCGAACGTCATACTGTCTATTCTCTGGTTCGGGCCCATCACCATCGGGCAGTTCTTCCGTGTATATTCACGCGCCTCCTTCTCCGCCTGGTCGTCGAGCGAAGCCTGGCAAGAGGAAAAAGAAACTTGCAGCATCAGAGTCGCCGCAAAAATCATTATAAAACTTTTTTTCATTGTAAATCTTTCAAATATTCAGAAAATGCACTAATACTAACAACTTCAACCTTTGGAAAAGGAATATAGTTTAAAATTCTAAAATGAGAATCATCTGAAACTATAAAAGAAGCATTAGCAGCGATTGCACAATCAACGAACTTGTTGTCGTCTGGATCATGCTCTATAAGTTTAAAATGAAATGTTGGATCATTTTTCTTTACGTATTCACAGTTTATCAGAAATTGTATAATATTCCAAGCAATTTTACTATTAGTTTTCATAGCTATGATTTCTTGGTATTCCCAAAGAATATCGTTGGTTACCCATAAGATAAACGACCCCTGTCGCAACCCCGTCCAAATATTATGGAATGGACTTTTTTTAGATAGGGATGCAACTATACTGTTCGTGTCTAAGACAACGTTATCTCTTACCATAGGGAGTTCTTAAATGCTCTTTTAATATTGCCTCGTTCTTTTCTTGATTCCATTCACCACTCTCCCACAGCTTTTCCATTTCGTCTTCAGCTTGTTCTGCAAAATATTTACTTAAGGCTCTTTTAATTTCCTTTAGCTCTTCATCGTTTTTTACGTATGAAAACATTTCGAGCAAGTGAAGCTGTGCCGGGGTGAAAACAGTTCTTTCCATATAATCCTCCATTTTTATGATAATTATTTATTTTGGGGGCAAAATTAAGCATTTTTCTTGAATAAATGCATTTTCTTCGTAAAAAAAAGCATTATTTTTGATGTTTTTTCCAATATCGGCGCATTATCCCGAAAATTTTTGCTACCTTTGCACAAAAATTATGGAAAGGATACGCAATTTTTGCATCATCGCCCATATCGACCACGGCAAGAGCACCATCGCCGACCGCTTGTTGGAAAAGACCAACACGATCCAGATTACCGAGGGTCAGATGCTCGACGATATGGACCTTGAGAAGGAGCGTGGCATCACGATAAAGAGCCACGCCATACAAATGGAATATACTTTTGAGGGTGAGAAATACATCCTCAACCTCATCGACACCCCGGGACACGTGGACTTCAGCTACGAGGTGTCGCGCTCCATCGCCGCGTGTGAGGGGGCGATACTCGTCGTGGACGCCACACAAGGAGTGCAGGCGCAGACCATCAGCAACCTCTATATGGCCATCGACCACGACCTCGAAATCATCCCCGTGATAAATAAAATCGACATGCCCAGCGCGATGCCCGACGAGGTGGAAGACGAAATCGTGGACCTCCTCGGATGCGATGCCTCCGACATCATCAGAGCCAGCGGAAAGACAGGCGAGGGAGTGGACGACATACTCAAAGCCGTCGTGGAGCGAGTGCCGGCACCCAAGGGCGACCCCAAGGCTCCGCTCCAGGCACTCATCTTCGACTCCGTATTTAATAGCTTCCGCGGCATCATCGTATATTTCAAAATCGAGAACGGCAGCATACGCAAAGGCGACAAAGTGAAATTCTTCAACACAGGAATGGAATACGACGCCGACGAGGTGGGAGTGCTCAAAATGGAGCTCTGCCCCCGGGCTGAACTCGGCACCGGAGAGGTGGGATACCTCGTCAGCGGCATAAAAGACAGCAAGGAGGTGAAAGTGGGAGATACCATCACCACAGTGAAAGACCCCTGCACGAAAGCCATCGAAGGATTCCAGGAAGTGAAGCCCATGGTCTTCGCCGGAGTTTATCCCATCGACCCCACGGACTACGAGAACCTTCGGGCGAGCCTTGAGAAACTGCAGCTCAACGATGCCTCGCTCACCTTCCAGCCCGAGTCGTCGGTGGCATTGGGCTTCGGTTTCCGATGCGGCTTCCTCGGACTCCTCCACATGGAAATAGTTCAGGAAAGACTCGACAGGGAGTTCGACATGGACGTGATCACCACCGTGCCAAACGTGTCGTATATGGTGTATGACAAACAAGGCGGAGTGAAAGAGGTGCACAACCCCTCGGGACTCCCCGAGGCGACACTCATCGACCACATCGAAGAGCCGTATATCAAAGCCTCGATCATCACCACCACCAACTTCATCGGGGCGATAATGAAACTTTGCCTCGACAAGCGCGGAGAGCTGATAAAACAAGACTATGTGAGCGGCAACCGCGTGGAGCTCTTCTTCCACCTGCCATTAGGGGAAATCGTCATCGACTTCTACGACAAACTCAAGAGCATCTCGAAAGGATACGCATCCTTCGACTACCATATCGAAGGCTTCAGACCCTCAAAACTCGTGAAGCTCGACATACTCCTCAACGGCGAGCCGGTGGATGCACTCTCGACACTCACACACTTCGACAACGCCGAACCATTCGGACGAAGGATGTGCGAGAAACTCAAAGAGCTCATTCCACGGCAGCAGTTCGACATCGCAATACAGGCAGCCATAGGAGGGAAAATCATCGCCCGAGAGACAGTGAAGCAGGTGAGGAAAGACGTTACCGCGAAATGCTACGGCGGCGACGTGTCGAGAAAGAGAAAACTCCTCGAAAAACAAAAACGGGGAAAGAAACGGATGAAACAGATAGGAAATGTGGAAGTGCCCCAAAAGGCATTCCTCGCAGTGCTTAAATTAGATTAGAATTACAAAAGGAGGACAGTTATGAAAGAGTTAATTAACACACCGCACGACGTGGCAAGGGAGCTGGCAAGAAAATACAGCACCATGAGCATCGATGAGCTCAAGCTCCTCGAAAGCATTCTCATACCACAAAGGTATAAAAAAGGAGAGCTCATACTCGAGGCCGGCGTCGTCAGCAAACATATTTATTACATCGACAAAGGGCTCGTAAGGGTCTTCTACTATAAAAACAACAAAGAGCTAACGGAGCACCTGCAAAGAGAGAACAACATCGTGATGAGCATCGAAAGCCTCTTCCAGTCGGTGCCCTCAAAACTACAAATCGAGGCCATAGAGCCGACGATAATATACAAAATCCCCGTGGACGACCTCGAAAAGATCTCGCTCCACAACTCCAACATACAGATGCTCTACAGAAAAATCCTCGAGGAGAGCCTCATACAGAGCCAGAGGCATGCCGACCTGCTGAGGTTCGAGTCAGCATCCGACAGATACGAGAAATACAGAAAACAACAGCCGCAGATAGTGCTACGGGCACCGATGACATACATTGCAAGCTATTTGCAAATGACGCCCGAGACGCTCAGCAGAGTGAGAAACGCCTACCTGCAAGAACAATAAAAACAACCGCCCGAAGCCGAGAGGCGAAGGCACAACAAAGAAATTATGCCGAATATATCAGCACGGGGCACAGAGATGCCCGAGTCGCCAATCAGAAAACTGGCACCCTTGGCAGCAAAAGCCAAGGAGAAAGGAATAAAAGTGTATCACCTCAATATCGGACAGCCCGACCTGCTAACACCGCAGGTGGGGCTCGACGCGTTGAAGCATATCGACAGACACATCCTCGAATACTCGCCCTCGCAAGGATACAAGAGCTACAGGGAGAAACTCGTCGGATATTATGCGAAATACGACATCAACGTTACCGCCGACGATATCATAATCACCTCCGGCGGAAGCGAGGCGGTGCTCTTCGCATTCCTCTCCTGCCTCAACCCCGGCGACGAAATCATAGTGCCGGAGCCGGCATACGCCAACTATATGGCGTTCGCCATCTCCGCCGGCGCGAAGATACGCACCATCGCCACAACCATCGAAGAGGGATTCTCACTGCCGAAAGTGGAGAAATTCGAGGAGCTTATCAACGACCGCACCCGTGCGATAATGATTTGCAACCCCAACAACCCCACCGGCTACCTCTACACCCGCAGGGAGATGAACCAGATACGCGACTTGGTGAAGAAATACGACCTCTACCTCTTCAGCGATGAGGTGTACCGTGAATATATCTACACCGGCTCGCCATACATCAGCGCCTGCCACTTGGAGGGCATCGAGCAGAATGTGGTGCTCATCGACTCCGTGTCGAAACGCTACAGCGAGTGCGGCATCCGCATCGGAGCCCTGATAACGAAAAACGAGGAGGTGCGCCGCGCCGTGATGAAATTCTGCCAGGCAAGGCTCTCACCACCCCTCATCGGACAGATAGTGGCAGAGGCCTCCTTAGACACCCCCGAGGAGTATATGCGCGACGTTTACGATGAGTATGTGGAGCGCAGGAAATGTCTTATCGACGGACTCAACCGCATCCCCGGCGTGTATTCCCCGATACCCATGGGAGCCTTCTACACCGTGGCGAAACTACCCGTTGACGACAGCGAAAAGTTCTGCCGCTGGTGCCTTGAGAAATTCAACTACGAGGGCGAGACGGTGATGATGGCACCGGCATCGGGCTTCTATACCACACCCGGAGCCGGTATCGACCAGGTGAGAATCGCTTACGTGCTGAAGAAAGAAGACCTCGAACGGGCCCTCTTCGTACTCAGAAAAGCACTTGAGTCGTATCCGGGAAGAACGGAGTAACAGTTTTCGAGCATCGACGAAGTCGAAGAATCGTCCGCAGGACGATATAATTCTCAATTCTCAATTGGTTTGAACTTTCCTTTTTTCATATCACGACGGATTTACTCCGACAAGGGTGACGGACGGCAGGTGAGCCGCCCGGTGATACGCTTGGCCGTGGCCGGTGTGGCCTTAGGCTTGGCAGTGATGATTATCAGCGTGTGTGTGGTGCTGGCGTTCAAGCACACCATTCGCGACAAGGTCGTGGGTTTCGCCAGCGACATCCGTGTGGAGAATTTTATGGCGCAAGTGAACACCGACACCTACCCTGTGAGCGTTACCGACTCTCTCGTGAAAGCCCTGAAGAAAGTCGATGGGGTGAGCCACGTGCAGCGCTATGCCTTCAAGCAGTGCATACTGAAAACCGAGGACGAATTCCTCGGGATAATGCTTAAGGGCGTGGGCTCCGACTACGATATGAAATTTCTGAACGACAACCTCAAGAGCGGTGAGTATTGGGCTTTCTCCGACAGCGCGAGCAGCAACAAAATCGCCATCTCGCAGATTATGGCCGACAAGCTGCGCCTCAAGGCCGGCGACAAGGTATATGCCTATTTCCTTGCCTCCGACGATGTGAGGGCGCGGAAATTCACCGTCGCCGCCGTGTATGAGACGAATATGGTGCGCTACGACGAGGTGTTCGCATTCACCGACATCTACAGCATACAAAAACTCAATTCCTGGGAACCCGACCAGTATAGCGGGGCAGAGCTGAACATCGCCGACTTCAACCGCTTAGACGAGGTGGCGCTGAACGTCGCCGACGCGGTGAACCGCAAGACCGACAAGCACGGCGAGGTATATAGCAGCCGCTCGGTAACGGAGATCAATCCGCAGATTTTCGCCTGGCTCGAGCTTCTCGACCTTAATATCTGGGTGATTCTCGGGCTAATGGTATGCGTCGCGGGCATCACTATGGTCAGCGGCCTCTTTATCATCATCCTTGAGCGCACCTCGATGATAGGTTTGCTCAAGGCCTTGGGCGCGCGCAACAGCAGTGTGCGCCACACTTTCCTCCTCTTCGCCGTGTATATCATCGGCCGCGGCTTAATCTGGGGCAACATCATCGCCCTCGGCCTGATGCTCTTGCAGAAATACACCGGCATCGTGAAGCTCGACCCGCAGACGTATTATGTCAGTCAGGTGCCTATCGAAATCAATATACCTTATATTATATTAATAAACATCGCCACCCTCATCGTCTGCACCTTAGTGCTCATCATCCCCAGCTTCCTCGTCTCCCGCATTCATCCGGCGAAAGCGATGCACTTTGAGTAATTGACAATTGATAATTGACAATTGACAATTGACAATGGGTTTCATCGACCTTTCTCACGCTCGGCAAAGAAAGCGAGCTCTTCTGCCCTTGCTTAACCGAAAGGTTGACAATGGACAATTAGTATTGCTTAAGGCGGTAGCGATATCAGAGCCTTTCTTTGAGCCACAATCCGAAGAATTTGTCGTAAACCTCGTAGCATCCGTTTTCGAATGTCACGAAGTCTTTGTCGATAAGTCCTTTCACCGCCGCTTGCACGCTGCTTGTGGAGCCGAGGTGGTATTTACTCACGAATGCCGTGGAAAGTATTCCCTTTGCCTTGCCCTCATTGTTGATGGCTCTCAGCAGCTCCTTCTGCTTTGGCGGCAGTTGGAAGAGCAGAGCCTCGAATGTTGTCTTGCTTTCTGATATTATGGCGTTTAGGGCTTTGTCGATGGTTTCCTTTCCTGCGCATTCTCCTTGTGGCGTGATAGCGAAGATTTTGTTGAGCATCCTCTGCATATACCAGGTGATGCCGTCGAATTTCGCATACACCTCCTCCACCATTTCCCGTTGCGCCTTTTTGCCGTATCTTTCAAACAGGCGGCAGGCGAAGTCGGCGTATGTTGCGACTGGCAGCAGGTCGAGACTTTTTATCGCCGTGCTTTGGTAGAACGGACGTGCACGGCTCATAAACATCTCGCTCATCATCGTGCGGTGGGAGCCGGAGAAGATGAAACGGGCGTTGTGGCAATGCTGGATATGCGTGCGCAACTTCGCCTCCACTTTCTTGTCGGCATACTCGCTGATGGTCTGGAATTCGTCGATAGCGACGATGCTCGGCCTCTTCGCCGTTTCGAGATACAGGAAGATCTCATCGAGAGTCACGTCGGGATGCTGGATGTCGCCGAGCCCGACGCTCCACGTGGGGATGCCGTTGATATCGAACGAGATAAACGACTTGAGCGACTTGAGGCAGTCGAAGAAGAACTGTGCTGCCTTTTGTCCTTTGGGCATCAGGGTGTAGAGGATGCTCTTACCCATTGTGCTTACCATTTCCTCGAAACTTTTTGTGGTGTAGATGTCGATGAGAAAGGTATTGTATTTTTGGCTTACGCCCTCGTTGGCAAACAGGTGTTCTATCAGTCCTGTTTTCCCGATTCTCCTCGGCGCCACGAGTGTGATGTCGTTGCCGTTGTTTATTTCGCTTATTAAATCTTGCGTCTCTTTCTCTCTGTCGCAGAAGTACTCTTCGGCCTCGTAACTGCGCAATACAAATGGGTTTTCTAACATAATCCGCCAATTATTATAATTTAATTATGCAAAGGTAATAATTTTTTTATAATAATGAAAGGATTTTGCGAAAAAATGCATTTTTTCGGCAGAAATTTTCATTATATGCGATTTTTATTATAATTTTGCAGCTGAATAATAATTTTTTAAATGGCACTTCCGATTAGACCTGTTCCTACGCTTTATGGCGAGGACGCAAAGAGATTTATAGAGGCGGCTGATGCTGCCGAGAGAAATCCTCACACGATAAAACCTAAAATGTCGCGTGAGGAGGCGGAGCGTATTTGGGCAAATGTATTAAACGGATAGAATTATGAGTGACATTAAAGAAAAACCAGTGAAATATGAGGCAGCAATGGCGGAGCTTCAGCAAATAGTGGAGAAAATGGAGGAGGGCGACCTCGACATTGACAACCTTACCTCGCAACTGAAAAGGGCGCAGCAGCTCATTAAACTCTGCAAGGACCGGCTGACAAAAACCGATGCAGAAATCCGCAAAATTCTTGACGGAGAGGATTAATGCAGGCGCAAGGGGAAGCGAAGCCCTCCTGCGAGGTTCCCTTTAGGGATGAGATTTCTTCTTCGAGGCTCCGATTCGGGATAAATTTCTCTTGCAAGGTTCCGAATCTGGTCGAAAATCCCCGATTTTTGTAAAGAAACATTACTTTTAAGGGTTCATATATTATTTTTTATCGAAAAAATTTGGCGATAAGCGATAATATATGTACCTTTGCAACATGGAAGATTTTGAGAACATTCGTTTTATGTCTGCCGCAGGCATTGTCGCGGCCTTGGGCAAGCGTTATCGTGAGTACCGCTTGGCTGTTAGAATGACCCAGAAAGAGGTGTCGGAGCAGTCGGGAGTGAGCGTGCTCACCATCCGCCGTTTTGAGAGTGGCAAGGTTTACAATATCACGATGTCAAACTTCGTGGCATTGTTGATTGCCATCGGTTATGTTGAAAACATCCCCGGTCTTCTTCCGGAGATACCAGTGTCGCCCTACGCCATATCGCGGTTAAGGGGCAAACTGCCAAAAAGAGTGAAGCATGCGAAACGTACTTAAAGTAATGATATGGGGCAATGAAGTAGGTCGTCTCTCTTGGGATGACCAGCGCAACCGTGCCGTTTTCGAGTACGACAGTAAATTCCTGCGTGGCGTCCTCGACCTTGCCCCTTTGTCGGCATCTATTCATAATCCCCGATGCTCAATGCCTTTTTATGGCGAGGCCAACGATGCCGTGTTTTGCGGCTTGCCGGCATTCATCAGCGACTCTCTGCCTGGAAGGTGGGGAAACACCGTGTTTGCGGCGTGGGCTCAAGCGAATAATATTTCAGAAAACAGGCTCACGGCTGTTGACAAACTGTCGTTTATCGGCTGTCGGGGAATGGGTGCCCTTGAGTTCGAGCCGGCATACGAAGTGGGTGGCGACATACCGATAGAGTTGGACGACTTATACCGTAAGGCTCAAGAGATACTCGGCAGTCGCGAGAGTGCCGTGATACAAGGTCGTGATTTGTCGCTCGACAGTCTTTATGAAGTGGGAACGTCGGCAGGAGGTCAACATACGAAGGCAGTGATAGCGGTAAATGAGAAAACAGGTGAGATAAGGTCGGGACAGATAATGCTTCCGTCAGACTATACCTATTATCTCCTGAAATTTGCGGAGACCGATTACTATCCTCTCACGAGAGTGGAAATGGTTTATTACAAAATGGCTTGCGACTGCGGTATCAAAATGATGCCTTCCCGGTTGGTGGATATCGACGGCGAGGCGCATTTTCTCACTGAACGTTTCGACCGCAAAGATGGGAAGAAAGTACATACTCAAACATTGGCGGCGATGATTCCCGACGCGCACAGCTATGAGAGTCTGATGGAGGTGTGTCAGGCTTTACAACTGCCGTATAAAGAAAGGGAAGAGACATTCAAAAGAATGGTGTTTAATGTGCTTGCCACGAATGTGGATGCCCACATCCGTAATTTCTCTTTTATGCTTGAAGATGGCGGCTCCTGGCACATCACCCCGGCCTACGACCTTACATTTTCCTGCTATAACCCCGGGAATGATTTCGACCCTTGCCATTACTTGCGGATAAATGGCAAGACTATGAATATACGCCGCGGCGACCTCCTTTCGTTTGCGGAGCGTTATTGTATCGACAATGGCGATGAAGTGATTTCGGAGGTGATACAGGCCGTGGAAAATTTCCGAAGCATTGCCGCTGACTATGGAGTGCCGGCATATTGGATTGACAAAATAGAAGGTCATTTCGCTGATATGTCGCCCGATATGTTGCAGTCGCTTTCAGGATATAAGCCCAACGTATTCTCATACATTATAGGAGACGGCGTGCTTGTGAGCGATGCTCAATGGACGGAGATGGGAAATGGTGCGATGCGACTCACCGCAAATCTCAACGGCACCCCTTTCCGTGCCACATTCGCAAAAAATTCAGAAACGACGAAGAATGTTATGCTTGAGGGCGGCATAAAAATGCCCTTGGAAAAACAAAAGGAATATGTGGAGCAGTTTTTTCTGCCAAGAATACAGAACAAATGAGCTGTAGCGGCTTTTTTTAGCATTATACCCGTAAAAATTTGGCGGGGAAAGAAAAAATGAGTAATTTTGCACCCGGAAAAAAGACAGAAATGAGAATAAGAAATTTTATAATTGCAATGACCGCCCTCACCGCGACTGCCACCGCCGCAGCGCAGAGCTGGAATGACAAGGTGAAGAAGAGCGTGCTGAAAATCACGACATACAAGGCCGACGGCAGTGTCATCGGAACAAGCAACGGCTTCTATCTCTCCGACGACGGAGTGGCGACAGCAGCATACGCACCATTCAAAAACGCACAGAAAGCCATAGTGAGCGACACGAAAGGAAAAGAATACCCCGTTACGATGATCCTCGGAGCCAACGACATGTATGACGTGGTGAAATTCAAGGTCGATAACAACAAGGCATCGGGCTTGCAAACAGCCAAAGCAGCACCGTCGGAAGGGCAGAAACTCTATGTGATGCACTACTCCACATCGCACGTGAACCCGCGCGAGGGCAGCATCACTAAAGCAGAGACCTTCCGCGACACATATAAATATTACACCTTCACAGCCAATCCCGTGGCAGGCAGCGGAGGAAGTCCGGTGCTCAACAGCAACGGCGAGGCAGTGGGAATGATGCAAGGCGACGGCACAGACATGGGCTACGCACTCGACATCAACTTCATCAAAGACCTCAAAATGGGAGCCTTGAGCATCAACGACGCCACACTCCGCGGCATCGCCATACCCAAAGACATCCCCGAGGACTACACCCAGGCGCAAGTGGCACTCTATATGGCAGCCAATGCCTCAGAGGACATCTACCAGCAGACCATCGACCTCTTCATCAGCCGCTTCCCCGATAAGCCCGAGGGATACAAGGCAAAGGCGGAGCTCGACTATATGCGCAACAACTTCAAAGGCGCGGAAGACGACCTCGCACAGGCAGAGAAATACACCACCGACAAGGCCGAAATCCACTCACAGAGGGCAAAGCTCATCTTCCAGAAGAACACATTCAAAAGCGATGTGAGCTATCCCGACTGGACGATGGACAAAGCCCTGCAGGAGTGCATCACCGCCAACTCCATCTCCCCGCAGCCCCTCTACATCTACCAGAAAGCCGAACTGCTCTTCGCCATGCAGAGATATCGGGAGAGCGTGCAGGCATTCAATGAGTACAAGGGCATGATGGGCGACAATGTGGACCACCAGTTCTATTTCGGAAGATACCAGGCAGAGCTGCAAGCGAAACTCTATCAGCAAGCCCTCGCCGACATCGACAGCGCGATAACGAAAAACAGTTCGATGCCCACATACCGTGCAGAGAAAGCCAACCTGCAATACAGGCTCGGGCAGTTTGACGACGCGATAAACACCGCCGAAGACTGTCTCTCGCAATACGCCGACTACTCCGACGTCCACCTCATTCTCGGTCTGAGCCGCATACGCAAAGGACAGAAAGCAGAAGGACTCGCAAGCCTCAGAAAAGCTCAAGAACTCGGCAATCCGCAAGCGGCAGCGCTCATAGAAAAATATTCTCGTTAAGAAATTTCTCTGCGAGAATATTTCTATTTGAGATTTGAGATTTGAGATTTGAGATTGGGCTTCGGCGACTTTTCTCATGTTCGGAAGTGTAAGCGAGCTTTCACTTCGCTCACTTAACCGAAAGGTTGAGAGGTAGCACGGAAAGCCGTGCCATCGCCGTAGGCGATACTAATTGTCAATTGTCAATTATCAATTATCAATTATCAATTAAGCCGTATTATATTACCGCATAATAAAAATTTCAAATTTAGCCCAAATAAAATCCCCGAAACTCTTTTCGGATTATGCTTTTATTAGTACTTTTGCACCGCTAAAGCAAAATTTCGATTTTGCCGCAACCTTATAAAATATATAGGGGAGTTCGCTATATGAAGGTCAAGTCTTCGTTCCGCTGTGGAATCTGGTTAACTTCGCAAGAGAAGGGCGATGACATCTGATTTTTCTGAAGCGGGCTCCCTTTCTTTGTCTCGTCGACAGCCTTGAATTTCTTGAAAGTCTCTCCGGCAGGAGCTGCCCCGACTGGGAAAAGCGAGCAAGCTCGCTAAGTGAGAGGTGGCATCGGCGAGCCGATGCAGTTGAACCCTCTGTAAGAGCTGCCCCGACTGGGTCGGGATTGTCCTTAAGTTTGTTCCTCTGCGGCTTCGCCGCCATCGCCGTAGGCGAAAACGCCGGAACGGCGCTTAATTGTCAATTGTCAATTGTCAACTGTCAATTTATAAAAACGTTAAAGTTTTAGCGTTTTTTATTGCCGTTTCGGCAAAAGTTCGTATCTTTGCAATATCAAAATGATATCAAATTAAAATATTAGATTATGAAAGAACAAGAGTTTGAGTTTAAAGGTTTCAGAACCAACGGTTTTCTGATGTTGTTTTTAGTTTTGGCCTTAGTCATTGGCGGTGGCGCCTTAGCAATTTATGGAGGCATAAATGAATCCGCCGCATATTGCGTGCCAGGCTTCCTGATGCTATTTATCGGTTTTGTGCTTTGCGCCGGTTTTGTGCTTGTGGAGCCCAACATTGCCTTGGTGATGATGTTTTTCGGCAAGTATCAAGGCACTTTCCGCACCACCGGCTTCCACTGGGTAAACCCCTTCATCACCACTAAGAAACTGTCGTTGAGGGCCAACAACCTCGACGCAGAGCCAATCAAGGTGAACGACAAGACCGGCAACCCCGTGATGATTGGCCAGGTGTTGGTTTGGAAATTGCGCGACACCTACAAGGCCACGTTCGAAATCGACGCACAGAATGCCACTGAGGTTAATCTCAACGGCGGACAGGCGAAGGCACTGATGGGCTTCTATCAGCGGTTCGTGAAAATCCAAGGTGATGCCGCCCTGCGCAAGGTGGCAGGAGAGTTCGCGTATGACGATGCTGACGGCAGCGCCGGTGAACTTACGTTGCGCGGCGGTGGCGACAAGGTGAATGAGATTCTCGAGCAAGAGCTTCGTGAGCGTCTGTCGATGGCAGGCATCGAGGTCATTGAGGCTCGCATCAACTACCTCGCCTACGCTCCCGAAATCGCCGCAGTGATGCTCCGCCGTCAACAGGCCGATGCCATCATCTCCGCACGTGAGAAGATTGTCGAGGGAGCCGTGTCGATGGTGAAGCTCGCGCTCACGAAACTCGGCGACGAGGGTATCGTGGAGCTCGACGACGACAAGAAAGCTGCCATGGCAAGCAACCTGATGGTGGTGCTATGTGCCGACGACTCCGCCCAGCCGGTGGTGAATACAGGAACCTTGAATATGTGATGCGATGGCAAAGGAAGGGACAAAGAGTTTCATCCTTCGCATCGACTCCGCCACGATGAATGCGATTGAGAAGTGGGCCGCTGATGAGTTTCGCTCTACCAACGGCCAACTTCAATGGATTATCACTGAGGCACTTCGCAAGAGTGGCAGACTGCCGAAAAAGGGGGCGAAATCGGAGATTTCGCAGTGAGAGGTGGCAAAGCGGAGCTTTGCAGTGAGAGGTGGCATCGGCAAGCCGATGCAGTAGGCTTCTGCTAGCCCGATTTTCGTCCGATTCCTCAATTAACCGGACGGAATCGCCTCAATTAACCGAACGGAATCGCCTCAATTAACCGAACGGAATCGCCTCAATTAACCGAATGAAATCGCCTCAATTAACCGAACGAAATCGCCACAATTAACCGAATAATGAGAAAAAAAGCTGAAAAAGTTTGGTCATTTCAGCTTTTTTCTCTATTTTTGCACCGTGAAATAAA
>Ga0181612_172845_pt1 | contig 14129 bp, 12 predicted proteins | sample HoacroProtozoa21_FD_119630 | JGI IMG/M metagenome (GOLD analysis project Ga0181612, IMG submission 119630) | Hoatzin crop microbial communities from Cojedes, Venezuel. Combined Assembly of Gp0051906, Gp0051904, Gp0051908
TTTATGGTCTTGTCAGTGAATTTTTAATATGCCTTTTGTGCACAGATGCTTCTGCAGTTGTGACACACCATAAAAATTCACAGTGGTCAATTGCCCTCCAGTGCTTTTCATGTCAGGTCTGTGGCAGAAAAGGCAGAGAACTGTGTAATGGAGCTGCAAAGAACAGCAGGTAGGGATAGTTTAGTCATTAACTTGTGAAGCTGCTTGTTGTTAACCACTGCTTGCAGTCACTTGTGCTTCCAAAGGTGTTGAGAACAGAAAGATTATTTGAAATAAAAGAAGAAAGGAAATTCAACTGAAAACACTGCAACAATAACACCTTCTCAAATAAATAGATAAATAAATAAATAAATCATATGTACAGACCTGACCTCCTTATACCTAATTTTGGGCTAAACTGCTCCAGCAAAATAGAAGCAACCTTAGTTACAAACAGATTCCCCGAGTGTCTATTCAAAGTTATTTTCTCGGTAGAAAAATCTGACTCCTCAAAACAAACAAGCAGGATTGGTCATAGTAAGCGGATTTTATGAGATTCATGCAGGTTTCATAGTGTGGTGCTGGCAGTAAGGTGTTGCTCTCCAGCTGGTTTGGGGTCCACCAGGATGTGGAAGAACCAGCATCCACAGCAGTGCTGCTTAATACAGAAAAATCTGTACAATCTCTTGACACACATTTCTGTAAGAACTGAATAAATTTAAACTTCAAAGCACCCTCTGTTCTCAAAAGCAGCATTCACTAGATCCCAAGACTCCTATTCTGAAAGCAAAAGATCTGGTCCATAGTTTTTTGTTTGTTTTAAGGTTTATTTTTAGCCTTCTATTCCATTCGTATCATTTTCAAAGTTGTGTTCACTGCCTATAATTCTGATTTTGTTGGAATACTTTTCTCTCGTCCTAGGCCTATGAAAGCAGCAAAGAACTGTGATATTACATTGTTATGTGGCAGGCCAGGGATAATACAGTCAGCTTGGTAGTTTACTGGGAATTTATATCTTTTTTCCTGTCTTCCTTCACACTGTTTCTCAGTCAGTCATTGGTTTCATGTTTTGTTTGACAGACTATTTTCAGTCTAACTGAGCTCATTGAATTGCAAAGGAAACTAATGAGTATGAGCATTACAGCACTCCCACACAGACAGGCTCTTCCAACGATGCCGAACTGTCACACAAAACCCTTGCACAACTCTACCAGATTTACTGAGCAAGCGATGTATCAGAACAACAATAGATTGCTTAAAAAAAGCTCCTCTTTCATACATATAGGTGAGAATACGAGTAAACAAAGCTCCATTTTAAAAGTTGAGAATTATTCGTACAGAATGTTTGGGAAACAAAGTCGTCATAGATCCAAAATTGGTATGTCTGCTATAATCTGTTGTTAGTGTAGCTGCAAGGAAGCAAACAAAATAGGAATTATGCCTTTTTTCCCCCTACTGAATTGACTGATTTATCCAATACAGCACTATTAAAAGGACGTTCACACACTCACAAAAAAAGAGAAGAAGAAAAGAAAAAAGAGTTTCATCATGATCCTCGTATGTACCTCTCCTTCTGCAGCATGGAATGGAACCATCAGCAGGTCTGACTGTTGCATTGCTGTGAATTCCCTGTACCTTAAAGACTTCCACATTTCTCCGTGGAGCCCTGCATGCCTCTCTATAAAGCTCAGCCAGGTCGAAGAACGCGTGAGATATCAGCTGTTTGTCTCAAGAGTATGAAAGTCAATGGCCCTGGGATATTTCAAGTATGTCCACATCTGGCCGTGCCTGCTTTATAATTAGCTGCATGCATAAACAATGGCTTTCAGTAAGAATAATTATTCCTGCTTCAAAAATAGTTTTTGGAACTTGTTATTTAAGAACTCCATTAGAGAAAAGCAATACTGCAAAGTAACAAACTTCTCTGTTCTTTACTGTCCTATCATTACATCTGACCACTATTTATCTTTTATAAAAGAAAACCAATAAATTTAGCTGTGAAAAACAGACAAACCTTAAAAAAAATACTATGAGTAGTCAAACACATGGCAACAGATTTTAGCTCAACTAGAATATGAACAAACTCCCATATGGTAGCATGAGCAATCATGACCAAAACAAGACCATATATCTTGTACGAGGAATAACAAACAACTATGTTTTAACAAAAAAAAACCTTCACTGTTTTATACGCATTGAAAAAATAACTATGTTTTTCTGAAAATTTAACTACAGGAATTACTGGATTACTAAACATAAAATGTCCTTAATGTCTTTTACCAAGCTGATTCCAGAAGTAACAGATGATCATAAACAGCTTATATTCTTATTTTCTGTAGAAAATTGTTCATTAAAACTGCATAACAGAAAATATATTTATGTATTTCATTCAGTGCAGATACAAAAATATTCCTTAATCAGGATTCAGAGAAAATAAGCTGGCCTGTAGGTGACAAAGGGTATAAATCAACATATATCTGGACGTTCTGCCTAAATAAGTATATTAAATATTCCTGTAGAAGTCCAGACAGTGAATGGTATATGCTACTTCTACTTACAGTTGAACTCTCTGGGTCCTCTGCTGTAGCTCTCCAACCACCGCAGGGCTGTGAAGAGCTACACTGCAGTAAACTCTGAGTACCTGCATCCTTGCCAAAGGTTTCATTGCAGGACAGCCCTAGATAAGACATCTTCATTTCTCGCGTGCCGGAGATGGACAGGATGGCTCTCTGACCATTGCAGCAAGGCTCTTTTACCTAGGAGGTCTTTACAGATTTCAATACAACTGCATCTATGCTCTGACATTAAGCTTATTGCACTGAAAATGAGATGACAATGATTCTTTTTTTTTCATTTTTTATCAATGTTAACTATTCTTATTTAAATATTATAGCAAATAAACACTACTGTTATGTAAAATAAAGGTAAACAAAGCAAGAGCACTTACATTATACCCTGTCCCCATTAGAAGAATTCTCTGCAATTTTGGTATATTTTCCCAACAAACTCCTACATCGCTTGCCAGGTGGCATGTCTGACCTCAGAATCTCTTTCCAAACAGTCTGCTGTTGCTAACGCAGTAGAAATTCAAATCATTTGTACTAGAGAAACAGGTTGAATCAACATTCAGACAAGGTGCAACACCTATATTTATTCAATATTAATTACCCTTCTGCCTCATTCAGTACTGTACATCTGGCTCAAAGCCATCAAGGAGGAAGTCGATCGTAAGGAGTATGGCCACGCTCACTACAGATGTGTGTAGCCCAACAGTCTGAGCCACTGTGTCAATCTCTTTCCTCTCGCAAGAACCACACACAATCCATCTGCCCTTACAGCATAAGGTGAGTTCATGCAATTATCTAGCCAAAAATGTTAAGTTGCTTAAAAATTATCTCACAATATGTTCGTATATTCATCAAGATGTTAAAAATAGCTACCTCCGTACTTTTCTGTGTTCTGCATTATTCTTATTCAGCATGAGACATTGTAGAGAATCTCTAAAGTTCACACAATGAATAGAAAACCATATCCTTTATTTGCACTGGAATTTGCTACGTACTTGTGCATTCAGTATCAGGAACTGCATCCCCTCACCGAATAACGGTAATACCATCTGCTAGCTAATATTTGGAGGCTTGCATTTCCACATTTCAAGAGATGACTATCAGTATCCCCATGTTCCAGTCAAGGCACAGGGAGGTCCCCTGAGTCCCAGTACAGTGTTCTGTCCATTACTTTCCATGGACACTACTGAAAATTAACTGTCTTAACCAGACAACAGAACTTGCCTTCCAAGGAAGTAGATACTGTGCATCGTATTCACTAGAAACAACAGCTTTATCAAAAGCCAGAGCTCTCACAGCGCACGCGATGTTCCCACTGTAGAGCTTTGGGTAAGAGCTGCCCGAGATCGAGCAGCCGCTGCGCAGGCAGTTAGCATTTGTAGCCTCACAAGGTATCAGTGCTTTTCCAATGGAGCTCTTATTCTGACACTACACAGTCTGGAGACGGTTATTGTAATGATAATTATGCCAGGAAAGGAATCAAAATACTATCAGACTGCTGACCAAACTCCCTCCTCATCCTACAAACTCCATTTAAACTGTTGGCAATGAATATTAAGATCGAGAAATGACCCACAGTGAGAATTCATGCCAACCGTAAAGGCTATGTTGAAAAAGTGGATTCCTAATAACCGTAGAGCCTCCTCCTTTGATTTGCGTGATCGGTATCTTCTGGAGTTGAAAACAGGAAGCCTGCATGCCGTAGTTTTTCAATTTGTAAATAACTGCCCACCATCAAGTTAATATTTCCTCTCCCACCTTTTTTTAATATTACAAAGGTTGATTGAAGTATCAATTGTAATTATTTAGAGACTCCTATAGCAGATTTACAAAATACATATTTTTTTCTTTACACCTGCCACAAACTGCTGTATATTAAATGAGATTTAGACAAATTGGGCTGTTTGCCAGCAATGAACTGAAAAGAACATCTGGACATGTGCAACACATGCAAATTCACCTCTAGCAAATCAGTCTGGTGGTGGTGAATTTTAGTTCAGTTCTAGCTATTTTTTGATTTGTGGCCAATTAATCTTGACCTCTAAAAAGGACTAAAACATTCCTATACTTGTAACTTTATATTAGATATACACTTCCTGTTTACTCTGTAATATCAGATTTTAATACAGTTTTTCTCTATAGGTAAGGTACATAGATAGTTCCACTAGTTTCATATAGTTCCTCTATAGATACAGATATTCATGACTCACGATGTATTAACACCTACTGGATGTTCACAAACCAGTAGAGAGATCTAATTTTAGAAACTTTGCTAATAAAAGACTGAAGTCTCTGGAGCTCATTGTTCCTTTCAGAAATCACACAGTATATCTGACAACGGGGCCAGATTCATCCACGCTATCACTGCCCGGAGGTCCATGGCGTCAAAACTGCACTGAAGTATGAAGCTGCAGCAGGGAGGCACTGAAGTCCATTAGGATTTCACAGTAATGACTTCATCGCAAAGGGGTTTTGAGGAGCCCCATATGATGAGTCCTAATGAAAGTGCTCAGCATCCAACAGAATTATTTGGCCTATTACAGGACTGAGCCTTATGGGCAGAACAGTGCTGGTTTTACGAGAAGTGGACGCCTTAGCCACAGGATGCTGTTGTCTGACACTACCTTTACGTATGTTTAGATCCTTTCCTAAATCTTGAAACAAAATTACAAGAGAACCAAGTCAACAGAGACGAGTCTGGGGTTTTGTCTGTGTGTCGTCCACATGATTTAGTGTTCACAGGTCAACAGGCACAGATGTGTCATGCTATCCTCTGAAGCTTAAAATATACTCTAATAAATATGAATATTTCTCAAGCAGAACTATAAAATACCCTTGTATTTTATATCTACATGTAGCTAAAAGAATAACTCCATGGACAGGGGCTCACTCAGCTTTATTTTTCTTATGGAATGTTTTGTTTGAACAACAGCAATAAAATTATAAACCAGAAAAATACAAACATCTAATCTATAAAATTAGCACCACTAAGACTATGGATTTTTTCTAAATCTGCAATATTACACAAAAGTGACAATTTTGTAAAATATATTAGGAAACAACAAAGACTTTGATCAAGCTTAAGACTTCTTATTTTTGCCTTTAAGAGATAGCATTTGTGGCATCCGCCACACAGAGCACTGTGCTTACAAGTATTGGGCAACTGTTCTCCAGGCTGTTTCCATTCTTTGAAGAAACAAAAAAAGTTCCTAGCTGTCAGAGGCCCGACACACCCGAAATCTGTTCTAACTGATACAGTGATGCCCTCCTGATTAGCCTTCATTTCAATAACTCCGAAAGCAGATGCTAAAGATAATTTGAATATCACCACGGGCATGCATTTGCTGCACTTACACAATCCTTCAGGCTAAAGAGTGAATGTAAGATTTTATTTCTTGAAATGGGCTGTGTATTTACAGGTTTGGGAAATTCTACAGCCTAGTAAGAACATGTAAAGCAACGTGAAATATCTTCAACGTGTCCATGATTCTCCACTATAGATTCAATTCTGTGGGAAACACAAGATTTTTCTGCTGTCCCAGATAAGCCTAATATTACCCCACAATTCCGATCACTCACCAGAGACAGTGGTATCAGTCAGTGTTCACTAACCCCATTTCTCTAAAAACACTTTCTAATTAATAAGAAAGTAATGCAGGCACGTGCCTTCAATGTGTCAGTACACCCAACACCAGACCAGGCAGAGCTGAGATTATTTCCCAGGTGATCATCTCCTAGTTTGTTTTTCAGCACAACTGCAATTTTTCTGTATCAAAAGTGGAAAAGCTGCTTCTCTGTTGCACCAGAGTAAAAATAAGTTTACCCTTCTGGTTCTTGTTATATGTAAGCAGCAGGGCAAATCACCAGATTTGTAACACGTTAAAAATCAAGAGCAATTGTTACACCAGTAACATTTTCCTCATGATAGAGAAAGGTAATGCTGCTAGCGGAAAATTTACACTGGAAGTCACAGTAATAGTTACTGGCTGATGCTGGAGAAGTTCAGATCTGTTCTTATGTTCTTCACGTTAGGTCTAAACACTCAGCTGAAACTGGATTTTTTGTAAAAAAAGCATGACAGTGGAGGAAATGCAAAAATAGTTTGGCTCGTCTATAGAAGTGACTTTGAAAATGCACATTTTTTCTGCCTTACACAGTGTAAGTGACGAGATAGATGAAATAAGAGGTTAGGAAAAAAAAAAGCTTTGAAGAGCTTCTCACAGTATGCGATAGGCTGCAAAATTGTATTCTTGATATCAGCAAAGTGTATCAGTTTGAGCTCATTTTTTTCCTGTTCATTATCTGTCTATTTCCCAAGAGAATATTTCATAGATTAGTGTATAATTATAATCAACAGTTATTTTATGAGGCCTACAAGACCTCCCTGAACTAAATGACTTTTCACTTTTAGTCACAAGCCTTTCTATAGCACTAGTAATTTCTTTAAGTGGTCAATCATACAAATTCAAATAATGAATAGCAATCTTTATTAATACTGGGTTCAGCTGCTTTATCAATTGATGAATGCATCTTATGTAAAACATCTTTCCACGTGCAGTTACTTCTATTTTTGTTATTTCTCTCTGAAGTAGAAGTTTGCCTCTGAGCATAAGAGAGATTTTGACCAGTACTGTAGCTGTATCTAGAAAAAACCCCAAACCGCTGATCTCTTTTGTTACTTCTATGAGCACTGTATTGTCCTTTTCATTATTTCCCTTGTAATTTGAAGGCTGCCACGCAATTCACTACTGTGTAATGGCCAAGTGCAAGGCATATTTTTGAAGGAATTTTCAGTCATTTACCGCAAATCAGAGTACTGTTCAAAGAAATACTAACAAGGGAGGAGTCCACTCGCAGCTTCAGTTTCCTTTTACAATAGCTCACATTTTTCTGCCCTAAACCTCTGCTAGAATATAATAAAGAATACTAAAATAAAATGAAGCAGTGATACTTCAAGTGCTGCAAGGAAAGATGTCATTTATATAGGTAATCACAAGTGTACATTATATGCTATTGTACGTACCTGCTTTTCATTGTGAAAATGTGATTTACAAGTTTCATTGATAGCGATTACACTTCATAAACCAGACATGAAGTTAGTAATTCCCAGTGGGAAATATGTAACAACTGGGTTTTTTTTTTTTATTTCCACCTGGGGGAAGACTCTAAGGGCCAGCATTCTGAATATTAGTCAAAATACAGCAGATGATCATAGGAAAAATGAGGTCAGAATAGTAGGCGATGGGTTTGGAATACCAGCAGCCGAAGCACTAACAAGATTTTTGGGACTGCACAGAAGAGAGCACTGTGGATCTGAGGCACAATAACAAGGTGGCCAGACAGATGTTGGCAAAGAAACCTCCGCCCCAAGTTCAGCCACAAGCGTGAAAGAAAGCACAGGGCTGAGCACCCCTCGCCAGTCGGAAGCACGGGGCTGAGCACCCCTCACCAGTCGGAGGTGGAAGCTGACACCCTAGCAGCTGGTGAAAGATTATAAACAGAGGGGATAAACAGTGCAGGATCTTAAAAATGAAGATAATAGTTTACGCTTGATGAGGAAGATCCAAGAAAAGGACACGGAGAGAGAAGCAACAGTCAGAACCAGGGGCTGGGAGGATGAGCTCTGCAGCAGTCTTGCGGATACGCCATGACTCTGTCATGGTTAAACAAAAGGATGGTGCAGCTGCAAGAAGGGAAACCAGCTGCCACTCCTGAAGGTGTTATTGGGAACAGAAGCGGCTGTTAAGTAGGTGAGTGGAGAAACAAAAAGTTCTCCAAGCATTTCTTGAGCTGAGTTTCATCAGAGCAAGTGAAGACGTGCAAAGCTGTACCTCCTTGTCTCACAGCAACCCATGAATAGACCCAGTTCTTCCACATTGCAGCCCCTGTCTTTGCGGTAACCCTGAGGCAATGCTGACTTCCCAGCAGCACAGCACTTGCTGCCTTTTTTTTCCCATTTTCTTTAAATAAGTATGTACAGGTATACTGTACAATTGCAGTCCCTTCAGGAGAGGACAATTTCTTTAATTTGGTGTATCTAAACTTACCACACTTAAATACCACCATATCACAAACACAAATATTAATGAAGTTGTGTGAACACAGATATTTAAAAAAAAAATGAGAAGCAGATTGTTTGGAAAAGGTAGTTAGAAGTCACTAGAAAAGGTCCAGGAGCTAAGAAAGAGCCACGTGTTATGTAGAATACCTTCCCTACGTAAGCACAACGCAGCTGGTGAGGTGTGCTCATACAGCGAGCATTCTTGCCAAGCGTCTACGATTATCTCTAATTAAGAAACATTTCTTTTTAAATTAGAAGATTCCCAAGGTCACATTATTCACCTTCTTCAGTTTGCTCTGTACACAAGAAAAGCTGTTGGACTGGAAGTATCCAACATTTACTTCAACAAAAAACCCCACAAGGTGTGTGTTAAAATGAGATAACGCATGCCCCGCTGGCCTCAAATGACCCAATAAAAGGACTGTCTTACAATACCACACTCTTAGAAACGTCATATTGTGATAACGAAATGGCACCAAAGTTCATTTTGTTACAGAAAAGCTGTGTTCATGCACATACTGTGAGTATTTTGACGCGATTTCAAGCAAAAATATCCAACTTCGCTGCTATTCTGAGGCACAGCAAAGAAACACCAGTTGAATTATTTAGTGTATTAACTGCGTAATCTAATAATATGTGATAGTTATAAAATGTATTTTTTATTTATATGTTGATCAACATCACAACTTTTTAGTGGCCTAGAAAGAGGTTCATTGCTCTGCGAGTTTCCAGTAAAATTCTGGACAGGAGACTACCACTGTTTCTATATGAACACTGGTAATACCGTGGAATGAAGAAAATAAATCAGTATTTATTTATAGATCCATAATTTCTTTTTTTTCCCCAGACCTTATCTTTCTACTGTTATTACTGAATTCTTTCTACTGGACAATTATCAACATCAGCAATACTAAATTTTCTTATCATGTGTAGTGCTCTGTAATTCATACTTATGGACAACCAAAATATATTTGCTGTCTGGACAATTGTAACTCAGAAACTTCGAAAGCGATGAATCCCTGTGAGACAAGAAGTAGCGATGACATTTATGATCCTGCATATTTCCAGCCATGCATCACAGTACATATCAAGGGCACTCGTCTGTACAGCGACGGCAGAACCAGCCGTTAAAGGCTCACTCCTTCCATTGCTCCTAGCAGACGGGGACTACTCAAAGGCAGCCACAGAAAGCCTGCCGCATGATTCCCTCCCCTTCTTCTCTGGCAGGTGGCTAAAACTGAGACTCTAACGTTCTAGTCCAACTCTGTCACCACTGCCACAGATGACTTCTTAAATCTTTGCTTCAGCTTCACAATGAAGTGGGAAAAAATGACTTTTCAGTTTTGTAAAATGTTTTTCTCCCAATGAAATCCTGGAAACAAAAATGCTTGAACTGCCTACACCGCTGCCTAGGGAGTAGAATATTTTTCAGTACTTTGGAGACTCAAAGCCCATCTTCAGCTTTCACCCTTCAGAAAGGAAAAAGGCCGAGAAGAAAATCAGAAAAATAGGTCAGGAGAAAAAAAATATTTCTGAACCCATTCTGGTGTTATATTTGAAATTGAAGTAAGAAACAGTGAACGATGGCCAGGAATTCAAGTTTTCCCCCCCCCTTCACTGTCTTCTTATCTGACACAGATAGTCATTAGGGATAATGTTAGTTCTTTATTTTAACTGTGAATAGTAAGATAATGGAAGAAATTGACTCGTCAGTTGTGAAATATTATAGCAATAAAAGTCTTTGGTGGGAGATGAATCTTCTTCAAAATAGTACAAGGGTGTCAATAAATGAAGAGTAATGTGAAGATCACTTATATTTATTGAGACTGCAACATTTATCAAAGTCATCAACATTTAATTGGAGTTAATATACTTCCTTGCTTTTTATTTCTACCATACAAGTTTATTCACGTTTAGGTATAAAGTGCTAAAGTTACTAGTTTTTATTTTAACTCTTTTTGGCTTTTATCCTTCATCTTTAAATAAACGTGTATTTGGGTTACACCTCTAGCACTCCTTTTGTGGGACAGCTGGGCTACTCTGTAAATGCACTGGCACTTCCTGTAATGGACCTGTCTGTTAAAAAGCCTCTTAGAAGTAGTACAGGTAAAAACCTAGGAATTTTGCAATTTGAAGTCAGTAAAAATACTTTATCTACATATGTTTATGGACCATTGCTTTATGTTTATGAAAGAATTATGTGATTACAACATTAGCTTGAGATGTGATTCCATTCATGGAGTCTTTCATCCAGGCATGAATCTGAGGGTTGTTTGAATTTGGGAATAAATCTAAATATCTCAGCTATCCCTAGCATGGCATCACTGATGTCTCAGGACCCAAGACAGAAAGGAGAAGACAGTGGAGATGTCAGGATCTGACACCATCTCACAGGTCAGGCCCTGTCTCTCTTAGGGGATTGTCATAGTTCAACCCGGGATGAAGGAGCTACTGGAAAAACAGGAATTCACACACCCTGCCTTTGCTGGCACTTCTCTTTTAACATCACACTCAGCTGATGCTGTAGGTCACAGGTATATCCAGTGGGCAGCAGACACCTGGAGGCTCCCTGGAGCTAGACACCTCATAGCAGCTGTAGCAGCCCACAGCCGTCTTTCCCCATTCCCTGCAGCTGACATTATGTCGGGTGACAGGGACACAGCCAGCTGTGGGGGGACGAGGGACCGAGGCAGCCAGGCCCACCCAGGAAATTCGGGATGAGTGCTCCACCACCCTTCTGGCTGCGGCAGCGGTCCTTGTTCTTAGAGATCCTCCACAGCTGGCAGGGCACAGTTGCCAGTGCACACCAAATAGATGAACAAATTATTTGTGAAAAGAAATTACAAAAGGATGACTTAGTGATTGTATTTTATGGGAATCCGCAGACCTCAGGGGACACTTACATTATTGATTTTTTCCATTGATAGATTCCTTTTCAGAATGTCAAAAGAGCAATCAGGCATTAATGTATGCATGCAGATTTCATGAGGCTCCCTAACCAGCTACTCATGAAATAGTAATGTCATCTTTGAGTAAGGGAAATGGTGAACCTAGTGGTCATTTTAACTGCTGTCAAATTGCTCGATGAAAGGTACCTACAACCCAAGATGATTTTTTACTGCAGTTCACATTTCAAGCCTGAATTTGTAGTAGCTGGAGCGGGATTCCTAAAAAATCCTCAGATGCACTGTAAGCTGTAAATTCCTCCTACACTGCAAACAGGACGCGTTGTTTACAGCTGTTCAGATCCACTCCATATTTGTGGATTTGCTTCCTCAGCTGTAGCAGGAACTTACTGGTCATAACTCCCTGCCTTGTTCAATAACTTCCAGTAATTATCAGGAAGAAAACGCAATAAATTCATGTAACAGACTGCCCCTTTGCTATAATATACAATGAGAAGCAATCAATGCTCCTTACGATAAGGAGAAGAAATACAACCGTGTTTTGTTTTACAGCTTTGGAAACCACGAGAGGGAGTCGGGCGAAGCTCCCGTGGCCAAACTCCTGCCCCATAACACCTAGCCCAGGGCTGACGTTTTGCAAAGCAGCAACACAGCACCGGCTTGCGTACTTCTCAGTGGACTGGTTTATTCACTCACCCACCCGGCAAACACAATGTCTCCGTGAATTGCTGCTCTTATTTCATATGCTTAGGAACAGGGAAGCTACACGAATCGCATAAATAACCCTCAAACTTAACCTCTGGCAAAATAATTACGAAAAAGACGATGTAGGAAGACGATAGCAAAGTATCTACTTTTGCAGTTACCAACAGTAATCTTGGAAAACAAGACAGCTATGTCTAATCACTGTTTTAATATATAGTTTTACTGCAACTTAAATCAAAGGGCATTTCTGAGACCATCCTAGCTATGCTTAAAGTATAATTACACGCTACATATCTTGGAAAGTAAATGAAAGCCTTTTCCTGGTGATTTGTTATACATTTCTTTTTTGCCTCTGGCTAAGTGAAGGCCAGGCCTCTGAAGAGTTTCAAGTATAATGCACAGTGAATATAAAACAGTCCATTAATTGGGATAATAGGTCCTGGCATGTAATTGCATTGCTAAGGTACTATGGATAGCTGCTGAGTGAAATGGTATTTATTCAAGGTTGTTAGTCACCTGTGGATAACTTTATTTGTCCACTGATGCTTAAATAAATGCATCATCCATCAGTAAGAATACTTATGAAAAAATTTATAGCAAAAATCATTATCATGTCTCAAATTATAAAAGGAAACAGTATATAAAAATTGCTGAACAGTGGTACAATAAAGCCATGCCATGCTGTGGTTTGCTTGTTTTTCTGCCAGTGGACAGTAAAATATGGTTGAAAAATTGAGACTGAGTGGCACGTTTACATGCTTACAATATTCACCCTAGCCACTGAATATACTAGCTATCTTTAAAGAAGTATTTTTTTCCTAATAATTCATTCTGAAAGTGTTGCAGAAATTAACATGGTTAAACAGGAGAAATAGGTTCAATAATGAATGCAGCACCAACTGTAAAAAAAACCCAACAGCACAATTAAGCCACATGTACGAGTAAGGCAACACGTTTTGTTCGTGTCATCCTTTTGTCATTATTTTGCAATGATCACTAATCCCCAAGAAAAATACCAAAAAACAAATCCTACTTACACAATAGTAAGACACAAGTATTGCTTGATTACGGACAATCTTAAATAAAGCCTAAAGAAGACATAAAAGACCTACAAAGAATTCCTAGTGATACTGCCAACAGCTCAGCTCAAAACACCTTCATATCTCCTGTAGATAAAGAAATAGTTATTAAGGATCTGATTTGCAGATAGAGTGCAGCCACATCCTCTTTTATCTTCAGCTACATATGCAAACACTCATTATTTTGACAATCCTACCCTCAAGATCTTGATCTCATCATACATTCCTTCTGAACAGAACCGAGTAATATCTAATATACAAAGGATACAGGCTTCCAAACAAGGTTTAAAAGAAAATACATACATTAATTGAAATAATGGTGCCTACAGCTGCAGCAAATGTCTTATTATTTATATTTACAATTTCTAGGTAATTGTCAGCATAGTTTGACTGGGATCATGATGCTTTGTTAGTCCATGAGCATATCCCTTTTGAAAGGGTCACTGCCAGCTTTTCACATGGACACAAGGAGCAAATAACCTCTTCTGAGTTCAAATCAGACTTCTGTGCCGAGGCCACACCTCAAACACTGCGTGCAGTTTTGGGCCCCTCACAACAAGAAGGACATTGGAGCTGGAGTGTGTTCAAACAAGGGCAGTGAGGCTGGTGAAGGGTCTGGAGAACAAATCTTACAAGGAGCAGCTGAGGGAGCTGGAGCTGTTCAGTCTGGAGAAGAGGAGGCTGAGGGGGGACCTTATCGCTCTCTACAGCTACCTGACAGGAGGGTGTAGTAAGGCAAGTGTTGGTCTCTTCTCCCAGGTAACTAGTGATAGGAGGAGAGGCAATGGCCTCAAGTTGCGTCAGGGGAGGTTTAGATTGGATATTAGGAAAA
>Ga0181612_106580_pt1 | contig 14128 bp, 10 predicted proteins | sample HoacroProtozoa21_FD_119630 | JGI IMG/M metagenome (GOLD analysis project Ga0181612, IMG submission 119630) | Hoatzin crop microbial communities from Cojedes, Venezuel. Combined Assembly of Gp0051906, Gp0051904, Gp0051908
AATCAGGTCTCCCCGCAGCCTTCTCTTCTCCAGGCTGAACAAGCCCAACTCTCTCAGCCTGTCCTCACAGGAGAGGTTCTCCAGCCCTCGGATCATTTTTGTAGCCCTCCTTTGGACCCGCTCCAACAGTTCCATGTCCTTCTTGTGCTGAGGGCTCCAGAGCTGAACGCAGTACTCCAGGTGAGGAAGATCCCAGGTGTGAGCCCCTTCAAGGGGCGGCTAAAGGCAACGGGGAAACCTGGACGCATTTTAGGCAGGATTAGGCAACCGATGAGCTGATTCCTTGCCTGGATGAAGAGCAGCACTGTTCTGAATTTCCTACACTCTCTTTCCATTTTTGCCACACCCTCAATGCCCTATCGCAACTTTTGCTGCAGAATCTCCACGGTGCTGTATTCAGGGAGAAAACAAGGCCCCAGCTATACCTATGGCTTTTACAGTACACGCTCCTCCCCTCTTACCCACCGTAACAAGAAATTAAGGAAGAGACAAAAATCTCTCACATGGAATTATTTACACATCTATACAAACAAAACTTCTCTTGCAGTAAGTGCCTGAACCAAAGTAGACAGGAATGTGTCCGTGTTACTCGGTGCTCTTGCAGCATTTTGCCAAGCAGATTCATTTGGCCTGCTAAAAAAATCTTTTAATTCTGAGAAAGCTGCTTTCTCCAAAGCCAGCAAAATAACTTCAATTGCATGGGCTCTGAAGTATGTACTGATACTAAAATGTCTTCCCTAGTGCCTCTCTCAGTCTTTAGATTTCAGGCACTGCGTCAGACATCACGGAAAGAAAAATGTTGAGCCCTTTGTATCTATATTGCTTAATATTTTGGTTTTATTTCAGCAGATTTCTCATTTTGAGGAAGCTTAGGAAAAAATCAAATACAGTACAAACACATAATTCAGATTAAAAAAATGGATACCCTGTCAGCAATTTTGTTAAACAAATTGGGTAAAATCCTTTTGAGACATAAAGAGAATTTTTCACAGTGGCCATAGCGCTTTGTTTCAAAGTGGTGCACGTGGGTAAGAGATTTTGAATCACAACGTTTTTCCAAGGGCACGAGGAGCAAGCCAAGCCACCATTTGCAGCTCTGCCTGTAGCAGAATGAATGAGCAATCCGCCGAGTCCCTGGAACTCATTCAGACTCACGTCCACAACTGCAAATGAACTTCTTAGTGAGAAACACTGGTCTATGGGAGAACGAAAGAAACCTCACCCTTCCCATATTGCTCTTTGCGCTGTGGCTTTGACTAAATACTCCCGGTAAACACCGAGCAGAGACTGCATCGAGCCTGTCTGATGCTGGCAGTTGTCAACTGCGGCAATTCCTACGGTTGCATTCACCTGTGAACAAGAAGCTTCCTTTGCTCCCTTAGGAAGAAATGAAGAAAGCATAATTGATATGTCACCCTCCTCAGCGTAGCAGGGAGTTGGCTGCTGCAGAGCTCCAATGAACCCAGGGGAAGAAATTGTTATCTGCAAGTACAGCTTTTTCACAACTAGAATGAGCTGCAGAGACTAGCGCAGAATGCCTCTATCTAGGGCAGATTTGTCCCCAGACAGGTTATTATACACAAGTACACTCCACTGAAGCTGTGCGTGCAAGCAGAGGTCAGATATTTTTGCCATCACACCAAACTCAGTGACTATAAAGTATCCAACCCCTTGCCCTCTTAGATTGAGACACTGGCAAAGGCGTTCATCACTTCAGTGCAACCGCAGAAAACTGTGTCAGTTCCTGAGCACTTTCATGTTTGCTCTCTTTGATGAAGCACTGGAATGGTGTTGCTTTTTTAAAAATAGTTCTTTTTGCAAAGATTTAGAAAATGCATGGGAAAGCACTCTCCAAACTAATCTGATGATCAAAATGCAGTCTTCAAGAAAATTTCTAATTAGAAACAAGGAAATGTTAAAAAACTGCAAAAGATCAGAGTTCAGAATTTTAAATAATTGCATGACATCTTTTACCTCCTAATATTAAAACATAAAGCTGAAGACTGGAGAGAATAAAAAAAAAATTAGTTCTGCAGAGTAAGATAACTTCAACTTTAGTTTCTACTAAAAGAACACCAATATTTTTGATTGACCTGCACTGAGAAAGGGGGAGGTTCTGTGCTACGAGAGCTGGGTTCGTGATCACACACATGCTCTTGGGTGGCTTGAGGCAACAGCCCCCGCAAAAGGGGGGCTCTGCTAAGGGTTAAGGATTGGGTTTTTCAGATCCCCAGCCAGTTTAAAGCTCCCAGGTCGTGTAAAACCACGGGTATGACGTGCATGCAGAAAGTCAAGTCTTGATGCTCGCATCAGTGACTCAGGGCCTGATTTGTTATTGTGCTGACACAGCACTTTGTAGCTTCCAAACAGCGCTCTTCTCCTATTTTAATGTCTGCATGACAAAACGGCTCATCGGTTATTCTCTAAGGCCTTACAAGTAAAAGTTCTATATATTAGGGAACAGAAGAAGGCAATGTTCTTCTCAGATAATTTAAACCTACATACGTTTTCTTTATACCAGTTTTCAAGGGAAGGCAAAAATGATGTCAGAGTTCACAAAAATGCTGACAAATCAGTAATCAATAGCTTGATGTTCATGTCAGCCCTGCTCACCTTTGTGTCTGGAGAGACAAGCTATGAGCAGAGAGCGCGCCTCATCCCCACTCCGTCTGTCCCCTCCCCACCCGAGCGCCCAGCGCAGGTAACCCGTGTCTGTGTCTCTCCCCCACCCCACGCCATGCAGGTGGTCCCACGCCCGCAGCAGAGGCTCCCAAAACGCCGGCTCTCATTCCGACCGTGGCAAACGAAGGAGGGAAACACTGGACTGTCAATGAAGTCAGAGCTCTGATACGCGTCTGGTCAGACAAAAACATCCAGCGACAACTGGAGGGGACAGTGCGAAATAAAAGAATATTTGAGCAGGTTGCTGCTAAGCTTCAAAAGTTCGGCATTGACAGGGACTGGAAGCAGTGCAGGACAAAATATAAAAATCTGAAACATGAGTACAAGAGCGTAAAAAGTGCCCAAGACTCAGGGAGCACAAGTAAAAGCATGAAATTTTTTAACGAACTGGATGCTATTCTGGGGCACAGCACCATGGAACACGCAAGTAAATCCGATAATGACGAAAGTGAGAGGCCTCCAGAATGGACAAAATCAGAAAAGGACTCCATAGGTAAGTACTTCATACCTATATAAAATTTAGAATTTTTAGTTTTCCAGCACTAGAGATACCTTAAAAGAACAACAATAAAAAAAAGCAACCAGCTAGGTGAACCAGTTTGCTGGGGGGAATCACTGAATGGAAAGTTTGTCCCATTTTGTCCAGTTGTTCACTTGACATTATAAGGTAATCTTTCAGATTGATTCCATTTTTTTTAATAGAATTGAGAAAGCAAAAGAGGAAAAAAAGATGAAGATAAGGTAAAGTGACAGGCAGAGACCATTCCAGTCAAGATCATGGCAGAAGAGATTGCTTCCAGGTTAGATAAAAAAACGGATGAGAGAGGTAGTCAGACTGTGCTGCTGGAAAAATGAAGACATTGAGCAAAACCAGTCCGTAGTGACAGACAATGGTTAAAAAATTAACATTTAAACTGCCTTTCTTTTATGGTGCCTAGCAGCCCAGCTTTCCTGACCTTTGGAGCAAGACTCTCAAACTAGTGAGACAGTTAGTGTGAAAAGAGCAAAAGGAATAGCAGCCAGAATGCTGGCAGAGCTTGCCTTTATTTTCGTGTGGTTATTGACAAATAGCTTGGTAACGGATGGATTAAGGCAGAACTAGAGTAGACTGATGAACCCGCACTACCCAGGAGTTAAAACCTTATTTGTTGGTGTGTATGACCAGAAACAGGCCTGTTGTTCAAGAACACAAACAAACATACAACTCTTTATTACGCAGTAAGAATCCTGCACAGGGGATGATATTACAGTGGCCAAATAGAAGACCGGAAGTTCATAAAGTAACGGGAGAAGTCAAGAAAAATAAACCACAAAGTCGGTCTGTGGCTGAAAACGGCGAGAGCATTTTGGGGGAAGATCTGCTCTTCCATTGCTGTTTCTAGGTTCTTTGCTAATGCATCTGCTGGTGCCCGTGGGCAGAAAGAGCATCCGAGGTTGGAGGGGTCTTTTGATTTGACAGAGCACAGCTGTATTCTTAGGCAATACGCCTCTGCGGTGCCCTAATTAACGGAGCATTATTTACACAGAAATGCCTGGAGACACAGGTGAAGAGGACTCGGTTAGTAATATGTCGGAGGAGCTACGGGTTACAGATATAAAGAAAGTTTCCGACTCAGGTAAATGGAAAAGTCTTCTATTTTATATAAATCCGTAGTAATTTAAGATGGATTTCTAAAATAAGCCCACATCGTAATGACGGTTAGAAAATGCAGAGGCTTGTGATAACCAGACTTTCAATAAATACAGACATATGTGCACAGTTGCAGTGCTCTGCTAAATTTGGTAAGAACAGTCTAGTGAGCAATCTTTTAAGAGATTCACAACCCAAGATGTAAAGCAGAAGAAACCATTGGCTGAAGTGAGCTGAGTGCAATGTATTACTGCATTTACTTCTACTTAAACTACGCCTTCCCAAGGATTAGAATTGTTCAGTCTCCTGTGCATGAACTAATAGGGCATTCTCTTTTTTACAATATAATGTGACCGGTATTTAATATACTTGTGTAAATGCTCATGTCATGGGATGAAAACTTCATTTCAGAGCATCACTGCTGGCACTGAGTATGAAGATCATACGCTCTTCACAAAGAAACATTATGGTTTACATCTGAAAGCGTGACTTTCAGGGGCGGCGGGAGCTTAACACTCAGCTAGGGACACGCAGGAAAGCCTCGGCGGCTGGCAGGCTTGACTCTCCGCAACAGAGGACCTCGCGATCCCCTGCAGTAGCATAAGGCAGAATATGGTCTAAATTAGGCGTTAAGGAGTAGTCTTACGGAACTTAAAATGGTCTAACGTGCACTTGAAAGATTTTAATGTCAAATTAAAAATCTCCTGACAGATGATGTTACTGTAAATACTACTCCCGAGAGTCTGGCAGCTCTGCATGTAACGAAAGAAACAGCTGTGACAAGTAAGTAAAGACACGGTTGACCGTGAGAGGTACTTTGGGGTATACTGGCCAGCAGTATTCTCGTTTTACCATTCGAGAGCAATTACATTTATTTATTTAAATTTATTAACAAAGCCACATTTAACTGGCCTTTTACCAGATCACCATGGGCCCTTGAGGCATTCACTGGAGAAAAATAGGTTGTCGTGAAAAGCGCGTTCCCTACGGAGATCTCATTTTGAGAGAGACAAAAATATGTAAGAAATCATAAAGAGTACTTTGTGGGATCCAGTTAAGACCACTTGTAAAATGCATCAAATTCCATTTTCTCCCCTCAACAAGTAAAATTTCTACATATATATGAACGCTAGTAAGACACTGTAAATAATACATAGATTCAGCAGTGTCACTAATCTGTCATCTGATGTAGTTTTCAACTGCCTGCAGCTACGTAATGTTGTAACTTTCTGGACTGCAATCTTCCAAACCGGTTATTTAACATACAGTTAACTGAATACTTCCAGTAAAGTTCTGAAAACTCATTTTTGACACTTTAACTTTCCTTTAGGATATGTGTCGGTGCTAGACATTATCTATAGCTTGCCTTGGTTACCATTTCTTTTTCAAATACATGTATTTTACTTGCGTATTTTGTTTCTGGGCAATTGTAATTACAATCTGATTTGGCTCGCAAAAGTTAAAATAGCAAATGTTTCAGAAGTGTCTGTGGTTCAGCCTATCCACTCTGAAGAATACTGATCAAAATTGGCTAAGAAAATGGTAAAACCACAGCACTCCATCTTGACGAGATGTGTTTCAGTTTCCAAAATTCCTCCCCTCACTTCCAAATGAAGAATACAGACTTGAGTAATTTTATCACAGGTAGTAAAAAACAGTTAGACTTTAATGTTATTTATGGTAACACAATTAGGTATTCTATAAAACAGCGAAAAGATGCGTGCTTTTTACATTACAGTATCTTGGAGACCCTTTATTCTTTCACTGTGGTACATGCCTTTCCTAGACTGTTCAAATAAATCTAAAGTGAGAAACATGTTAAGTAAAGAGATTGTATGTGTCCCTGTATTTATAAATTTACTTGCTGATAAATAATGAAACAGGCAGTGATATGGTATCACATTGGTTCTTTGGTATCAGTAGACATCTGACAATCGATAGCCTTTGGGATGTGACTTCTTAACGACTACTCCATCTCCATATTCAACAGAACTGCCATAGAAAACTATCTCCACCAGCGTGTAATTATAGTTTATCTATACTCACGTGCCTTTATAAAAAAGCATTAATAATCTGACGTAAGTAAGAATTTAGAAATTCAGTTATTCTTGTATCAGGGCATCTTCCCAACGAGTACAAGGAGTTAAAGTACTTTGTGGTCAGGGTTACACATACGCTTGTCCAGGTATCTGTCAGCCAGCCTCGGCGCACATCTGCTTTCTGGCAACCGCAGCTGCCTAAACGCACCGAGATGCACGAGCTGCCTCGGAGCTGCGCGTGCTTCTCACGGTCTCAGGCGTGGACCAGAGTTATTAACCACAGCAACACTGTATGAACAGTCTAAGCAAGTTTGCCATATTCTAGTAAGGAAAAAAATTATGATGGTATTAGTCAAATGACAAATGTTCCGGTTTCAGGAAAATACCTAGTTATTTGATGTTTCCTTCTCTTGTTTTTCTCCTCTGCCCAAAGGGATTTGCTGCTCAAAGAGCAGCAGATGCCCACCCGAGAAGGAACACACAGGTAGATAAATGCTTACGCGTTCTCCTGCGGAGTGGACTGGTTTTCTGGCCATTTCTCCGACAGGCTGCCTGGCAGAGGGAGCGGGAGCATCGCAGCCATCCCAAACCCGCTTCGTTTTTGGCAAAAGCAGCCTAGCAAAGGCTAGGGCCACTGTAAATTTTTCTCCTTTGTGATAAAAGATACCCATTTAAAACAATCTGGCACTAAAACCATATTTAGCAATTCTGACTGATGTTTTCCATTTCCTGGGATCACTTTTAAGGGCAGTTAATTCCTGAAATCTGTCCCGAAGTCTGCGCAGGCAGCAGTCAGTCAGCTCAAACTCCACATACCCGTGCGTTCCACATGCATCAGACTTTGCGGTACGGCCACAGACCGTGTATAGGTGTTCAATTAAATGTGAAGGGCCACGGGAACCAGCAGTGGAGATGAAAACAAGAGGATTCTAAGGAATGCCAGCAGCCTGATGTTCTTAAAACTACAGCGAGTATTTTTCTTCAAACAAAAGAGTTTTCTTGCCATTATTAGGATTTTTGGTGCCTTGTGTACTTCACTGTATGTCCCTCATGACAAATTTGGAGTGACACTGCCAAGATACAATCCTAAGCAACAAGGGCTTTTTGAAAATTGGTTGTTTAAAGTCAAGATCTTAAGTCGGTACATACTGGGCACTTATGTTTGGTTTCTTTTGAATGTTCACAGCCGTGTGCTTGGGCTTTTACACTGTACAGACACGAATTCAAAAGATCATGTTTTAATACATCCGCCCCAGGCTGGTGTGAAGTAGGGTCTTTCAGAGAAGCACAAAAATTCTTAATTATTGCCTGGCTCAGCCCTCAGGCTGCAGACACAAACTCCCAACTGTGCACCCAAGCCGTCCGCATCCCGTCACACAGATCCGCACCGAAAATGTCCCCCAGCTTTGCCATTCCCCGCTCCCCTTTCCCACTATACAAGACGCACATGAGTACGGATCAGGAGACGAATTACTAATCTTGCCTCACGAGCCAGAAAGCAGGATAATAGTGACAGAGCACCAAAAGAGAACAGAGCTCGTGTGAGTCTGAGCGGGTGAAAGGAAAGGCTGCGAGGGCGCTGCTCCGGCGGCCTTGCGAGCAGTGATTCCAGCACAAAGCAGAGATTAAGCGCATTTGCTGGCAGCTGTCTATAGCTTCACTACACGATGCGGAGCCACTGTGTTTTATCCGTGCCAGAAACTGTCGATGGTTCGTTCTGTTTGGCTCGGGTCTTGCTCTCCTCGTGCCCTCCCTCCAAAAACTCTGAACAGTGCCTCGAAAAAAAAAAAAAAAAGCCAGGCTCCCTACCCACATTCTTGGCTCGCTAAGGAAAAAAAAAACACAGAAAGGCGCATGATGCTGGTCACATCGTAAAGAACGTCTGATGCAAACCAGGCCGTATTGATTTGGGAGGTAATTTTTAATAAAATGGCTCTAGATTATGCTTTATTGCTCAATGTTTAGGGGCAATATTCTTGAATGGCCTGAGAACAGGCTGGGAGCCAGAAACCGCTGCCATCGATCCGCAGCGTGGCCTTCAGTGTTTAATCTCTGGGCAGCAGTGTCCTCACCTGGAAACGAGAGTCGGAAAGACCACTTGCATCATCTGTCTGTCCGTCCCAGGGCGGAGGGGTGGAGTTCTCCCTTGGACACCAAGGCCCAATGGCAGAGGAGCGGAGATCCCCTCCCCGCGGAGGGGAGCCTGGGGACCTCGCTGTCACCCCGCCCGGGGCCGGGACCCCTCGCAAGCTGCAGCGGGCGGGATGCTCCAGGGACAGGCAGTGAGTGCTTTATCACGCAGATCAATCGTCCAGGCACAGCACCCTGATGCAATGGCGGGACCTTTGCCCCTTTCGGGGCGAATTCAGTGACTCTTGGCATCAGCCACTTGGGATTCTTTCAATAATTTCAGTATGTACTGAAGGACCCTTTGAAAGTCATCGTCTTGCCCCTTCTGCTGCATAGAGGTTCACCACAACCAGTGAACCATTCTACAAATTCTGATCGAGGTTTAAATATCTTAAGACCTGGCACATTTAATCCATAAACTTGTATTATGCAGCTGTTAATGTGGTGTTCTGGATTTATTTTAATATCTGAGTGTGTACACTCTGCTCTTAAAGCCACTGCTGCAGAGAAGCAGCAGCTTTGATGTACGAAGAGATGAATCTTTAACAACAGCTTTCATGAATGGCATGATGAAGTTAGCAATCCTCAAACGTAACTCAAGACCTGTTTAGTTAGTAAGAACTCTGTAATTTTTTTCCTTTTTACAGAAATCCTTGAAGATGAGGGGGACTTTGCCAACTCCACCCCAGCAGCTCTGGCAGATACCCAAATAAAGAAGGAGACGATCGACTTAGGTAGGTCAAGGCTGTGTCATGATGGGGATAACAGCACATTCTACTTTACTAGGCACTGCAGGTTTCTAAGGTTCATATGTGATTCCTGCCCATTATACTCGGTCTACTTCTAGGTTATGATAAAACCTGTTTTTTGTTTGATTTCATAGTGCAAAAATACATAAATGCCTATTTCTCCTTTCCACAATTAATATTAAGATCTTATTTTCCCAGACAGCATACTCCTTATTATGCCAGATGTGACAAGCCTGCATCTGATTGTGACACAAACATTGTTATTTTTTCATACATAGCTGCTAGAGAGGATAAAATGGAGAGCTAAGCAGCTGTCTCAGAAACACTGAACACAATTTTATGCCTTGTCTTTTCAAATTGCTTCATGACAGTGCATTTAATTTCAGATTATTCACTATCAGACAATTACCATAAATATTCTGAATTATTTTACAAGTAAAAGTGAAATCAGAGCCTCAGCAATATGTAAAAGTCATCAATTCAGTGACAAGTATTCAAGTATTCAATGACAATTCTTCAAGAAGATTTGTTTTATTTAAAATGTTAAACATTAGAATACAATAGAGATATTAATCTTCTGGAATAAATGAGCATAGAAACCATGGAAGGTCATGAAAAACAGGCATCAGGGGAAATAGCAATGACATTGAAATCTATTGACCTGACATCTTGGATCAAAATATACTTTACGGTAGTTCTGTTTACACACAGACATTAATGGAAAGAAGAAAAAAATCTATTATAATGATTCCGTGAACAGCAATTCTTTGCCCTTTTACACTGAAAGTTTCTACCATAAGAATAATTGTATTCAGTATTTCTGTGATCCAAGCAAGAGCTTCCTTCTCAGCAGTGCTGCTACCTGGAGTTTGGGTGTTGAGACACCCCTTCCAACACAGCTTTTACAACAGTTTGCACAGGCTGATCTTGATTATGAAAGACAACTGTCAGGAGTGCGACACTGAGGACAACATCAGAGCCATCACAGCACCGACACATGAAAACGTGGTTACATTGAAGAAAACGTAAAGCTGTGTCCCTGAGAGCTGAGAGACATAGCGAGGCCACACTAATGCAAAGAGAAGAGTTCATACACAATGACACAGAATAAAATGTCAGGCAAATCCACTGACTGCCTCAGACACACAAATTCCCCATTCCTGTCATGTAATATCCAACCAAGGACAGTAATCGCACAAGTCAGCAGTACACAAGTGTCACTGCCAAAAGGCAGAAAGAGATTAGAGAGCCAGCATGGTTGAAAGAACAAGCATATAAATTAAAGGTTTTTGTAACAGTTAAAAAAAAAAAATCACTCAAGAGCTCTATTTTGGTCCCAGATTGTATTTCCAATAGGTGCAGGTGTTAAAGGAAGATGCAAGAATTTTCTTAAGAGTTGTGGGCTGCTCTATTTATAAAAAAACACTTTTTTCCTAGTACCCTGAGTAAACCACACACGCATACTTACGAGAGTACAATTTCTGATTCTAAGTCTTCCATAGGTATAAAATCTATTCCTGCACATGAAAACCAGTGTTTGTCAAAGAGAAAAAGAGAAAAACAAGTTATAAAACAAATATTAATTCCAAGTACTACTCTGTGCATATGTTAGCAAGTACTATTACAGAAAGCACACCAAATGAACCACTGTTTATTACCAACAGCTTCTCATTTCTAACAGAGTCTAAACCATGCACGCGGTTTTTCAAAACATATAAGCAATATTTACTTCTACCCTTTACTGAAAACTGTATTGAAGATTATCGGTCTATGACGTCCCCTGCAAAAACAATGAGAACTAATCTTTGTCTCCCTCCCAACCCAAAAAGGAATTCCACCCAACAGTGAACTTCCAGCCTTAGAGAAGTCCAAGGACGAAGAAATGAGCCCAGAGTCAGCCGAGCTGGGTTTGGACGTCCATAAATGATTTCAGGAATTTGGAGGGCTCCCGAGTTTTACTTCTGAAGGGAACCGTTCTTACGCTGCGACAGAGCGCAAAGCTATTATTGCCTCAGCTCTGCAGAGGAAATAAATGTAGACATGCAGAAAAAATAATTTAACAATGTTTCTATCCTGTTAGTGATGGAATTTGAAGAGAACTCTGATGCTGGTAGAATTAAAAATAGTTCTTCCATCTTACCTTATGCCTTAAATACCATTTAAGCCACATAGAATAGTTTCTGGTAGAGCCATCCCTACATATAGAAAGTGCAATTTAAGCTGAGGCTGAAGATTTCCACAAAAGCATTACTGATTCGTTTGTTTTCCAATTTTTCTTCTGCTAACGTCCTCTCCATCACAAAAGCTCTGTGTCAGAGTAGCCTTGCACCCAAAAAGGGTGATTTCCTCCCTCACCAAGGGCACCGAAGCCTTGCCAAGCCTGCCCTGCCGCCACCGCCTAGGGACAGAAGCGGAAGGCACGCCTGGGCTGAGCGAGGTGTGCAGACCTGCCGCGCAAATCGACTGCTGTGTGAGATACAAACCACCCGTGTACGCCTTAAGTGCTTAATCAAGTATTTTAAACTTCTGTTGCATCCACAGCTCCCTTTTGGGGAATGCAGGGGCAGAAAGAAAGATCGGGCTTACAAGAAATGCCAAGAAATAATTTGATTTAGGGAGGCATGTGGCAGAAAACTTGTTGTAGTTAACGGGCTAGACTGCTGGGTTATGACATTTTTTAATTGAAGACAGGTGTTACCTGCAGAGGATGGCAATAATATTAGCAATTTATTTGTCTAAGTCCAAGTCTATTTTACTTAAAACTGTGTGTTTCTACAGATGATGACTCGATAAGCACTACCTCAGAAGACAGATCTTGTACACCAGTAGCAAAGCGGGTAGTCGGGCCAGGTGAGTATTAATTTCTATGCACTTATTCTGACACAAGTTCGCATTGTAATTTCAGTACCAAAGCTGGAGCAACCCAATCCCTACTGTAAACACAGCACTACTTTTCTGCTTCTGACTCCAGTCTGGCTTTATCACTAAACTGAAAAATTAGTTTCATAGCTCTACTCCCTGCCGTGAGCAAAACTTGCATTAATACTGTAAATCGACTTTGCATTCTGTACGTATCTGACGAGCAGCATCCGCCTACTTCTGAATATGTGGGTAAGATTTTTTTCTTCTACTGAATCCCCAGGAGCATTTTCATTTGTATAATATTTTGCCTTGCCATTCTATTTTGAAACCATACTGGAAAGCCATTTTCTTATCACTGCTGATATATTGTTCCCTTTAAAGCTCAAGGCCTATTGCTTTCCTGCAAGTAGCGCTCGGATACATCTGTCTTTAATTTGACAACAGCAACAAAATTACACTGACAAAATGTGGAATTTTAGATGCCTTGGAGAAACTAAAGATTTCACTTGCTACATATTTTGCATACTTCAGAGAAATGTAATCATGTAGGGATATTACCATTGCAAAGTTTAAAGATTTTCATAACAAGAGATTATTATAAATGTTAGTTAATCCTTCAGCTCGTTACCGAGTCATTAGCTACAATTACACTTTAATGTATGTATATTCAGCAATGCTCAGTTGTGGTTTCATTTGTATTTTCAGACACTCACATTCCCTTGGAAGAAACGCAAAATCACTTTAAAGTTATTACAGTTAATGATACTGGAGCGGGAAAACACTGGAGTGATAACGAAGTCAGAGCTCTGATAAACATATGGTCAGACAAAAAGATACAGCAAATGCTTGAAGGGGCCACCAGAAATAAAGAAATATTTGAGGAAATTGCCAGAAGGTTAATGAAACGTGGTATAGACAGAGACTGGAAACAATGTCGCACCAAGTACAAGAACCTAAAATACGAATACCGCGCGCTGCAGAAGGAAAATGAGCATCTTGGTAATCCCAGGAGGAAAATGAGGTTTTACGACGAGGTCGACTGTATCTTGAGAAGACAGCCTCTGGGTCCCTCGAGCTGGGGATGTGAAAGCTCAAGTCTCCTATCAGGTACTAAAAAATGAAGTGATGAGGTAGAGCGCTTCAAATGAAATTTCAAGTTTCCAGTTGAGCCATGCTGTGGGGGTGAAACATGTGGCCAGAACGGGGACGGAAAGTAATTGCAGAACCTGTATCTGCATGGGCAAGCAGGCGATACTCAGTGAACAGAAAGGGTCTCTGGAGGCATTTAGAGGTGGCAACATTAACAAAAAATTAAAAAAACTGAAGCATTCAATGTTATTGGAGCATCTTTGTGCTTTTGGAAGCTTAAGTGAGATACAGTAAAATGGTGATAAAAAAACCTCACAGGTTTTAGCAGTGATCGAGCAGGCACGTAAATGCTTACAGACAGAGAGCTGCAAGCCCACACCAGTTAGAACTGCGGGAATCTCTTCATGATCAAGCCAAGTGCAAGGACTCCAAAGACCAAAACTTCATTAACTCAATTCACACCACAATTAAGAGAGAGAAAAATCCAGGGCAGTGACATTTAGTTGAGCACTTATGATTATTATATTAATTTTGCTAAACCAGAACCAGATTTCTAAGTAGTGTTTGCTTCTATTTAGTATCAAAAGACCTCTCTGAGCTAGGAGGGGCACTGCTAACCTTGTGTCTGTGGTAAGGGTTCTCATCACTGGCCCACTGCTCCAGCTCCAGGCAGAGCAGATGCTCTTGGAGAAGCAACTTAATCACTGCAGCTTAGAGCTCAGTGAGTTACGCTCAACCAGAACTAATTCTGTTTTTTCTCAACACATGAGATAATAATTTACAGCGTCACAAACGTTAGTTGAGGACTTGAACCATTTATCATAGAATCATAGAATGGTTTGGCTGGAAGGGACCTTAAAGATCATCTGGTTCCAACCCCCTGCCATGAGCGGGGACATCTTCCACCAGACCAGGTTGCTCAGAGCTCCATCCAGCTTGGCCTTGAA
>Ga0181612_101344_pt1 | contig 14127 bp, 9 predicted proteins | sample HoacroProtozoa21_FD_119630 | JGI IMG/M metagenome (GOLD analysis project Ga0181612, IMG submission 119630) | Hoatzin crop microbial communities from Cojedes, Venezuel. Combined Assembly of Gp0051906, Gp0051904, Gp0051908
AATGTTCGGGGTTGGAAGGGACCTCTGTGGGTCATCTAGTCCAACCCTCCTGCCGAAGCGGGGGCATCTATGGCCTCAGGAGAAGAGCCTTGTGTCTGCTTCCCTGCTTCTGAAGGACTCAGGTCCTGGGAAAAGAGCAGGGGCCCTGCCCTCCTCACACAAGGATCCTGTTGCTAAATTGTGAAGAGGAAACTGTTTAACTTGTCGGTTATTCTTTGGCACTTGTGATTGTGTTAGACTTCATAAACAGGTTGGACCAGCCAAGCTGGAGTACATCACCGCGGGATCCCCAGGGTCCTTCCCATTCTGTTTACTTTCTGGTTTAGCCTTTATGCTAATCTCTCCATCTGTAACAAATATACGACACTCATGTGAGCGATCTTCAAGAGAGAGTGACACCGGCAGCCCCTGCAGCGTCACGGCAGGCGTGTCGACACAGCCGAGCTGCGGCTCATACCTGGTGGCGATGCCCGCTGCTCTTCCAGCAGCAGGAGGGCAGCGGGGGACAGCATGTGAAACCCATGCTGGACCTGGTGTCCCTCTGCTCTCAAGCCCAGATGCTGTCTACATACTCACCTTTGGAGTTCAACCTTCCCAAAATGCTCGTTTACGGACGCGCCCCGCACTCCCGGCGTGGGCGCAGCCGTGGGGCAGGCGTTGGGACTGGGTCCTCGGGCGGCTCAGGAGGGGTTGGTTTGTGGCTGCAGGGCTGGGATCTCCCATTTTAGCACAGCTGGTAACGGTGGCACTGCTGCCCATGTTTCATGTAACAAGCCAGCACCTCCCTAAGCAGCGGGAGAACTGGTGCATCTCTTTGCTGCCCAGAGAGTGGCTGCACCCTGGGTGCAATGAGCCGTGCCAGCCTTTGGCCCATGCTGGCCCTGTCTTCCCACCTCCTGTGTCAGAGATAGTGTGCACTGGAGCAGAACACTGTCCTGGGATTTAGAAGCCCATTTCATAGCCACGATGCTGCTGCTCCTATGCTGCAAGGCACAGGATTCCCCCGGGATGGGACTACGAATATAGGTAAGCTGGTCAACAGCTGCTAAACCAACTCCACAAGCACTGGAGAAAAAAACTGAGCAGGGAGGGAGAAGCATGTGATGTGGGCATCTGTCATAAGCTGCTCACCACTGCTCACCAGTTTAGTCCCAGAGAGTGTCCCATGTAAGCCCTGACCTCATGACAGACACCTGTATAGCTGGTATCCTCACTGTACCTAGAAGAGATTTAAGCAATTACATATTACAGGCAAAAACTGAAATCAAGGCAGCCGCTGTACTCACAAAGGTAGATAAGCACCGGGCTGTGCCCCTTCCACATCGCAAATGATGGTAATTACTTTTGTGTCGCACCACGGAAGCCAAAGAAATGGAACCAGTTCAGAAGCAGTAGTGGTCAATGAAGTCTTATAATGCCCCTAAGACGTATATATATGCTATATCCAAGTTCACAGATATATAAACTGAGGTGCAGACATGCAAAATACCCTGCCTGTGGCCATACAGGGAGAGCGCATTGAGTTCTGGCGGGTGTAACTGGGAGGCGATGGAGTCCTGACTCCCAGTCTCTCGTTCTCAGCATTGGGTGACTGATGGAGTTGACTACTTGAGTGGGATAACCATGGCTGACATCTCCGCAGTATCATGATTCACAGCCCTTAATCACTGTTAAACAAATCAAAAATGAAATTACACGTAGGGAGATGGGAACTACAGAGTCCAAAAAATGCAAGCCTGTTCCTCCCCATCAAATCTAATTAGATTTGCCAAAATCTGGGTGCATTGATCTGTGATTCAAACAGTATGCTGATAACAAATTTTAATGATAGACATGGTTATGAAGCTACTTGACTAGACTACGAATTAGCCCCTTCAGCAGAAGCTCTCAGCACATTTTCTCAGCACGCGCTTCCACAGACAGCTTTTAATCCCCAAATCCACAGGCGATCCCATTGTTTAAGGTTTGCCAGGCTCTCTGCGGAGCGTCCAGCAGAGAAGCGAGGCAGGCGGCATATTCATGTTGACGATCAATCTTTGTGAAGATTAACACACCATTTTTAGCCACCCATCTAAGCAAACTGTAGTACGTGCTGGGAAAAGACCTTTCCACTGCCAGGCAGAGCAGCTTGTTTCGTTGTCGTGCTGCATAGCTTCGCCTCGGCGATGATGGGTAGAGAAAGCATGAGCCGTAGAAAAAGCACCACATAAATAGATTATTGCTCCAGAAAACCAGCGCCACACGCAGATGCTGTGTGCTGTTATTTGCCTTCCTGCCAGTGTCCAGTCTCTGCTCTCAGGATTTAGGGTTGTTATTTTTTTTTCTCTCAGCTCATGACGGTGAAGCCTTGGCGATGCATTTGGATGGTTTGTCTTAAAGCCAGATGATCCCAAGTAAATGGAGGTGAGAAAATGAGGGCAGAGCAGGTAAGTTTTAAAGAGGTCAGAGCAAATCCTTGACATGCCAGGAGAGACTGAAGGACATGATTTTCAATTTGTGCTCAGTTTCAGCTGAGCTTTGCAGCCACTGACATCTGAGAGCTTCTGAAAATGTGCCTCCCCTGAGACCCAGAGAGCCTCAGAGTTTAAAGTTACCCAGAAAAAAATGGCAGAGGGCGGGCAGTGCACTTGTATCTGTCTGTACCCCGGATTTATCCTTTCTCTGCTGTCTTTTCATCCAGAAATCGTTACTGCTGCAGGAGAGGAAAACCGCAGCAGTCTTTTTGCCTGATCTTTAAAAGGATTGAGCATCCCCAACTGTGGTTGGAGGTGGTGGGACCAGCAAATGCTCAGCACCTCTGAAAACTGACATACTGTGTGTTAAATCATGTGTAACAACAAGACCCACCCCGCAAAGCAGTCACGACCAGGACGTTGAACATTGAGCACTAGCACAGGTTGCTCAGGGAGGTCATGGAGTCTCCATCCTTGGAGATATTCAGAAGCCATGGTCGTTGTCAAAAGGTGATGGTCCTGGGCAGCCTTCTCTAGGTGGCTCTACTTGAGCAGGGGGGATGGACCAGATGACCTCAACCCATCCATGAGTCTGTGATGGAGAGGGAAGGGCATGGGGATATCCAACATTGAGGCTGTTTCACCATGGTCCATTGTCAGCAGGAGGTAGCTCAATACAAAGATACATCACCAGGTGTTTAGTGTGGGGACCAAAGGTCTGGATGGTGTACAGCACAGTGGAAATTACTGTGCAACTCCACAGCCCAGCTTGCCTTCAGCATTTCCATGAGCTCGTTATCCCAAGATTTGATTTTTAACAGGACAAGCAGTAACGGTTTTAAACTAAAGGAGGGTAAATTTAGACTAGATATAAGGAAGAACTTTTTTACGATGAGGGTGGTGAAACGCTGGAACGGGTTGCCCAGAGAGGTGGTGGAGGCCCCATCCCTGGAAACATTCAAGGCCAGGTTGGACAGGGCTCTGAGCAACCTGATCTAGCTGAAGATGTCCCTGCTTCCTGCAGGGGGGTTGGGCTAGATGGCCTCTAAAGGTCCCTTCCAACCCAAAGCATTCTATGATAATGTGATTGACGCCTTTTTAAACCCAATGAGTTACAGCAATGAAGTATGGGCATAGTCATGCTAATATAATTTTTTTCTGCCTAGGAAGACGTTATACCAGAATAAGCATTTTTATTCCAGCGATACAGGATGGACTGGGGGTCAATGGGGGGTCCTGGTGCAAAGTCCTGCCAGTCTGCACCCTGGCACCTGTGCTCCTCTCGCTGGGTCCCTGCTGCACACTGGCTGAGCCACAGTCACACGGAGCCCGAGGAGAAAACACGACAACTTGTCTATACTCCAGCAGTGCTGTCAAGGTCCACTGTACGTATGGCAGCAGCATGGTATTTTTGTGTGGCTAGGCAAAAAAAAAAAGGCATCAGCTGAGCTAATTTCATAAACCATAGTAAATGGAACAATATGGATTATATACTTTCCAACCTAAACTACTCGCTGCAAGCCATGCGTTACTGGACCAGAGCTGTCCACCCGAGGCAGTTACTAGGAGAAACCCCCCAGCAGAGACAGTGCAAGTCCTGAAATTAGTTAAAACAGGAATGGGCTGTAAAACTTTATGAAATCCTGTCTGCCCTTCAGTTTTAAATCGGATTTGGCTGAACCGGTTTTAAAACTGGCTGGAGAGCCAGGACGGGCCAGCGGGATCACCTCGAGAGGCAGGCGGTGGAAATTCAGCTCCTCATGCCTACCTTGATCAGAGCATTGCCCCCTCTACCAGGGAGGGTGGAGTGCTTTGCCTGATAAAAGGCTGAGCTCAGCAGACATTAAAGAAAGGTCGTTAGGAAAGATCAAAAGCTAGGAACGGGAGATAGAGCTGGAACATTTGCAAAGCTACCAAAGCCTTCCAGTGAGAATGAAGAGAGAGATGCTGTGATGCTAAATGAATGGAGCAATCTAGATAATGATATCAGAATTAAATTAAATTAATTAAGAGAAGATTAAAGAAAGATTGCAAAATTAAGGTGGTAATCCTGGCCCTGCCAGAGTCAATAAGCATTTTGTGGTTTGTGTGGTGCTTCGTGAAGAGGCCGAGATTTTGGTCCCAACGAGAACCAAGACAAAGGAAGGTATGAACTGAAAGTTGAGTTAGAGAGAGACGATTAAATCAGGGAATAAATAAGTTATGGTGGCCTTATAGTCAAAAATTGAAACCATGCATGGCTGGTACATCCAGACGGAGAAATGCAACACGGATCAACATCATCACTGATCTGCACACTGTAGGGTGTTCATGATGGCTTTAGAGTGGCTGTGGTAGGACGGACTATACCAGATTTACCTTAACATCTGGCAGGACAAAGCTTTCTATTCAAGGCACTGTAAACAGATTTGAACCAGCAAAGTGAGTTCAAACTGGATCGGCACTTTGCATCATCTGGACATGGCATGCCTGTTCCGGGAGCCGGCACTCTTCGGTGGGATTTACCGCTCCTCCTAGCAAGCTCCCCGATGGCCAGCAACAGGCACATTTACAGAGGAACCTCATGAAAACATCAACTGAGCTTAAAATCTTCTGGCACATAGCGTTCCTGTACAGTAGCGTGTGAAATTAAAGGGAATTTGGCCACTGATTTCAAGAAAAAGGAGTCTGAAAAGGAGTCAGAGGGATGGGGGAACCCCCACGGCCAGACAACGCAGTGCAGCTGCTCAGACCTCCGTGGCAGTCACCTGGCTGCCCAGACATTTTGCTCCGGCTGCTAAGCAGGTCATAAATATCGGGTGATTATTTTGGCCCCCTGTTAATGCTTTCACAGTTTGCATTCACTGTTTTGGGTGTCCCACTCAGGTCTCAGTTTTAGGGCAGTATGCTGAACTGAATGGAGAATGGGTGGATTCATTTTAATCAAGCACCAAAAATTAAATTTTGAACAACAGTACAGATGCTGATGAATACTTTTGTAAAACATGGGAAAATGCTGTATTGTCCCGTAAGGGCAGGACACTCATTTTTTTCCTCTCTTTCACAAATGCAAAATAAGGAAAGTGTTTTTCAGTAAGAATCCAATTTTACAGGGAAGGAATAGTAGGTTACATAGCTGAATCACTTTGATGTCAATTTTATTTTGCAATCACTTCATAAGATATTCACATAGCCTTTCACGTTCCCTCAAAGCGTAGAATTCTAGGCACAATACAATATTATCTTACTCTTTACCATAATGATGAATGATAATGAGAACGCATAATAAGATTTTACTTGTGCCCAGAGAAAAATCTGCTTTACCCCAGATGAGAGGAATTTTGCAGATTAAATTAATATTATAAAACAGTGCAATTTACCAAAACAATACAACTTTTCTTCTCTGAATCCATGGCAAATCACAACGTCTGCAGCCAATACATGGTGAGCTATTAGAGTCTGATAGATTTTTTTATGTAAAATCTCTGTCTATGACAAATAGTTCGTTGATAAAAGTAAAAAAAAAAAAGACAAAAAACAGACCTCCCTTTTCCTCTCCTGTCTGTCACGTTCATACAATATAGAAAGTCCAATATTTGAAAGCTAGAGTGCAGCTGTTACGTAGTGACGTTATTTACTGTTGAAAACCCAGCCCAGTGGGAGGCAGAAGTACCTTTGTCCCGGTTCCTCGGAAACTAGCGGGTCACATTTGCTTTCTCTCTGAAATTGGTATCTGCGTGGAACATGGATTATAGCATAACGCTTGCAACATATCTTGTTACATCCTTTTCATTTAGATTCAGGTTACTCCTCTACTGGTTTTAATGTGTAGCCTCAAAGTAAGTCAGCAAAGTGTGGAACAGTGAAAAACCCTGACAGAAACCGGGGGTGGCAGAGTCATCTTTGCTGTCCGATCCAGCATCCTCACTGTATTTTCTACATTTTTGCTTGTGCTTAGATACTTCAACACCAGCTTCCCAAACGCATTCTTGTTGGAGAGCGTTGCTCTGGTAGCAGTTCTTCCCGAGCAGGTTTTCTTTCTTGGGACACGCATGACAGGAATGAGCCCAAATTACTTCAGGAGTGATTGCAGTGCAGTCAAATGCAAACCCAAAGAATTCTAAGAAACAGCATTGCCCGTATCAGACTGAGTAAACCTAAATACACTACATGAGTCAGACCGAATAAATCTGGAAGCTGAGCAACATGGGGTCTGTCCAGTGGTGGGGTGGGAGCCCGCCTGGTACTGCAGACGCCACTTTTCTGCAGGGAGGGAAGAGCGGGGATATTTTCGTGCCGCAGGGAAGTGTGCAGACCTTTAGTTCACATTTGCTGGGTCTGCACTGTTGCGGAGCTGATCCCTCTCCCCCTAATTCACCCGCAGCGCAGCACGGCCTTGGTCGGAAGCCAACAGGGCTTTGTCAGACACTCAGCCAGGCACTGGATCACAGCGACTACCTGCACCGAGAGGCTTTGTTTGGTTCTGCTGTCGTCACGGAGCAGACGAACGGGAGAAAAAGGAGTGGAAAGAAGCTCTCCCTCTGGCAGCTGGGTCCCTACGAGCAGCCCCTTGCACATGCCTGGCGCCTGGAAGAAAAACCTGTTGGGAACCGGGAGCGGTGCCGTGCAACTGCAACCCGCAGTGATCCCGAGGGAAGTCCGAAGGGATGCGGCTGCGGGAGCAGGGCTTTGCATTTGGTCATGAACGCTCAGGCTTTAGCCTACAGAATTTTTTTGGGGGGTTGCCTACTCATAGCATTTTAATATAAAGCACAGTTCCTGTAATTTTTAATTTTTTTTCCCCCTCCTGCTATTTCTGTCCTCTTTCATCACAGATGAATTAGCACGAAGGAAGCTGATGGGGCTAATTAGTTCCAAGAGTGTTAATTTCTCTGCTTGGGATTCTTTGTTACTCAGTCAGATTGCTCCACTTTCGCAGCTTATATTTTAAAACTTCTTCATTCATCGCACCTAATCCTTTATTTCTTTTTTTTTTTCCTTCTTGATCCTACAGGGAAAACATAATTCCACATAACTGGGGCATAGAAGATTGCGATGGAAATTACACATGGTTACAACAAAGATTTTGCCTTGAATGGACAAGTGTTCAACTAAACGGTAGCCATGGCAAGACCCACAGAGAGACATACATAAAGGCGGAGTTTAGCAACAAAATGCAGTCACTGTAAGACAGAATGTCAGGAGCTATCCTACCTAGCTGCTTTCTCCCAGACTTGTGCAGAACAAGGAATTGCTCCGCAATTTGTACATCAAACTGGAAACTGCGAACAGTCCTGGTGGGAATAAGATATTTTGCCATCAAAGCCAGCCGGAGTCATGCAGCTCCACTGTCAGCCAGCGACTTCTCCCTCGTGTCTCACGGCTTCGAGAACAACAGTGCAGATGTGCCTCGTAGCTCAGGCTCGCGTGCATTGGTGGCAACACAAAGCAAGGTTTGCCCAGCTACTACAAATATTGAACAATTCTGGCAAGTGGCAAATGAAACTTTTTCGTATGCACTAATATTTAGCACCAAAGGTCTTACTTTTTATGACCAGAAAAATGAACTTCTTTCCTAGGAAGATGGAGTCTGGGCAGACTTAGGGACAAGGTCCTTGGCCACTGCAGAGATGGGAAAAAATGCCATGCCATATAGCCAGGAACTGATTAAGAGGTGGTGGTGTCACTGCCTGGCCAGCATCTCACCCAGCCCTGTTCCCAGCTGGACGCGTGGTACCTGCAACCCTTCCACGATGTCAGTACCCACGCTGCTGAGCCCGCTGCCAGCAGCAAGACGCTCCGAACGCGTGCACCCTTCCTTCACTCGAGCTGACAGTAAAAGGTGAATGGCAGGATTAGGAAACTCTCCCCCCTCCCCCCGCTGACCTCCTAGCTGCTATTCTGGATCCTGCGTGGCATTCTTGCTGTTGCTTGTCCCCACTGACTCCACAGCTACGCCTGAGATGAGTGGATGGCACGAAGGTAGGTAAAACCTGTTGAATGTCAAACGTTTTGTACAGGAAATGAAATCCAGCTTCTGCAGCTCATCTATCTCATTTCTTGATTTTTTTTTTCTTTCTGGGCAGGTTTAGGCCTCATCTGTGTGGAAACCTCAAGGGGAAACCAGGGGTTAGTTTTCAGTCAGCAGAGCCTTTTTTCGGAAGCTCCCATAGATGTCCTTTTAAAATGAGGAAATAGCAAACCGTAAGCTGGGAAGGAAATTCGGAGTCTCTTCCCAAGCTGTCTGCTTGTGGTAGGATCCCCTATCATTCAGTTTTATTTTTCCGATAATTCATTGGCAGATGACTATAACACAGACCAATCAAAAAAAATTAGTTCAAAAACCCCCCAGTGTATTAGAAGATTGTTCATCTCTGTAGATGAATCAACCACTTCTACCTTCCGCTTTGAATAAATTCAAACGTTAACTGAAGTGGCCTGGCTGATTTCCAGTTTACAGTAATTCTATTCTGCTTACCTGAAATTCTCCTTTTAATACAGCTCTGACGAAATGTTTGTCATCTCTCGACTGCCTGCAAAGGTTGCAAAGTGCTACAGGAACAAGAGTGGTTGCGGCAGTGGCAAGTAAAGTGATTTCTTTACAAGCAGTGATAAAATTTTCAAGAGCATCCTCCACTGGTGCGAGTCTGTTTCCTGGAAAGAAACATGGAGTTTCCACAGGCTCCGGTGGGAGCTGAACGAAGCAGACGCAAGCGCTTTTGCACATCCCAGTGCTCCCCGAGCATACACTGTAGTGATACATTGGAGTAATTTAGATTCTTAGTTGGCTGGAAAGACAGAACTTACACACAAGAAAAAAATGAAGCTGGAACCCTAAGCATCAGTGTTCTTAAACAAGAACAGTGAGAGTATATGATGAGGCAAATTTATTTTCACCATGACGGTTTGTTTCCAGTTTCCTTTGATGACCTATTTTGCCTAATATTTTTCTGGAAGAGAAGTGGCTCGAAATCTCCTGTGAAAGTAAAGGAGCAGAGAGATGAAGCTAAAAATGCTCCTTGTATTTCAAGCAGTGTTTTGGTACAGCTGTTTGGCAAGCACTGTAAATACTTATTTTCCTTCAAGACTCAGAGGCTCCTTTTGTAAGCTCATCTCCGTTATTGTTCCAAACCAGCAGCAAAACCCAACACTTCCCTATCCATACACAAGGTGTTACTAACTGAATCCAGCTCAGAAACTCCCATGGGATGTCTGTGTCTTCTGCACATCCTAACCTCTGGTGAGGAGTCGGGAAGTGGAAGCCACCTTCCTCTCGATTGTCACAGCAGTTCAATGACCAGGAGAGGTTTTTTTACCCGTTTACTTGTCGGGTAGGTTCAAGTTATTTATTTTTCGCTACATTGTTGAGGCACCTCATAATCCTCTAACAAAGTAAGAAATGTCATAAATACGAAGCGTCGTCCCATAAAATCATACTCTTCTAGAGTGGCAATTTGGAATCACGTTCATGATCTGGTGTGCTCTTCCAGTAGGAAAGTGGCAAGTGCAACTGATGCTCAGTCGAAAGATGGGAACAAGAAATTAAATAACTGCAAGTATCCCATTCATCAGAAGACTGAGGACCTTCTGCAGATAGAAGAAAAAACCCAAAACTGTTCTCCAGATGATTTAGGAAGCTGACAAATAAGTAGAGGTTTATTAACCACTGTGGTCTAACCTAATCTAATGGGAAGAAGCGAGGGGGTTTTGCTAACACATGAAAGTGGGACCCAAAGGTGACAGACTTTTTCATAGTTTATGGATGGATCTACACCTCTTGGTTTGTTTCAGAGGATGGGGAAGCACTTAGAAATTCTTGAACAACAGCTTGCTTCTGTTCTGAAGCAATACCTCAAACAGAGTGCATGCCAAAAGACAAGTGAAATTCACGTTCTTTTAAAATGTCATCCTATCTACTGGAAGGTAGAACTTCTCTTGTTCAGAGCTGGAAGATGTCTGGATTTACAGTTCAGATGCAATTAACGGTTTCAATTCGCATCATTCTTTTTTCTCATAAGTGAATATCTGAATCTCATGCTGAAAAAAGCAGCGACAGACCACTTCTGTAACCCAGTTACAAGCAGGTGGTGCAGACGAATTGAAGAAAAAAGCCTTGCTTTCTCCTGGTTTTCTAACAGAATGATTTTTTTTTTCTCCCAAGAAACCTTCAGGCCTGCACCTAAAGCGCTTCATCAAATGGGATTTAGACAGCTGCCTTTGGAAGCCCCGTGTGCAAAATTGTTGGGACAGTTCTCATAGGCTTTGCAGGGCAGAGACCATTGGCATCTACCCTGTCCATAAACCGCTACCTCCGCTCCCCCGCACCATGGGCACCCACACTCAACCCTTCTTCCTCCCGCTCCAAACTCGACAGCGACAGAAAACCTGAACCCTCAGTCCCAGTTCGGTTGCTGGTGCGGGTGTTACCTGGCAGCACTGTTCCTTGGACGGTTAGAAGCCAAGCAAATATGTATTTAACAGGAATTATGAAAATCGAAAAGTACAAGGTTCAACATTTTGAAAACATCTTCTTCCCCCACATCAAAGGGCTCATTGATTTCTTGCTCAATTTCGGACCGAGCCGAAGCTAAGTGGGTGAAAGGAAGGGAGAGAAAGATCAAATTTAATCTTCAGAGCTGTGTCAAGCTAGTATTTTACGGCCTACCTGAAGCTGATGAGACTATTCCAGAATGTGAATACAATTTAACAGGTATGGCAAATGTTAGCAGTCTGTCTGGGCACATTCTCCAGGCCAGAAATAGCTCTGCTTTTCCCTTGCTCCAATAGTGGTTTTGCGCACCCTTGTCCTTGAACTTTGTATTCCTTGAAATCCCAAGTAACTGTTCACATGAACAAAGTGCTAAGGTGTTTGACCAGGAAGATTGGCTCTGCTGATTTCAGCACTTCAAAAGGGAAACCGCTCTGTTTTTTTAACCACTTCAACACCCACCATCTCAGTTTATTTTCTTATCCCATTTGACTTCTGTTCAAAATCAAACAGGAAGCAATTAAGGTGAGCCTACTACAAAGCAGCCCTCAAAACACGTAGCTGCGTCCCCAGCACAGAATGAAGGTCATGCCCCAGAAATGTAATTACACGTATTTGGAAGGAATGCAGAGCCCATGCACTGGGCTGACTGGTGTAGAAACAACGCTTCAACTTTACTTTCAGCTGGCAGACGACCACAACCAAGACACTACCAGCACTTCTCATGGGGGTACTGGTGGCAACACTGGTTGAACGACAGCACATTAGACCAGTGATTTTACCTACTCGAATTAATGGTGGGGGAAAGAAATTCCACTCCCTACTAAGCTGGAAAACGATTATAATGTCCTCTCACCTTTTCACCTCATCCCTTTTGTCAGGTCACTGCCATGGTGTCAGGGAGAGAGATGTCGTGGAAATAACCATCTAACGACAACAGTGGGAGACAAAGCAAAGTCTTTACACAGGATTTAGCTAATTATATTTTGGGCAAATATTTATTTATCTAAAAACAAAATAAAAATCATTTCTTTAAAGAAAAAATGTATTTAAATAAAAAAAACACAAAATTGTGAAATGTTATGGCACAAAAGTTCAAGACAAGTATAAATCCAGTTGCCACAACTGTCGCGTATTAATGTTGCACATTTTTCTATAAAGACTTTATTAAAGGTATTTACATGGCAATAACATGTGTCAATATATACAGCAATCTGGGGACAACTTTTTTTTTTTGATTCTCGTATGAAAAAAATGCCTTAAATACAAAATTTTAAAAGAAAAAAGTTGAAGAGTTCATCCCCAAGCATGAAGAATGTCCCATCATCCCTTATGTCCAAAGTATATCAATCATGAGGCAGTTTTGAGGTTCTGGCCAAACCCTTGGGAGATTCAGCCAAGGTTGTGTAGTCTCAAGTCGAATCGCACAGCATGCAGTTGCAATAGTTCCGTACTCAATGGACTGGTGTAGTTCATGAGTGATCTTAGAAACGTTTTTTATCATAGTTTCAGTCTAGTTTGGGTTATTGTAGGCGGTGCCCAAGAGTTCCTATGCACAAGAGTTCCTTAGCTGCTCGAGTTTGTGTTTCAACTGTTCTCTCCTCCGCCTCAACTGCTCTTTCTCTGCGATCAGTCTGTGTTCATCCGACTGGATGGAAAGAACGTACTCTGTCGCTTTTTTCAGGATGACAACCTTGGGTGCCTTTTCGTTGTTGGCCACCTCAGGTATCTGGTCACGCAAGGCAAAGAAGCTCAGCTTCAGCTCGTTTCTCCTCTGGCGCTCCAGGACGTTGTGCGTTCGCCTCTTGTCGTTCTCTTCCGAGTCTGACGTGCGGGGACTCGAGCATTTTCGGTTGTTGCTGATCTGTTTGAGAACTCTGCCACTGTCCAACTTTAGCCTTTTCGCGGCGGGGTATTCAACCTTGGTGGAAGGAGGAGCGGCGTAATTGTGCTGATGGATGTTGACGTGACACCGTTTGAGAACCAGCGGGCTGTGGTGCGGCTTAATGTGCTCTTCCGACGTGTCTGTGCTGGACTCTGTGCTGGATTCGGATTCGTTCGCTTCAGCTAATGTAACGACATCAATTTCCTCATCTTCCTCTTGTTCTTCTTCTGCAAGGAGGGGGGAAAAAAAAAATCATAAGCTGATCTGCGCAAAGTCTCTCAAGACTGCTGTATTCATGGGGGAAGGTTACTCCCAGCTGCACAGCGAGGAACTCCTTGAGAAACCCTGCTTAAACCCATTCGATGCCGCCAGACTCCACTTTCCCCAAGAGCCTTTCCTTCCCACACGGAGGCAACGCTTCCAGCGCAAGAGGAGGCATGGCCTGTGCTCCAAATCAACCCCGGCGCCCCGATTTCGAAAGCTGCAAAGATCTTGCGTAATGCCGAAGAGCGCGGGGAAGATAGCCGGGAAGCTGAACCTCGGCTGTCAGCAGTACAGCGCAATAAAGCTCCCAGACTCAAGCTGCCCTTAATTAAGGATTTAGAAGGCTTTGGCCACGCCTCAAAAGAAAGCTTACTTAACACACATGTGTATTCAGAGACATTTTCTGAATCTCTCTTGATCTGCTAATTTGTGGAAAATCCAAGGGGGGGGAGGGGAGAGGGAAGGCTGTAGCGCTTTTGAGTCGAAACTCACTTTTCAAACCAGATTTATGAGGGAGCGGAACACGCTGTCAAATACCTAAGGAAGCGTTTCTGAAACTTTCCCAGCCCCATTCACTCCTCTGCAGTCACTTTCACTGGCACCTCCCCGACGGCGCATTCCCCCCCCCTCCTCCGCCGGCTCCCGGGCGGGAGTTAACTCCTTCCCGGCCCACGCGTGGCGCCGGCCGCCCGCCTCCCCGGGACCCCGATAGTAAAGTTCCCCCCCGACTCCCGAGGGAAAACCGGGCTGGTTTTCCGGGGCAATAACCGATTTCGCCGCGAGTCTCTCCGCGCCTCGCTAACGTGGCAGGAGTTTAAAAAAGCCGACGCGGGGAGAGGGGAAGCGGGGCGAGGGAGGGGGGACGCGGGGACAGAGGGGTTTCTCGGCGCCGCGCGGCTTCCCACGCCCCCCCCGAACACGCGTGTCCCCCCCCCGCTCACCCGAGTCGCTGCTGGTGGTGGGCGGCGTGTCGTCGCCCAGCAGGGACGCGGGGCTGGCGCCGGGCGGCCCGGCCCGCCGGGCCCGCGCGCCGAGCGGGCTGGGGGCGGGACGCCGCG
>Ga0181612_154273_pt1 | contig 14127 bp, 5 predicted proteins | sample HoacroProtozoa21_FD_119630 | JGI IMG/M metagenome (GOLD analysis project Ga0181612, IMG submission 119630) | Hoatzin crop microbial communities from Cojedes, Venezuel. Combined Assembly of Gp0051906, Gp0051904, Gp0051908
CCTTCCCCCCTCCCTGAGCGGGCAAATACCCCCCCTTCCCTTGGGTTTTTCTGGCCCCTCCCCGACCCCCCGAAGAGCCCGCCCCGGTCCAAAAACCCACAAAAAAACAACCCGGGGGAAAAAAAAAAAAAAAAAAAAAAAGGATAAAAACTTTTCATTTGTTCTGGAGATCTGAATCAGTTAACACAAAATTTAGAGCAGCACAAGAACAATCACAAGGAAAGGGGGAAGAACCTCGCCGCTCAGCAGCAAGCTGCTGGATCATCTCCTCCAACTTCTCTAAGCATATCTAACACTTGGATTGTCTCTAATTTCCCAGAAACCAAGAAAATTACTCCATAATCAGCAATCTAGGATCCTGTCTTACTATTTCAGAAAACAAATATTGTGCAACTATTCAGATTATCACCAATTATCATCCCCCAAAGAAAAAATATTATCTTTGATGTAGCCCGATATTTTTCTTGGCCTGCTTTGTGAGCAACACATGTGGACAGTCAAAACTGAAATTAGTCGTCGGTATCCAAGTGGGAAAAAACCCACCCCAAAACCAAACAACTCAAGAGGTTAAAAAATTCTAAGTGAAAACATTCTAACAAATCATTATAATAAAAGACACGTCAGCTTGAAAAGTTTATGAGAACTTCAATTATTCCTCTGGAGCATAATTCAGCACTATTCTGGCTTTCTTATTTCAAGGAGATATGTTTGCTGTAGCCTTTATAATTACAGCAGGGTGTGGACTGCAAGCTCCATCTTTAAATGTTGTTTGGCAGAGTCACTTGATTGAACTGATGACATGAAAGAAGGAGGCTTGCCAACAGAAATTGAGGATAAAGATTATATACCTGGTTATAGTAAAACTCTTCTTCTCATTCTTTTTATATGAGCTTCACTATTCCTTATGCTACTGTTCTTCTCTATTTGAACCGGTATCACCGCAATAGGCTGCAGTGCCCGAGGCAGAGAAAAGAGCGTTGTGATGGAATGGTTCAAGTCTTCCACCACACACAGTGATTTTTACATACACGACTTCGCTATGCCCCAGTCAATGGGATAAACGGAAACTGTAGACTTCAGAAATCACATTAAGATCTACAGGAGCTATTGGAGCTCTCAGAAGACACCTCAGATAATGCACACCAAGCCTGAAAATTGTTCTTTTGGATGAACATGAGGGCCCCAATAGCCAGACAGTTTATATTACGGACATTTAAATGCTATAATGATGGAAAAATGGAGAATAAAACTGAAAGTAGATATTGTATATGATTAATGGGAGCAAAAAATCCCATAAAACACAAAGAAGCTAAGATAAAGATCAGAAGGAAAACTACCAGTTCAGAGTAAGAGTGAAAAACAAGCCATGAAGAAACAATAGTGGACAACAAGTAAAAAAAAATTCCATCTACATTTATTAAGTACAAATGTTGAAATGTATAGTCATTAGAAATTGGCTTTTTTAAATCACATTCTCCCCGAATTATGCCCCATCAGAAAGAAATCACTTTACTAAGATTTTCATCAGAGTAAGGCAACAGACACAGCTTTAGAATCTGGCAATAAGCCTTTCTTTTCAAAGAAGAAAAAAACCACAGAGGGTCACTTCAGTGTCATGAGCCCTACCTCAGCACTCTGTAGTCACTGACAAAAACTCCAGTGACTTCCAGTGGGCATTGCGCAGGGTCGTTCGTGCCAGGAAAGAGACACAGAGTACTTCTTGCATGTTGTTTAATTACTCTTCCATCATTTTGCCCTACTTTTGTTGTTAGGTACTTGCACATAATTTGAGATAGCAAGGATGACAGAATTCTATTCCCTGAAGTCTTTTCTTGTTTCTAGGGTTTCTTACATACTGTAATAGCACCGTTGCAGCTGTTTGGCTCAAACAAATACGGCTTCTGGAGTAAGAGAATGCCTTTCCCTTGAGAGCTGCAAGCAAATGCTGTGTAGAAAGTGAGTATCATTATTAATTTACAATTATTTCGTAACTTACCCCTGATATGCCAGCCTGCTTAAAGGCCTCCTTTCTTTTCATCCCAATGAACGTGATGTTGGATATTAACTGGAGTTACTGCACCTAAAACTAGATGACACATTGAAACATTCTGTTTCATGTATCATTTTAAAGCTGTAACAGTGTAAACTACATTTTACATTAAAATTATGCTATAAGTTAATGTTTATGTAACTTCAAAGAACAAACGTCTGTCAAAAAACATACTTGCTGTGAAGAGATCCCTACATCCTGCAAATATTTACACACAGGAGTAAATCTCTTCCTTGAAATACTCCTACAGCTGTCAACAGGAATATCAAGGAGAGTATTACTCTTGATAAAGCATTTAAACCTGCATATTATACCTAAATACACCTAACAGAAAAATTCAAGCAGTCTTATGGAACCCACCCGACATTACTAGATAATTCCTCACATAAGCACTCCACAATCAGTGCAACTGCACCACGGAGCAACCATCTGTGGTGCAAATATCTATCTTCCTATTTAATTTCAAATTCACCTTTTAACTGCACAAACCTAATGGTTTCCAATTTTTCCTCCATACACATTACAAGCAAAAAGACACTGTGGAATGTTTATCTCTTATCTGGATATTGTCATTTTACTGTCTCAAACTTCTTAAAACAAGTTTTTCGCAGGGGAGGAAATCAGTCAGCATCAGACCTAGTGGGGAAACCCTGCACTTGCTCAATGTCTGTGGCTCTTACATAGTTCCAGATGTGCAAAACATTAATAATGCACTAACTCAAAACCTCTTTTTGAAACTTTAGAATGTGCAAATTGCATTAAAACCTCTTTGCCCTCATTAATGGTATTGTTACAATCCCAGTACTCTGGAAAATGTTTTTTGGCATTTGTTTAACTTTGTGATATTGCCATTTACTCATTTTAACAGCCAGTGCTCAAATCTTAATGCTTTTAATAGGCCTGGCTAAACAGACTACCATCTTTTGTAAATTTATCGAAGTAATTTATTAAATAAGTAAAAGTTGTCTCAAGGCAGCATTGTTGTGTTTTTTTATTGATGGCAGAAACAAAAATGTTTCTTATAACTTATTTACAAAACTGTGTTTCAGGAAAGTTTTAGAAATGAAAGTATTCCATTCTTTTCTCAGTGTTGTGACCAATTCGTTTTCTGCCACTCTGACACAGACTTCTTTAAAAAAAGTAATTTCTACCAACCTGATACAAATCTCAGTAAGAAAAGGAGTCTGTCTTAGACTAAGAAGAGCCAGACATTCAGCATTAATACTGAAACTGTATCCCTCCCTCAGCCTGTCATATACAGGGGTGGCACATTTATGTCCAGGCCAGGAGATGGTATATTCAAGGACTTATATCCAGTGCAGACACACCGTTGCGCAATGGCAGAAGAGTGCAATAGTCAGAGGTTAAACAGAGGTCCCTCCTGTTTATTCCAGATAACTACCTAGACTGAACCTGAAGGTTTTCAATTTGTTTGAAAACAGCACAAGTTAGATATATTGCCATGCTCTACGTCGCTCAGAGTTAATTAATATTGCTAAGACCTGCTTGCCTAAAGTTGTGTAATACCGCCAAGAACGGTTTGTCAACACAATGGTAAACAGCACTTTGTCCGCAATTTCGCTACAGCTTTGGCTGATACCTTAAACATGGAAAGGGAGCCAAGACAATAAACAGAAGTGTTCCAGTCCAAATGGATTTACTGTCATCCAATCTTGACTGTTCTCACTGAAGAAAATACGACCAGGAAACGAACAGGAAAATGGGAAGAGACTGACAAAACTTAAACTCTGAGCTAGCAGCTCTTAAACTTTTAATACATAGAAATTCAAATGCGAAATTCAGCACTTACTTTTTGCAAGTGACAAAAGTTACCATGTATGTATCATTATAACCTTACCCCAAAATTCTCAAGGAAAACAGCAAATGCAACGCAGCATTAGTTAGTCGGTACCTACACGTTAATAGTTCCACCTTCATAACTAAGATAGTACAGGGTAACGCCAATTTATGATACAGGGTATTTGTTCATTAGTAGTAGGATTGAGACTGCCAGATGTATTCAAGATTGGATATTGAATAGTTTGGTCTCAGATTTATGGTACACTAAACTCATGACAAACTTGCACGGAAAAGTAACAACTAACTGCTGTTAGAACTGATTGTATTGCAAATATTTACCCTTATATTTAAACCTCAAGTTCAATAGCATCTGTGACAGCCACCTAAAAATGATTTTTCTCAAGGTTTTGGTTGCTTTTGAATTATACCCTTAATTACAAAAGTGCTGCTTCAATAAAGGAGCAGTGCTTTCAATCAGCCTTGTAATTCCTGTTTCCTCTTTTACTTTCTCTGTTTTGCTGTTCTTTTCCTCAATTCCAGCTCCCAAAAAAGGGCTGGTGAACATGAACAAAACTCAAAACCACCCATACGATGTACAAGAACTCTCTTTTAGGATATACCAACTAACCTCACTAGAAATAAGGCAGTCTGAAAAAAAGGTCATCCACAAGAAAAGTGCACTAGGAAACAAATGCCTTCAATCGCTTTGTTCCAACACATTATTTTTCAGTTACTCTTCAACAACCCTTGGAATCATTGCAGTACACAGCAAAAGCTCAGACAGTTCAACAACTTTCCAGCAGATATTGTTTAGTTGTAAGAAGGTCTTGCTATTTTTTCATTAACCTCAGCTAAATTCTCCTAGAAACATTAATTCTCTGGAAGTTATGCATACAAAAAGAATCAAAGTTAATGCAATATAAGCAACACTTAAAAATTCTGCACTCATTTTCTTTTCCATTTCTATTATCTTCACTACTTTTGCAGTTAACCAGTCATTAGAGGTAAAATTCACATAGGACCACAGCTGTAAACCTCATACAATTGTCACCCACATTTTAAAACAGTGACACAACTGGCATGAAAAAAAAAGTGTCTATTTTACAGACATTTGGATACAAATACTTCAGAGTATCGCAAATAATTTTTAAAATGTAGATTTAGACCACTCAGCAACTTCTAAGAGGTTCACGAGACAGACAACAAAGCAGTTGATATTTTTATCTCTTAAATTATCTTCATTTTTCCAAGACATTTTCCTCTACAAAACTATTTGATACAGTATAATGCACAGTACACAGCAACACTGTGCAACTGCTAAAACTGCTATTTGACGTCAAAAGTTAAAGCTTTGTAAAGCAAAGCAGATACAAAAGAAATATGATTAATCTGACTCAATGGAGAACACAACATCTTAAAGCTGTAGGAGAAAAAGAAAAAAGTAGTAAACAAACCTCAGATTCTCAAGTGAAGCATGCTTAACAGTTCGTAAGTTTTACTATTGAAAACAATCATACAAATTCTTTTGAGCAACTATGTTATTTTAAAATTATTTTTCCAAGTTACGGCTCAACAATTAGCAGATAGAAATTAACTAACAATGCCTCACAGGAGGGGGAAAAAAAAAAACAAAAACAACAAAATCCCAAAAGATGAACGCTAACATTATTGTCCAAAGCTTATTTTGTAAAACAGCTACTAAAGAAAGGTCAGTTAATTCATCATGATGGATTATCACTAAAATTTATAAGCATTAGCATTTTTCTCCTTGCTGGATACCTTGACTTTGATATGACACATATTGAATGAATCATTTAAGATGCAGGCACCAGGCAAGATATATCTTAATGCAGACAGGTCGGCGACATGAACCCTAATGGTCCTTATCTTAATCTTGTTTAAAAGCATCTTAGATTTCTGAGTAATCTTTTCACCTTCTGTTATTCTCTTTTATAGAGTGTTTTTGCTGGAGTTGCTACTGATTTTCACATAAATACATTTTTGTTGCATAGTATCACCATTTTTAGCAGCCCTAAAAATCATCTAGGTTTGCAATTTAGTAAATGTTAAGATCAAGCTTATTTTAAAAAAAGTAAACATGCCAGAACTCCAATAATGACAACAAAAATTTTTATGTTATTGTAGATTATCCCATTCATGAAACATGGCATCATGGCTGTTCATAACATAACCAGATGCCTATCAAATGTGGAGACATATATCTGATGCATTGTTTTCTTCACATCCGTATACTTTTCTCCATTGCACTATTAATCTCAGAGATTTGCCATATATATATTTTAAACAATCACTCTTCAATGAAAAATATGTTTATTCAAATACCTGATTAAGGTGAAGGAAAGTTTCTCTACTATTGCATCTTGTAATTCCAAATTATACAGAGATAACAAGATGGCAGACTTTTCTCGCAAAACTGCACTGAGCTCTTTCTGCTACAGCTGCTTTGATTTAAAAAAAAAAATGAGGGGATGGACGGGCACAGAGGAAGGTAACAGATGAATTATTTTTAATTCAGAATTTTTTTGCAGTAACTGAAGTTCAGCATTAGGTAAAAAGGTCTTTGGAAAGTACCTTCGCAGCCTGACAAATTATTTTCTTAAACTGATGATTAGGAAAGGATGCAGGCTTACAATGTTGTGGACTTTAAATTCTTTACAAAACGCTGAATAACATACAACAAGATGTTTATAGTCTGTAGAAAGTGGCACTCCAGAGCAAAGTATAGACAAGTGACTACTACTTTTTCCTGGCAGTAGACAACTTCTTCAAATAAACCTAGAAGCTCCCAGGGAATAATCTACCTGAAGAAAAGCTAATAAACGCAAGCCATTAACAGAAGCTTCTGGAATGCATTAGTACTGGAAGGAGTACTGGACTAAAGTGCTAGCTCCTGCAGCAACGTGCTCTGCTGACATTTATAATGTTCATCTCTGATGTTCTATAAGCAGCATCCAGTTTTCTCATTTTATGATTAGGTTAACATGGTGACATTTAGAAATTTTACTTGCCCTCTATTTATTTGCACATTGGAAACTTTCTAGTAGGTTGATATCTCTGCCAGGTGAATAGGAGATATTTTTTCTCTCTATTACACACTTCAGAAGCCTGAAACAAATCATTAAATTTCTGCCAGAGTTTGTTTCTCCAGCTCTAACATGAACACAGGGGTCACAGCTTTCACCAAGTATTGGTAGATTACTTCTTTAGTGTATACAAAGCAACCTGAAATTCCAGACAAAATACACAGAAATAAATATTACTCATAAAAGCCCCTTAAATTTCAGTCTATGAAGTTCAAATGGTAATATTCTATTTCTGCCATAAATTTATTTCTGACATCATGTAATGAATGTCATACTGTAGCCCGAATAACAGGACAAGCAGTAAGAGAACACTGCCTGGCTCCTAGCTCTAGGGTCCCAACATCGTTCATCACAAACTGTGTCAGGCAGGGTTCTCAACTTCTGGGTCCTGTGGCAGGTGTTACACCTTCCATTCCGTCTATTCTCATAGACTGAGGCCAGATAGTGTTGATCTGCCATTCTTACAACAAAAAAAGAACATACACCTATATTCTATTAAAGTGAACAAAAGTCTATGAAATTCACAGTGAACTGAATGGAAGTGCAGTAAGATGCAGTTTTGGTCTCTAGCACTCTCCTTACACACAAACAAGGAAAGTAACATACAATTTACTACCTGAATTAAGTGAATAATGGGCTTTGCAGAAAAACAAAATTAACTTTATCTACAAAGCAAGTAATTAGGGATAACTGTCAAAGTGGTTTTCAGGCCAGCAGGTTAAAACGCGCAGCATGAGTGCTGAAAGTGAGGTACTGAAACAGAGCCACCCAAGAAGCAGGGCTTCTGTCAGAGGGACAGAGCAAAGGACAACATTGCTGAGCCACCAGTTCTTAAAAGTAAACCAGAATGTTGAACTCAAAAATGCACCTGTAAGCATAACCAAACCGAAATCCAACGTACATGCCTAAATTCAAGCTCCATCAAATTACCTGGATAGATGGTACTCAAAATTCAGAGCACTGCCCTCGGCCTTCCAGACATTTAAAAAGATTTTGTTTCTCACTTATTCCAAAGTTGAAACTGCAATTCATAAAGCAGGTTGAGCCCTCAAAAAATCTGCTTAACTCACAATAGTTAGTGACATTCGTGACTATGTATATTAATCAGATCTTGATAGCCTTGAACAATTTCTTTAAAAGCTGCATTTTTTAAAGACAGAGCAATTTCCCCATTAAAATCTCTGTAAATCAGTTTTGAAATACAAATGTGCAGGTAAGTGATATTCTGTACAATTATGAAAGAAAAATACCTTGTTTTCCCTGTACTAATATGTTTATATGCTTACATTATTCTGTGTTTTCAACATATTAATCTCAGACTTAAAGGCAACCCAATCCAGAATAAAAGAAGCAGAACGAAAAAGGGCATCCATAGAAAAATATTGGCAATGTGATTTTAAAATATCACCCTTCAATTGTCTGCAATTTATATTTATCAATACTTCCGCTAGGATCACAGAAGTGTTCCCACAAAGAAAAAACCCCTTGTTTAGCCAGGTGACCTTTCAGTAAAACATAAGGGCAGTGAGGGGGGGAAGGGTACCAGAGCTGTCCAGCAACCTCTTTCTTTCTTTATTAAATGTTGTTACAAAGTCTCTCTACACTTTCAATTCAGATTACAATTCTCATTAAAACTTCTGTAAATATTTGTCAGGTCTGTATACATCAGGTCAACTATCTCATACTGTTCACCATGACACGCTTCAGTGAAAGAATAATGACAATAGTGAAAGCTGAAATATGCTCTCATTTCAATTCTTAAATAAATTGAATGAAAACATTTATTTTCAGATCATTAACTAGGCATATAAGTACACAGTTCTGTGAGCTAGATTAAAGAAATTTATAGTCAGTAATCTGCGTTTTTCAGTGGCTGTACATTACATGGTCTAATGTGGTCACCTAATGGCTACTGTCAGTAATTGCACTGACGACACCCAGTGAAGAAAAAATCCTCACTTTGCAGCCTCTTCAGTTAAATATTAAAACTAACATCAAGGCTTTGCAAAAAGAAGAAATCATGTTTTATTTCATTTTTTAAAATATTCTTTGTTAAGGAACCTTAGACATGAGGGAAATGGTCTGAAATCTTTATCTCCGTTGCGCTGGGGGTTCTGTTCATTTGGTAGGATTTTTTTAGGAGGGTTTTTTTTTGAGATGATGTTGTTTTGTTTGTTGAGAGGATTTTTTAAAATCGTAAATAATGGTTTAAAATGAAAAAAGTCACATTCTTGCAAGCATTACAAGAACAAACAGGCATGAATTACAGAATCATATTGTAGGTTTATAGACCTGTTCCTCAGAGCTGACCATAAATAACAGCAAGAACTAATCGAGAAGAAAGCAGAACTACTGCAAGGTACGGATTAACCATAATTAGATATCTGTTGTCAATGAAATTAGATATTACATAGTCTGAAACTGAGAAATTTGATTCCAATACCAGTGAGCAATTCCCCCCTGGCTCAAGAAAAATATACTAGAATCTCCAATGCAGTGAAATGGAACAAGAAACAAGGAAAGAAGAAATTAAGTGGATGAATACTGCATTCAAATAGCACACAAAGAACATGCAAAGCATTCCTGCTGCTGAGTTATACACAAAGTTTCTTTTCATGACGTGTGCTTACAAGGAGGAGATTTTTTTAAATATATTTTTTTAAATAATTTAAAAAATTTAAGAAAAAACTGCAGATCAGTCTGGCTTTTTTTGGCAAAACTGATTGAAACAATTGTACTCATTAATTAAGACAAAGACATCTGCTGAAAACAAATATGAACATATTTTTAAATAAAAACAAACTTGTATGCCAGCCAATATGACATCCAAGAAATTAAATATAATATAATCACAATGTGTTATTACAATACATTTATTTTATAAGCATTTACATAAGTTGATGCATAAAGCAAAAGATCACAGGGTACCTTTTCAAGTAGAGTCTGTGTTTTTAGAGGAAGGATATGAATTAAGATTTCCTTACCTTATAGGATGGCAAAAAGCACAAAATTCCTTGGCCAACTCTTCGACACACTGAAAGCAGAAGTGCTCCCACCTCATCTTGGAACTCAAAGGTCTCTGTATGCTGGAACGTGGCACACAACTTCCGACCATTAGGGCCTGCTCCAACGGTGCCAACCCAAACCTGGTGTATTTCACATTAAAAAAGTTAATTCTAAAATATGTGACACAAACTGTGTTTAATTACACTAGGCTACATAATGAAATTTTAAGTGTGAAGGAAAATATTGAGATATTTCTAAACAAATTAATTCCGGTACTTAAAAACAGAAGAGGAAGTGCACTAACTGATATAAGATGGCTATTATTATTACAAAAATGACTTCAACTTTTCCAGGTGAGGACGTGTCTAAAAACTGCCCCTTTTTCCATTTGAAAATGTACTTTAGAATTGCACTAATCCAAGCAATAGACTGTTCTGTACATTTCTTTTTACTTACGGAATGGGTTTGTCATCACTTTTATTTGCAAGTTATTGTTTCTTTCACAACGGCCAGCACTACACCTCAGGAGAGGGAACAATGATGCAGAAGTTTACCTGGGAGTTCCGAATAACGTGATTTGCCTCCAGCTGAATAGAAAACTTCACACCAAGCTCTGAAGAAAAAGAATCCATTGGAGAGAGCGTACCAGATGTCAGAACAATTGTTCTAACATCACTTAAGTCTGAAAAAGCCTAGGTTGGAGAAAGAAAAGAAGGAATTCAGAAAATCAATGCGATCACTTTAAGATCTTATATGTATTTGTTATCATTCAGATTACTTAAGACCTTCTACCTCACACTCAGCTTACCACGGCAGGATTCAAGCACCAAAAATTAAGCATGTGGACTACGGTTTTCTGTCGCAAACTCCTTTTATGCTTGGGCCGTGTAAAGAAGGAACTTGTATCTGAAACATCAAGTTCGTTTTCTTTCATCCAAGCATAAGTTTGTTGTAGAGCAACTCTGTAGTCATCTGCATACCTATATAGGGATATATAAGTATCAATAAAAACTAAAATTTTTAGCGTAAAAGACTACAATCAGACTGTAAGCATTAAGCTCATATAAAGCAAAAACAGTGCTGCTATAATGTATTTACAATTTAAGTCCAAAAAATAATTTTATCTTTCAGAAAATGTAATGAAACTTTACAATAATTAATATTAAAAATAAGGATTAAATCAGAAATTTTTGGTAACTGCTGGCATTAGTAGTGAAGATATCAAGACAGTCAAATGATAAGCACTATGTAGAAAAACAAAACCCATGCACACTTAACTTGGCAACACAAAAAAAATTACACCTAGTTCTTCAAATAAATTTATTCAATAATTTAATTCATTTTTGAATGAAAAAAATAATTTGGTAGTATTTAAATTCTTCCCACATAAACAGATTTTCCAAAGCTTTCCGAAATGTTACTTTTGCTCAGAAGTCAGACACCGTAACTGAGGTGCTGCAAAAAGAGGCATTTTGGCAAAGCAGCTGAATTAAACACAACCACAGAGCTCAGGCTATTTATTTGCACTGACCTGCTGTTATCTTTAAAAAGAAATAAAAGAACCATGAATAACCCTTTCAGCACAATCTGAGTGGCAGGGCTCACAACTGGTATCTCAATTAGTTCCTCTCTACCGAGCACCGATATTCTTTCCTCTTTTTCCAGGACAGAAGCAAGATGTTTCTATGAGGGGCAAGCAAATTCCACATTAACAACATTCTAAGTATCTTCTCAAAACCAAAGCTAATACAGATACAAGACTATCAGCACACTGTTTTAAAAGTTCACCTAAGATCCCTATAAAGTCAGACTGAAGACAGACTTGGAACGGAAAAGCAACAACACTTTTAACACATTTGGCTTACACAGAAAGGAAGGATAAACATGAAAGCAAGGTAAATACATTTCAACAGTCGGTAAAAAGGCAGATGGATAGAACAGACAAAACTATCAGTGACTTCATGGTTCAACTAAAACAATTGTACATGATCAGTTATATCCTTTAAAACATTGATTCTCCACAAATTGCAGTAGCTCAAGTGGATTACTCCTGGTTTTTATCAGGTATCATTCTCAGATAGCTTTTCAATACTGCAGTAAATTAAAAGATGTGTTAGCATTTAACTTCTGTACATTTTAAGATGTTTAACAACATCAATATCATGCACTTTTGTACTCATTTATATAGCATATAACACTACCTGTAAAATGGGAAAAGTAATACCAGTTATTCCCATTTCGTGCAAAACAGTGAGCATTTCTTTTCCACTCCAAACCTTACAGGAAGATTCATACCCTCTTTCTACTAGTTGACTAGAGCTCTCCTTTAACCAGCTGTAAAGAGAGAGAAATCAGAAATAATTTCAGCATTAATTTCAGAGATTTAGAGATACTTTGCAGGTACAAACCAAACCTCAAAAATCGCATCAGACATCTATGACGATGATAAATATTTTACTACATCTAGGTAGAGAGCGTCTGCTTTTCCTTATGCCAGTTTTCACTGCTGAATCAACTTCTACGGAACTACTCCATGCAGCTTATTGCAGTGAGAAGAAAATTTGTCCCTATACATTTATATGTTATCATCATATACTATCTTTACAATAAAGAAAGATTAAAATATAATCTGCTGTTATGATACAACATGTCAGGCTCCTTTAAGAAAGATTTCTGCTGTACTTTTAAAGCCACCCGTCATTACTTTAATTGATGCAAGTTGGTTTATCATCCCTACCAACTGCAGGCTTTCCCATTAATTAAAAAAATCTTGAGGCATGAAATGAATACTTATAATATTTACACACAGTAAGGGAATGTGGGGCAATAAAAAGTGCATATTATCACCAACCTACAGGTATTTGTAACTCTGCTACATTTTGAAAATTAAGCAGAATTATAATTGTATGTACAATCAAAAATGTGATAGGACTTTCTCAAAACATGATCTAAACACGCAGATCATCTAGTTTGTGGCAGAGCTAAAATTTTCTCCAACTGAATGTGTCCTCCATCATCCCTGCAGTATTACAAGACCTTCCCTCCATTTGAAATGCAGGCAGGCTTCCTCCCTCTCGGGAAATGCCGAAGCTGTCTGTTTCATCAACCAGCAGGAGGCATCAGAAAGACAGCTGTCATTTCTACAACAGTCCAAAATATTTACCTGTAAAATCAGTTAATCATTATCAACTAAAGCAACAAGGCTTAGTGACTGTTTCAGTTCCAGATTTCCTGTTGTCTCACTGCAAATCATCTGACCGATGGAACAATTAGAAAAGCTTTTTCTTTTGCCAGATTAAACGCAAACAAAACCCCATAAATATTACCATGACTATCACTTCTATGGCTCTACTTCGCTTTATCTTACTAAGGAATAATGATCACTAACACAGGCAGAACTCCACCAGTGCAGTACTCTGCTCGTTTTCTCAAATGTAACATCAAAAAGACCTGGAACTAAAATTAGGAAAAGGCCACTATGACAGAAATTAAATAATTTACAATGGAAAAAACATTTCAGGAAATGTAAAACTTCTGTTTCTCTTATGCGATACAAACACCATCACACACTTTTGAAATGGTCATGCTATAAATGCAAATGCAAACTTAACACAGTGACCTTCCTAATTCTAAAATATCACAAAAAAGCAAATTCTAGAATAAATTCTATCCAATTAAATCTAAAGTTAACGCATTTACTTGAAATACCTGTTAATTTATTTTTAGAGTAAAGCAGTAAGCTTAAATAAAATTAGCTTGATTCCCAGAAACACATCTATGGTTTTGAAGTGAAAACTGGTGTATACAATATTTTTAGGAAAAAATGAAATGTTACAAACATGTCTTCAATTCAAGAAAGTGTATTTACTCCTTCCCTCCCTACCAGAAAATTCCATTGTTAATACAGCTTACTTCATTGAACAAAGAAATTTGTCCTTGTAAATCTGTATCTCATCAGAAAAACTTGCCAGTATACCTCTATTGGTGCATCTTCAAATTCCTCAGAAAGGTCATTTTGGCACCTCTGTAGCACTAAGCCCATGCTTAAGTGCCTTCTGGAATGAGGGCTCAGGATATTTATAACTAAGATTTTTCTAATTGCCCATGTATTTGGTAAAGCCATGTCACCATGCAACAGCATTTTACCAATTACTGGCTATTTACACC
>Ga0181612_105854_pt1 | contig 14126 bp, 4 predicted proteins | sample HoacroProtozoa21_FD_119630 | JGI IMG/M metagenome (GOLD analysis project Ga0181612, IMG submission 119630) | Hoatzin crop microbial communities from Cojedes, Venezuel. Combined Assembly of Gp0051906, Gp0051904, Gp0051908
AGACTGAGGCAAAGAAGGCATTAAGTACCTCAGCCTTTTGCTCATCCTTGGTGGCAATGTTCCCCCCTGCATCCAAGAAGGGATGGAGATTCTCCTTGGCCCTCTTTTTGTTGTTGATGTATTTGTAAAATCATTTTTGTTGTCCCTTACAACAGTAGCCAGCCTGAGTTCTAGCTGGGCTTTTGTGTTTCTAATTTCCTCTCTGAATTCTTTCATCTAGTTCTGTTAGCTCCATTTACTTTGGTTTTGAACCACCTAACTCCTTAGCTGGTACATAGCGTATTACCCTGCTTAAAATTTTAAAATACAGACGAAACTTAGAACTCACTTGAAATAGTCTCCAGCATAATATTCTCTGCTACTTCACTTCATGGGAACATTCAAAGGAGGAAAGGCAAAAGCCATGATGAATTATTGAGTGATGAATTACTGACTCACTGTGTAGTCTGACTTGACAAAAGATGCTTACTTATTCTCTCTCCCCTCTAGAAAACAAGCCTCTGATTCTGTTTTTGTATATGACATACCAAGTTTATTATTTTGTTTCCTCCTCATTAATATCAAAGCGCCTTATCTATACCATCTCAGTTCAACGTGAGAATATTTAAAGGGATTGGGCAAGTTCGCAGATGGAAGTTTTTCTGTTTGCGTGACAGTACTCGGGTTTACATTCAATATTGTGGGTTCTACATGTATCCGCTAAGTCCTTTCTACCTTGTATAATTTTCTATCAGTCCTCCTAGACTGTACAAATACACTTCTAGTGTATCTACATTTTATTCTACATACTTTAATCCTGCCAGTGTGTCATATTGACTCTCTTTGCAGTGAGACATACATGTAACAACAGGTAATTAAAGGAAGAATACACCAACCCTAATACCAAAGACTCCATTCTCCATACTTCACAGCACAGGACTCAGCTAAACCTGCCTTTGAATTCTTGATGCTTGTACTGCCCTTGAAGGGAGCATTTTGAAAACTGTGTATCACTGTGATGTGTGGAAAAGGTACTGCTTTTATTTGCACGGACATTCCTATGCAATTCAGACACTACAATATTACTAAGGGAACTAAATACTTTTTATATATTTACACAAAAATCTACTCAAACCATGCAATGTATTCAAGTATCTAAGAAATTTTTCTTAGCATGGGCAAAAGATTCTTTAAATAGTAACCATTCTTTTTTCCTCTTTTCACACCATTTTTTCCTCTTTTTCACACCCTGACAAACCTTTCTATGCTCCCTGACAATGGAGTAAGGGAATGGCTTTTGTTATGAAGTTTAAATGCCATAAGAAGAGAAGGCATCATTTGCTCCCTACACACATATGCTATATATCTGTTCCCTTAAGCAGATCATGTACTGAGACCAACTGTGTGGCAATATAAGGGTTTATGGTTTGTTAGCAGAACTATGAGGTCTTTATGTGGTAAACATCAATACTCTCAGTGGGCAAGGAATAATTGCATAGTGTCTCTTGTCCCAAAATATCTTTTGTAATTTTGTGAGCAAAACAGCATACACAAATCTGGTTTGTGTTAAAACTGTATTAACAAAACAACTGTAACAGTCTTTTGTGTCCTAAAATATTATTCTATAACAACATCTTGGCTACATAACCAGCTCTGTATGAAAATATATTGCAAAAAAGTGTTAGTAGGTGTAAACATTCATGCAATAATCTGTATCATTCTCAGAGGAAAACATCTTTCCCAGTCTCATTCTTCTGTCCCACGTAAGTGTGGCAAACTAAAGAACATAAAATTCTAAATCTTTCTGCATGTATCAATTATACTGTACATGAGTCCCTGAGCAGTATTTAAAGGACAAAGGACTGAAAACAATATTCTACTTGCTGACAACACAAAATCTAGCCAATACAGCTTTAGAAAGCTTATCATTTTTAAGAACTGTAAATACTCTTTTCCCACAGATGTAGCTCATTCAAGAAACTGTCCTAGCTATAGTGGTCTATTATACTGGTTGATATCCTGGGGGAAAAAAACAATATAAAACAAACCCCTAATCTTGTTGGATAGTGTTCACTTATAACTCTTTACACTCACCAACATTTTATTTGCACAGTTTGATAAAGATATTTTCAGTGCTATCCATATGAACAGAACTATTTGTATGTAATGGAGAAACACATAAATAGCAATAAAAGAATAACTGGCCAAAACCATCCAAACTAAATGCCCACACATACGGTGCTAGACAAAATGAACCCCTGTCAAGGGGTTAAAAGAAAACTTAAAAGGAGTTCCCACTACATGAATGAGACAAGCTCTCAGAAACAAGACACTATTATACCTCATGCTCACTTTCCGTAAAATAGTTAGATACTCCTGACAGTTGTCTGGCCTTAAAGCAGAAAATTTTGTCCAGCTATGCAAGGAAATACAAAAGTCTTCAAAAAAAGAAATGAATAGTTTTCTGGTACATTCTACATTTAAAATGAGCTCCCACATAACTTCCTATGACCAATACAAAGAAGCTGAGATACTCAAGAATATAAAACAGACTCCCAGACACTAAACAAAGAAATATCATACACAGAGATATTTATATAAAAGTTTGATAGATCTGCCTCGGGAAATTCAACATCTCATGTAGCAGACAAAGGTGCTGGCTCCCAGTATTCCTTCTGCAGCAAGTGGAATATTCTTTCCTCTTGGAAAGAAACGGAATAAAGTACAATTGCTTAAATCCTCTGATAATTCTTTAATGATCTGTATAAGCAGGAGGAATACCATCAATTCTGTGTAGGTCTTTTCTACAAGAGAAATGGGAATAGGAGCTCCTGGTAAAACTCAAACACAAAAAGAAAACATGCAGAAGGTGGAAGCAGAGACAGGTAATGTGAGAGGAATACAGAAACATCGTCCAAGCATCCAGAGATGAGGTCAGGAAAGCCAAAGCTTGGAGTTGATTCTGGCCAGGGATGTCAAAGACAACAGAAAGGGCTTCTATAAGTACACAGATGACAAAAGGAAGGCTAGGAAAAATCTGGGCCCTCTTCTGAATGAAGTGGAGGACACAGGACATGGAAGAGGATGAGGTACTGAATGTCCTCTTCGCCTCAGTTTTTACTAGCAGGCCTTCATGAATCCCAGGTCCCAGAGCAAAGGGGAAAAGTCTGGAGCAAGAAAGCTGTATCCTTGGTTGAAGATACTTAAGAATACTTTAACTAACTTGATATAAATAACTACATGGGTGCTATTAGGATGCTGGCAGATATCACTGCAAGGCCACTTTCAACCTTTGAATGATCGTGGCAACAGGGAGAAATGCCTGAGGACTCAGTGAAAGCAAACACCACTCATATCTTCAAGAAGGACACGAAAGATGATCCGGAAAACTGCAGGCTGGTCAGCCTCATCTTGTTCCCTGGGAAGGTGATGGAGCAACTAATCCCAGAAATCATTTCCAGGCATATGAAGGACAATAAGGTCATCAGGAGTAGTCAGCATGGATTCACCATGGCATGCTTGACCAACTTTATCACCATCTATAATGAAATCACTGGCTTGGTGGATGAGGGGAAAGCAGTGGATATTGTCTACCTTGACTTCAGTCAGGCTTTTGACACTGCTTCCTGTAAGATCCTCATAGGTAAGCTGGTGAAGTACGGGCTGCATGAGCGGACAGTGAAATAGATTGAAAGCTGGCTGAATGACCCCATCCAGGGAGTGATGGTAAGTGGCATGAAGTCTAGTTGGAGGCTGGTAACTGGCAATACACCCCATTGGTCAATATGGGATCCTGTTGAACATCATTAATGATCTAGATGATGGGGCAGGGTGCACCCTCAGCTGATGACACCAAACTGGGAGGAAGAGCCGATACACCATAGTGTCGTGCTGCCATCCAGAGGGATCTGGACAGGCAGGAGAAATGGGCTGACAGGAACCTCATGCAGTTCAACAAGGGGACGTGCAAAGTCCTGCCCTTGGGGAGGAACAGCCCCAGGCACCTGCACAGTCTGGGGGCTGCCCAGCTGGAAAGCAGCTTGGGAGAAAATGACCTGGGGGTCAAAGTGGATACCAAGCTGTACATCAGCCAGCAATGTGCTCTTGCAGCAAAGAATGCTAATGGTGTCCTGAGCTGCATTAGAAGGAGCATTGCCAGCTACCTGAGGGAGGTGCTCCTTCCCCTCTGTTCATTGGGGGTACATGGTACAGGGTAGCCTGCTCTAGATGAGCATGCTTGAGCAGGAGGTTTTATTAGATGAGCTCCAGAGTCCCTGCAGACCTCAACCATTCTGTGACTCTGTAAACGAGAAGACACAAGATCCAAAAGACCAGATCCACACCACCTGGTCTCCCACATGTTGTCTAAGAGACTCAAAGCTGCAAAAGCCATGAGTCTTGTGGACCTGTGGACTTTCGGGAGTTTAACCTATTGCTCAGTCTAGGAGTCCTTCAATTAAATCAAAGAATTCACCTACCTATGGTTGGGTTTATCTCAGATGTACTATGTGTAAAAAAATTTTACAGGAGATGAATAGAATAGAATAGAATAGAATAGAATAGAATAGAATAGAATAGAATAGAATAGAATAGAATAGAATAGAATAGAATAGAATAGAATAGAATAGTTGGAAGGGACCTACAACGATATTCAAGTCCAATTGCTCAAACAATTCAGGGCTGACCAAAAGTTAAAGCATGTTATTAAGGACATTATCGAAATGCCTCTTAAACACTGACAGGTTTGGGACACTGAACACCTCTCTAGGAAGCTTATTCCAGGGTTTGACAACCCTTTCAGTAAAGAAATGTTTCCTAATGTCTGACACAGCTTTGAGCCATTCCCAGTCGTCCAGTCACTGGATACCAGGCAGAACTCAGCACCTCCCTCTCCCTGTCCCCTCCTCAGGAAGCTGCAGAGAGCAATGAGGTCGCCCCTCAGCCTCCTTTTCCTAAAACTAGACAAGCTCATTAGCTGCTCCTCACAGGACATGCCTTCCAGACCTTCCACCAGCTTTGCTGCCCTCCTCTGGAAACATTCAAGTGCCTTAACACCCTTCTTAAATTGTGGGGCCCAGAATTGCACACAGTGCTCAAGGTGAGGCCGCATCAACTCTAAATACAGTGGGATAGTAACCTCTCTTGGCCAGCAGAAGAAAATCTACAGAGACACATATGTGTCTCAATTTTCTTCAGCCACCATATTGAATTTATCCAACATGGTTCACATTTCCCATTTGCTTCTTTCCAGAATATCCCACACAGAAGGAAGACACAATGAAAAATTATATATGCAGTTATAACCAAACACGTCTCTTTCTGCTTTGCATGCATATTTCACTGTGGTTGACTTCAAACAATGCCAGAGTCAGGCTCAGAATATGGAGTGAAGAGAAATAATGTGATTATTTTGCAAGTATGTCATCCATTTAAAAACCTTCTGCATACTTTCACCTATCTTTACAGCTCAAAACCACTACTGTAAGTCCCATTTAAAGACCTATTATGGTGACCAGGAAGAAATAGCCATGTCTCCCCTCCAATAATTACACCTGCCTGCTTCCAAGATGTATCTAGACATATGCCATCACATAAATTCAGGACACCTTACATGCTAATATGATCCTTGGTGTGGGATTCCAGTGTTAGTCCTCACAATGCAACTACTGAAATCTTATCTTCAACATGACAAGCCTTTGTCTACAGAGTCCAGATCTGCTTCTGATTTGAGGAAGTTTAGGGCTGATCTTTGAAGGTTCACCAAGAATGTGATTTGCAGAATATTTAGAAGAATTTCTGCCACAGATTGGCAGAGGTAAACCTCAATACCTAGATAAGAAAAACTTCCATTCTTTGTCTGAGGCTTGCTGCTGACACAATGATCTTGCTAACAACTCTTGGTGTCCTTGTGTGTCCAAAAAGAAATATCATAGAGTGACAGTAGCCCTCAGATACCATGAACCAAGAATACAGCTATCACATATTACATACCCAGAAACCCCTGTGTTCTTCTGAAAAAGAAATATGGACATGGACTAAAAACAAATGAGAATAACAGCAGATATAGGTGGCCACTAGACAGGAATATTGTTTGGAACAGTGGAAGACAAGCTCAACCTCAAATCAAAGGTAGTTGAGGGCATATGTATAAAACTTTTTTGTCATGTCTTCAAAGCACCCATACATTTGTTTCATTAGTGAGGGAAAAGCCTGATGCACTCAAAACTGAACTGCCATAATGTGAAAGATCTGGCATTTTTTTAGAAAGTTTTCTTCTTGTGCCATGAAGTAACTGGGGAGAAGCTATGCAGAAGTTAGTAAAAGTGGTGGGGTTTTTTTTTTTGTTTGATTTTCCTTTTTCTTGAAGTCTTATTCTGCAGATACCATGTGAAAAAAATCCTGACATCCTAAAGTAGGCCCAAGACATAATCCTGTCAAAGAAGAAAAAAAATTCCTTTAGATGTCTCCCAAATGCATACCTATCAGCCACAGATTTAGTTAGCATTACAAGAGCTCTGACGTATGAGCGATGACAGAATTTTCACCTGGTTAGTACCGGACACACCTTCTATCTCATAACTGCAGATGTAAGTAGTTGGACACTTTCAGCCAAAGCAAACTGGTCACTGCTTTATGATCAAATCAAAAACATTGTAAAATAACTAGAGAGTTTAAAGGTTAACATTACACTGACTTTAGTTTGTCACCTTACCATAACCTGCCCTGAAGCAACTAGTATTCTGATATTAAAAAAAAATAAAATCAAAGATCTTCTGGTGGTTGTCGCCTCACTTACAAAATTTCAAATGCAACAGAAGTCTACAAAGTACAGTTGAAAATCACGAAAAGTTCCACAGCACTATTTTATTCCAATGCATTTTTAAAATTTAATGAGATGTTGATCTCTTACATCACTTGTTAAAAGAAGCAACAGGGAGACAGAATCAGCTGATGATGATTTCAACAATGAACTTCAGAATATGGAGTCATATATTCAGGAAAACATTTTTTTTATTTATATATTACTTAAGGACAAAACATACCAAGATTACTGTCACAAAATGCATAATCAAATAATGCCAGAGCACTGCTATCACAATGATAACTGCTGCATCCATGTTTAATCAATATAATTTACAAGATATATTTTCCTATCTGATATTTAACAAGATAGGATCAGATCATCTGGAGAGTTTTCCTGGATTAATTACATCTCTTCTTTAGTGTAAAACTAAAAACTATATTGAAAAAATATGAATGCAGGACTTACTTTTCCATTAAGATGACATTTAGCATGTCATGTTTGCTGTGTGACAAATATCTTCAGTGTGAACTAGATTTGCTAGATTTAGACTCATGTAGGCACTGATCCCCTAGAATCCATGCAGTGTTCCTCAGTTTTCAGTGGAATCCCACAGAGATGTTGCTGTCTGGTGCTGGAAAAACCATAAGCTGGAAGAATTTTAAGAGCTGGTAGTAAAACCTACCATGTATTGTAAGACTGTCTGTCAACCACAGACATGCAAGCCTTCTGCCTTCCAATATCTGCAACCTAAGGCACAACCCAGAAACCACTTACAATCAGGAGTAGCAGTTTCTGAATAAAAATAGATTGGGACATCATCATAGAGGCTGATGTATTTTGGAATTACTTTGGGATTGTAAGATTGCAAAAAGAAAAATGGAATCAGAGTATCTGAAACAATTAGGTATTAGAACTGGTATTTTCAGTGCCAAAAGAAACACCGTATTCACTGAGATGCTACTATCTATTTCATTTAATGATTCTCCCCAATCTTGACCAAGGTTTCTTTTGAATAGTCTACTTTTACTGCTAGGGAAGACAGTACCGTCTCTCTTGCACTTTAATTTAGCACATACTCAAAATGGTGACTAGAACAGGAACTTATGTAACAATTTAGTCAGCCTGCAGTTGTATAGCTTTTCAATGACTCTTACTTTAGACTTTCAAACACAATTATTTTTCTCTTGTTTGTCAAGATTACACAAACCTAGAGACCGATCTCGGCTGAAAAAGTAAGAATTCTCTATTTTTTCAAAACTATCACTAATGCCATCTGACAGCAAGAAACTGGAATTCAGACGTGGAAAAGCACAATGTGAATCGGCTTCCAACTAATATGCAGCCTTCATTCGCTCTGGAAAGAAGACACCAAAGAATGGGTCTAAACTGTGGTAGCGGCAATGTGAACAACCATTAAAAAAAGCTTATGTCTTGACCATTACAGCAAAACATTACACATTCCGAAGTAAAATTTGGTATTGTAACTCTTTAAGGAATCTTTCCAGGAAAACAAAGACTTCAAAACTGGTTCTTCCACACACAGCTTTTCCAAAGGATCAAAGTTACCAGGTAGCCTTAATCAAATCTATTGAGAGACTTTAACATAGCAAGTGTTAGGTTTGCAGAAACGATCCACGGTTCTGAAAAGCAGTAAAACGCCTGCTATGTTTGTTCAAATAGTTTGATTCATGCACGAGGGTGAAAGAAATCAGCTACCAATGCACATGGATGATTACTTTTTCATACAACTTAGCTGAAGTCACAAACAAATGGACCAATATGGACAAACAAATATACCCTAAAATACTGACTGCGACTACATAATAAGATTAATATGAGTTTCAGTTGTACTAGCCACTAAAAAAAATCAATGTTTCTAACGATATTTCACACATTCTTTTTCCAAACGTATCAGCCCAGGTTTGCTGGCAGAGCGTAGTTAAATCCACAAGCACACTAATGCAATCTGAACAGACAGCCTGACCCTGTCACATACTATGCAACTGACCAAGCTAGCGTCAAAGACATAAGCTACTGTTGGCTAGAAGATCCACAAAGTCAAGATACTCTGATGAGTTTCTTTTCAAAACAGTGGCCAACACAAAATCTATGGGGATACAGGTGATGGAGGGGGACGATAAAAAGAAATACAGCAGAGAGGAGGGAGCAGTGTAATTTTTTAATTGCAAAAGTTACAGGAGGTAGTTTGAAGAACAGTGCTATTGGGAAGGATAAAAAGAACATCAGACAAGGGAATAATTCCGAGTGTGAAAAATTCCATGTGTGGAAGTGAACAAGAAGAAGCTGGAAAAGTGTTAAAACACAAAATAGATTTCAGCATGTGAATATTAATCAATCTAGGCAAGTATATTTAAACTACTACTCAAGAAAACCTTTTCAGCTCAAACCAGTAACTAGCTGTGAAATACACAAAGACCAGAAAATTCTGGAGGTTGACTCAACAGCACAGAACTTTATAGGCCATCTTCATACATCAAATTTAGAGAGGGGAAAGCAAGAACAAAACACTATCGTATTACAATGCAGAGAGTATGAGTATGAAAAAAGTATAAGCAGCAGCAGGACAAGCATAAGAAAAGCAATCATGACATCAGACACCTAAGGTCAATACAAAGTGCAGAAAGGATGACAGGAAAGCTCATAGCCTGCGGACAATTCACTGGCAACATGAGTCAAAGTCACAGCTTTGGGAAGGTACAGGCATCACACAATTTCCCAAGCGAGTAAAAAAAATATCTGATGCAACTGCACTATGTATTGACAGAGAAATCTATCTATCCCTTTTTTTCAAAGAATCTCGAGAGCTACCTCAGGGTGTAATTTTTTTTTTTTTGGTGTTGGTTCTACAAGTACAGAGAAATAAATTATTCAGGGCAAGCATTACACACAAATGATGAAGCAGATGATAAATCTACAAACCATTTAGAACCGTGGTTAAGCCATTTATAAGTTGCACTAATGAGTCTGATTTTTGACCTCTACAAGTCTTGATCTCCACTGTGGGAGCAATATGTGACCAGTAGAGGAAGCAGAATTTATCAAAACAGGTGAATTCCAGGTATAAAACACATGAAGAAAAAACAAAGCAAACTACATACTCTGTTTATTCTAAAATAAGTGGCTTGTCACTTGGCACAGCGTTTCAGCTAGGGTATGTGACAAAGGTGTCTACTTTCAATGACCTCTCTGCTATTTTGGGGAATGCACTGTATTCCTGCTCTTGGCAGCATGCGTGACATTTATTTACATAATTCAGAGCTCAACATGCTTTTTATATGAAAAAACCCCCAACATCAGCAAGTTCCAAGAGAACATATGAAAAAAAATTGCATCAACAGTAGAATAAAAAAAAATGGAAGAGGGATTGATGCAAAAGAATTATTAGACCCTTATAATGCTTTCTGGAGACAGCAGGTTAATATGGTGATTCTGGTAACATCAGCGAATAACCTGTTTTGTTCCTATGCTTTATCTCCTTATCACTCTGCCTCAAAGGATTTACTACCTAATTATGCAGTTGGGCTTATAGTCCTCCTCTGTCTCTCATCACCTCCTTTCTTTTCCATCATCTTCTGTTGCTAATGTAGTGGTGACAGGGAAGAGAGGACAAAATTCGGCTTAAGAGTTGGTAGGCAGAAAATTCTTCATTTTCAAACATGGAATTTCGAAACCAGGTATTTATCAAACCCTATCAGATCATAAAGCAAGAAAAGTTAAGCTGCTTCAGCCATAACTTTTCCATGGCATTCATAAAACCAGCAGCAGAGATACAGACACAAAATAGAAGGAAACAATACCAGGTGTGGCAGTGCTACTACCACCACTCCAACTAGAACACCAGGACAGTAGCAATGGACACAGTCGTTTTGTCTGGATTTCTTGTGAAACTCCAGAACAGATTCAATCAGTTCTTACTGAAACCATGTACGATTTCTGGTTTCTCACATGGATCCCAAGTCAGGCTGTCACCAGTGCCCAGCTTGCCTACCTTACTCCTTCAAAAACGAACAGAGAAAACCAGACTTCATTAATCTGAGCTCCCTCTGCTGCCACCTGTCTGCACAGAGCCTCTCTGCAGGGCTGACTGCAGTCCTGGCATCACTCAGGTCAGCACAGCTGGTCTGCAGCTGGCAGATCCAGAAAGCAGTTCAGATTAGAGCACATGCACTTGGCAGCACTGCCTCATCATGGCTTTACATTTTAAAACACTGAATAAAAAGCACAGGTTTCTACGGGCACAAGCGAAATAACTGCTGACAGTTCCTCTATGTCTTTATAAGTTTTGGAGACAGCTGGAGCACTGAAATGTTGAAACACACAACTGATGCAAGCCGGTTCCAGGCCATATATATATATATATGTACATAGTTATGCATCTAGTAGATGTCAATTTTTTGTGTACAGACTTCTCCACTGCAAATACTTTCTCACAGACAAAAGTGTGTGCGTCTGAGGATCCTTTCCAGCCTCAACTTCGCATCATTATCTGTAGAAGTTAATCTGAGCCAAAAAAGTCAGCAATCCAGCACTGTCAGTGCAGAGGAAGTCTAGAATGCCTCTGCCTCTCCCCCTTCTCCTGCCTGAACATAAAATAAGATAAATGTTATCTTAACTGAGACTTTCTTGGAAAAGTAAAGGGGTTTTAGTCCAAATCAGAAAAGGTAAAATAACAGTGCATAATAAGCAAGGCAAGGGAAGAAGCAATGTGCTCCAAATCCTTCAAATATCTACATCTATGATATGTCCCAGGCGGCCTTGGAAATCTTCTTCTAATCCCTAAATTCTCTATTGTCAGACTCTTTTCCAAATATTTTCCAGCTTGTACTCAAAAATACTCTTAGCAAAGTTCTATTTAGTTGTACTTAAAAAAGCTGTTATTTTATTTTTATGTCACTAGGTGCCTTCTCAGGAAGATTTTATTTAAGAAACATTGATCTAGCTTAGAATCAAAATGTGCTGTGGCTGTTTGATCCTTATACAGTAGATTTAACATCATCATCTCATGATAATAGAAAGCATATTTAGAATTGTAATAACCACAAACATTTCTATTTATTCCTTTGTATACTTCTTCAGACTTGCATTTTTCTGAAAGCTGTACCACATCTTCATGAGAAAAATTAGAAGCTACACTGTAACTGTAATTATTTTTAAGTCAATGTTTTCCTTCTCTCTCTTTAATGGGTATTTCTTCCCCCACTTTATTCCAGCAGCAGGTGAGTCTTAAAAGGTGTTTAATGAGCTAAATCTGTATTCATTTCCAGAATTATAAGCAACTTGTGTTTTAAAATTCCAAATGCTCCATATCTTTTCTGCAAGTCTACCCAAAGCCACTCAAGAGACAATCTTAGTCCACAAAATACTGGGCAATTATTTTTAGAGATATCAGTTTTTTAAAATACGTTGACCCTTTTGCCTCTGCAATTTACAGGTAATTGCATTTTAATTGCCATTACTGCTTTTCTGAAATACAGCTTAAATTTGAAAACTAAAAAAAGAACTAAGAAAAGCTTTACATCAGAAGTCTCTTGTTAGTTTGTTGTGGTTTAAAGAATTAAAAATGCAACAGTATGATGGCTGACTGAAAGGTATGTAGAGAGACCACATTAGTACACAGTATTGTGTAGAGAAAATGTAATACAAATCAAAATTTGATAGCTGTTCTTGAATGAAACAGAAACATCAAAATCAAGGTAGAATATAATTTTTTTTTGTCTTTGGAGGGCCCTCTGAAACTATTTTGCATCACATATTTCTGGGCCACTTATTTTCACACAGCAACTTAGAAACTTTTGGGGATCACTTTATTGACAAGTAACAGTAAAATTGTCAACATGTGTTCCCAAGTAAGCTGCTAAATTCCACCATTTCATTACACTGGGAGGTATGGCTAGCCAGGTACACATGCTGCACTGCCGGGAAGCCAAGAGGCTACTGGGAGCCAGCTGGAGCCCAGTTGCTCTCTGTGACCCCAGAACACCCCACAGTCCGGCTGTGCCACAGCTCTCAGGGGCAGCCGGTGGGGGAAAGAAATAAAGCAAACAGATCGGCAAACACCAGCATGGTCTAACGGCGTCCCTGAAAGTTAAGGGTCTATATTCCTCTGAGCTATCATTTCATTGTGAATACACACACTTTAAAATGACAATTGGCATACTGCACTAGCTTCAGCCACATTTCAACCAGTATTACGAAGGAAAAACAGCCACTATTAGCCCTCTAGGTATCTGGTATCTGTAAAATTAAAATACAACTCTTAGACAAGATTTTCAAGTTTTGGCTAAAACAAAAATCATAAATCTTGTATCACCGTTTCTCTTTAAAAAAAGCTTTTGGGAAATACTAGGAAGAAAATGACTTCTAAAGAAAATATTTCTCCTTTCCCACTGCCATTTGGCACAGAAACTTACAGAGAGGGAACCTAGTACAGATCTGCTGCAGACAAATCTGAATTTGTGACGTTTTTTGTACGGTGGATATGGTAGGACATGAGTGAACTGGGCCAACAGAACTAACATTATGCAGATCTGTGAGAACTAAGAAAAATTGTGGTCATAAGACTTAGGCCCTGAAGAAATAGATATGTCTGGATCTTGTAGAACCAGCATACTTCTGACTTCCTTTGTCTGCACAGATAGGAATTCAATATGCTTCACTGGGTTTTAATGGGCTCACAAGTAATATAGATTTCACTACCGTAAGTGCTAGTACAAGACACACCACAACCATTTGCTTGTTGTCATCGTCATGTGCTTCTATCCTGGAATAAAGCTTTGTGAAGTGCTTGCACTAACATCTGCAATTCTCTTAATTAAATCAGTTCACGAATGAAATAAAAGTTGATTTTTACATATTCCTTACAATAGCAGTTTGATTCAAATCCAGTTTTTGAAAGATGAAGTACTGCAGAAGAAGATTATAACTCCTCCTTCACTCTCCCGATTTAAGAGTCAGTTCAGCAAAGTATTTCAGCATACGTTCAAGTTAATCACTTGAATACATCCAAATGAGATTAGCAAGATTTTAGCAATCAAAAGAAGCACAGGATTATTCATGCGCTTATTTTTCAGTAATTCTGTGACTTTCAGTCATATACAAACAAGTAGAAAAAACAGCAGATTATTAGTTAATTCAGATGAGGGAGCTCTAACTTCTGTCAGGCATAGCGGTATTACTTTGTTGTTCAGCCTGAAGAAGAGAAGGCTGAGAGGGGACCTAATATATACTTACAAATATTTGAAGGGTGGGTGTCAGGAGGATGGGGCCAGACTCTTTTCAGTGGTGCCCAGTGACAGGACAAGGGGCAATGGGCACAAACTGA
>Ga0181612_128872_pt1 | contig 14126 bp, 3 predicted proteins | sample HoacroProtozoa21_FD_119630 | JGI IMG/M metagenome (GOLD analysis project Ga0181612, IMG submission 119630) | Hoatzin crop microbial communities from Cojedes, Venezuel. Combined Assembly of Gp0051906, Gp0051904, Gp0051908
CCGGACTGAAGCTCCAATTGATCAAGCCTAGGCGTGTTCGTCGTCTTCTCTTTTTCTTCTCTTCAACTCAACTGCTATACAACCACAATCCATTTTAAAATAAATTAAAAAATACAACTCAACGAACCCAGAGTTTTGTCCAACCCATAAATTAGCTAACATAAAAATACTAACAATCTTTTAGTGTTAGAATGGTAATTACTGAATAATTGTGCAAAGGTAAATGTAAGTCTCATTTGGTAAGCTTTAAGAGTGAACCTGTACCAGGGTCCTGTTCACAGTGTCTCATACTGTAGCCTCTTGCTTGCATCCTACCTGGTGAAGGTGGTATATTTTGTAACAGATTTTCTCTAAGTTTGGTTTGATCCATTTCATCCCTTCCTCAGTGAAATATGCAGGGAAGAATTAAGGGACTTTGTTTCCTGATGACAGAAGATGAAGGAAAGAAAGGGAAATATTAAAATTTCTTTCCAGTTCTCTCTGTTCTTCAAGAACCATAGGCTTCAGTTCCCTCATTGTAGATACTTAACTTACTAGCCTGGCTCTGTCTGAAATCTTTAAACACGATGAATTAACCTTCTGTCTCTCCATTTGTATGTGAACATATATCCTCTAATTTACACAGGATGCCCTTATATAGTGACAGATGAAATGTCCGCAATGGATACTAAGGATTTTGGTTTTTGAATAAAGGAAATAGCCTTCTGTCCAGCTAAATACTGAGCTGTGTACAATCACATGTGGCTGTTCACACAAAAAATAGAAAGAGCTTTGCTTTTTTTTGAGTTTGTATATATCATCAACGCTTTATGTCGTCAGCATTCAGGGTGCCTACATTGGTGCCCTCATTCTTTGTTGAGCAGGTGCTGATGCAATTTGCAAAAATTTAATGGTCAGTGATACTAAAGTGCCCAGGAGCATAGTTAACGTGCCTACAGGCCTCCTCACACTGGAATATGAGTGTCGTTATGGCATGATGATCTTAGGATCTAGGTGAGACAAAGTCTTGGTTCAAAGTCTCTCTAGTTTGGGTGTTTTTGTATGGTTATTTTTCCTGACTGGTTGACTTTATAAGGCATATTATCTCATGTGTTGTTTTTGGTGGAAACTGGAGTATAGTGCAGAAATACTTAACCTCATGGGAGTGCTGTTATCAGTGGCAGTGTGGCAAACAATGCAGGCTAATTTGGCCTGCAGAGTGTGTTTCTGAATATCGGGGCAGGTGTTACAAGCGTATAGTCTGTTGCTTTTCTGTACTGAAGTTATGTGCAACCACATGGTTTTCTGTAGACAGACAGCTCCTGGTGATTGAGCTGGTTTAAAGGTGTGTGAAATATTACACTGGGGCATTTTCTGTGAATATATTTAATGATGTATTTGATGTCAGGGTATTCGGCTGAATATGTCCCCGAAAACTCCAGAACGTTGCAGAGTTAAGTCCCTGGCAAAGTGAGGCACCACAGAAATCCTGGGAAGATAATCCACTTCAGAGTGCTATCACATCTACTATCATTCCTCTTTCCTGATCCACCCCCTGCCAGACAGCTCCTCTTAGCCATACCGTGGGCACAAGTAGTCATGTCTATTTAGCTGTCACTCTAAAACAACAAGGACAAAAAGGCATTGTGTTTCCAAAACTAAAAAAAAACCCACTGGTTTTTAACAGTTATCATGTAATTTGGAGATTTTTCTTAAAAACAAGAGTAAATAAAAAAGCCTTTAACACCAATACCCCTACCTCTTTTTTTTTGCATATACTATCTGATATGCCTGTGAAATGTATGGTATTTTCTACGCTTATTAGGCATACTTAGAATATCACAAATAAGTGTAATGTTTTTAATAATTTCTAAAGACAAATATAAGGAAAACTAACTGATACTGTACCCTCTCCCTCTCCAAGTTATGGAGCTGAGGCAAAACAACAAACAACCTCAGCCCCAAAGGAGCTTGCTTCAGAAAAAAGAAATCCCCGAAATTGCTAGAATTGGTGCTTTAGTCAGAATAGGTCTTGCAATCTTTATTCTCAAGACACTCTAATTAGATCAATTTAGATCATGCATGCTACAAATGTAGCAAATTATTATCTCTGAAATAGGTTTAGTAGACAGCTCAGTTTGCCAGGAAGGTGAATTAAACTGATTTTAGTGGGTTTTGTAGGTGCAAGAAGTATAAAAATCATGATAGGATCTAATGAAAAAAGTTAACTTCTATAATGGCAAAACAGTAAGTATATGAATAAATTCATGCTGATTAAATTCTAAGAAGTTGGTTATGAGATATTCTGCAGGTATTTTTATGCAAAACAATCTGTTGGATTTGTTCAGGACAGAGCTAAATAGGAAAATATGAGTAGAACTGCATTTCTTGGGAGGAATTCAACCTCTAGTGGAAGTTAGAACTTAAAATTAAAAGATTGCTGCTGATGGATGCCTTGTGTTTATCCTGGTTTGTCAGCTTTCGGATCTACGCTGTTTTATTGACTTTGGAATGTTGCAACAGTGGAAGAGTAATTATTCTTCTTATTTTGGTCACAAAAGAACATATGTGCTCAGTTTATGTTCCTCATGTAGTATTAGCTGACTAATTATCACATACAAAAGTGATAATGGTTGATATTAAAAATATTTGACAATAAGAATTTTCTCCTCTGAGCCTCATGAGGAATAGTAATCATAGAGTACGAGAAGTTAGCTTTTGGCACATACAGTTCTTAATGGTGATCTCTCTTCTGCGATTTTAAGTCTCCTTCAGCAAGAACACAACTGACACCTCAAGGCTGACTACCATCTGCTTTTCTACTAATGTAATGAAGTGGTGGTGATCATCCAAAAAGAAAATAACAGTTTAGTCCAAAACAATATTTCTAGCATTAATATTTAGGTACTGAACTGTTGAACTGCTGATACTGAGATCTCATTTTCATAAGCATTAACTTCTGTAGTTCTTCTTGTTGATCTATAGCAACTATCCCTCTCAGTGTCTTTTTGATGTATTTCTTATCCTGCTTCTAACTAGGAAGCAAACATGATACTTTTTTCATTTTATTTATGGTTACTCAGTTTTTATGGTGTGCAGATGAAAATGTGGGAAATCCTATGATAATCCTGATTTCCATATGAGAATGTATTACAGGCAGTCTGATGACAATCCCCAAGGTCTTTCCTATTGCTATCTGAGTCCGTAAGGTGGTCTTGCTATTTTATTATCAAATACTTTCCTTGGTGATAGATTCTGGCAGCTTTTCTGTTTTTATTTTGTAAACAGATAAGTAAAAAATGCTGGGCCACGCTGGTTTTGTTTTTTACCTTTTGTTTACCAGAACCGAATAACTGAGTCCAGAAAAGTAGTGCTTGTGGAAATGGGATACTGCCACCAAAAATTCAGAAGTTCATTTATATGAACATTAACCCTAGAAATGTGAAGAATGCTAGAAATACTATTTTGGAAGTTGTTAATTTTTTGTATGGTCAGCATTGCATAAGTAGTGTATTTGTATATACTATATAAATTAGGACTTGTAGGGGTGCATTATTTTCAGAGTGAAGAATGGCAAAACAGAAAAAAGTAAAGCACTTTATTGCAAGTTCTCTTAAAGTTCAGGGTTTTCTCATATACCTGTTTTTGTTGTGCTTGGTTGTAACCAGTTCACTCAGAGACATATTGGTGCTGGTCTTCTATTTCAATGGGCGATTAATGGCATATCTGAAGAGTCATTGGCTTGGGGATTTTTTTTTCTCCAGACTTTGTGATTGATCAGGGCCAGTGCCACACATAAGACTGAGTCCTTTGGTCATATTTTCTGCGTGTAACTTTTGCTGCCCTTTCAATTAGGCGTGCAGTCCTTGGAGAAAAAGAGGCATCTTCAAACAAGAGTCTGGAATAAGCAGAACAAATCATCCTCAAGGTGTAAGCTTAAATGCAGTTACAGGGGTGAATTGTAGCATGTTCTGGTGTGCTTACAGTGTCAAAAAGTATTAAGGAGACAGTACCATTTTATGCAACTGACACTTTCTTAAGCAGAGATTGAGGTGTTCAATCTTCATCTTTGAAGGAATTGTAACTTTTACTTTTCAAAAATGGCTGTTCTTTTCCAGCATTTTCAACAGATCTGAACCTGTGGTCTTCTCACAATAATGGTGATAAACACCACCCTCCAGCTTCTTCCAAGAGCAAAGTTATAATTGCTTTGAGTTTACACGAACCACAAGGATTCTGGCCTTCATGTCTCAGCCTTCCTCTCTTGTCCATTCAGGAGTGGTAATGCCCTGAAAGAAATATGCAGAGAGGAAGCTGGGTACCTAATCTGATATATGGGATAAAGTGTGGCTGGAAAGCTGATATGCCTCAGGAGGAAAGAGTGGAGCTTCTTGATACCTAGTAGCCACAGGAGGGAGAAATTAAGCTTGTGTCTAGGAAGCAAAATAAAGGCTTTATCTTGTAATGTTGCCACTTTTGAGCTTTTGAAAATGCTGAATCCTCAAGTCACAAGATTGTTCTAAAAAGATTAAGTTACTCTTTAGAGTAATATGCATGCTGACTTTCAGCTCTCAAGCTGTACTCCTGTAGTAATTTGAGGGGTTTTTTTCAACTGTGAAGGCAGAGACTGTAGAAATTAATGAGGACTGGTGTTCTCATAGAGTTGCTTAACTCCAAGTAGACTGGGTCTCAAAGGAAGAAGTATAAAAGCATGCTGTAGAATGATTACACTACAAGGCAGGGACACTGTCAGGTTTTCTGCATTTTCATTGCCTTGATTTCATGATCTTATACAAGTGTCTTGGGTGTATCACAACTTTAACTTTTTAATAACACAGCAGTGGATTAATTCCTTCATTTCCTTTCTGTTTCCGGTGAGTGAGCTCATTCTGTGTCACAGGTGACTACATTTAGATGCTGTGGGAGGAATGCAATGAAGCCTTGCTGAAGATCAATTGAATTCAGGAAACACGTAGGCCAAAGGCTGACCTAGTCTAGTTCTGCTACATGCACATTATTCACATTCTTGCCGCTCTTTGCATATTATAGAAGTTTTAATTGTAGCTTCTGCTCCTGTGAGTGATTATGACACAGCAGACAAGTGACAAAATTAAAAACGGACACAGTAGTATCTAAAATCGTACAGCAATTAGCCAGCTGCAAAAAGAAATTTTGACATATATCCAAATAATGTTGTGCATACCAAGTCTCAATGTTTTATTTATACATAGGAAGTGGTACCCTTGTTAAGAAATATGAAACTTAATTACTTGTGCAACCTTAGTACAAAATGCAAGCTGAGTTTCTAAGATGCATATGTTTTTATATCAGGGAAGGATATATCTTCCTGGGAAGCCTGTGGTTTTAAGGTTGCACTAAATAATTAGATACCTAATCTGTTCCTGATTGTAGAGTGCATTCTATTAATCATGAATTCTTGTCAGAAAATAAGGAGAAAATGTGTTTTAAACGCATTGTTTTATTTGTTTAGCCTAGGTCAGATGCACCAGAAACAAGAGGAGAAAAAGAGGTGTCCTCTCCAAAGAGGGGATAAGATGGTGTTCAGCTTTTGGTATTTTAGTGGGTGAGTAGGGAACTGTATTGTTCTTTGCTTCATAAAAATGGGTCACGTCCTACCCCTTTAACTGATAGCAAAATTGGTTTTGAATGTAGATTAGCAGGAGATAGCTGTCTTGTTCTATGAGTTTTTGAAATTTTTGAAATTTAGAATAGAAAAGAATTGAATAGTTCCAGTTGGAAGGGACCTACAATGTTCAGCTAGTCCAACTGCCTGACCACTTCAGGGCTGACTGAAAGCTATAGCATGTTGTTAAGGATATTGTCCAAATGCCTCTTGAACACTGACAGGCCTGGGGCATCAACCACCTCTCTAGGAGGCCTGTTGCAGTGTTTGACCACCCTCCAAGTAAAGAAATGCTTCCTAATGTCCAGTCAACCTCCACTGACTGGTGCAGCTTTGAACCATTCCCACTTGTCCTGTCACTGGATACCAGGGAGATCAGCAGCTCCCTTTCCACTTGACCTCCTCAGGAAGCTGTGGAGAGCAATGAGGTCACCCCTCAGTCTCCTTTACTCCAAACCAGACAAAACCAGTGTCCTTGGCCCAGCTGGACATTCCTTCCAGCCCTTTCACCAGCTTTGTTGCCCACCTCTGTATGCATTCATCTAACTAATCATCCTTTTTTAATTGTGGGTCCCAGAACTGCAGACAATATTCAGGGTGAGGCTCGACCAAAGTTAAATAGAGCATTTAAAAATAAATTCCCGCCTCACCAGGCATAAAGCACCTGGCTTTCAAGACAAAAAAATCACCACAACCATATACATTGTTTTGACAGTATCAAGCTAGACCTTTTTTGTGTTACTACTTGTACTGTAATTTTAATATTCTGTGGGGCAAAAAAAATCTTCTGATATCTGTTAACATTACACAGTTTGTGTTACTGTAGCCTCCTTGTTGTGGAGTGTATTGATTTTGTGGACTGTTTGATTTTGATTTTATGGAATTACCTACTTGCCCCTTCCAATTCAAGTAGACTGGAATGGTTTGGTTTTGACTTTATATAAAATACTCTTTCTCTGCTCTTGATACTAATTTTGATGTGAAACTCCAAAAAGTTTAGCTTTTTCTATATCCCTGAGACACATGCAGCCTCCTAGCCTTGTTCGAGACAGGTTAAGACATGGAGAAAGAAGCTCCAGACCATAAAATATTCAAATACAATTGGAATAGGTCCTGACATCTGTGTTCCGAGGTCAAAAAGAGTGCGCAACAGAAAGCAAAATGAAAAGGAATGGAAAAAGATGTCATGCTTGAGAGAAAAGTGAGGATAATTGGTTTAACATCTGATGAAGTCACATTTGTAAACTTTTCTGTGCTCTAGAAACTAGGGGTAAGTAACCAAAGACAAGCCCTGCTTAAGGACTGGAGACCTAGACCTATTAGCAGTTTATTAAATCCACTCAATATCTTTGCTATATCTTTTTCACTTCAGGTACTGAAAAGGTAATTGTGTCTTGGAAAGTTCAGAAGCGATTGTACGTTTTAGATTAGACTAATATTATAAATAAAATAATCCTGCCTTGAAATAGTACACAGTAGTACCTGAAAAAGTTTCATAAGAATTTTTTTTGAAACAAGACATTCTTTGGATTACCTTCGATAAGTACTGAGGAGTCCAATTGAAAAGACTGTGATCTGAGTTCACCCTTGATGAAAATGAGTTGGCTTCAAGGGAATTACAGCAGGGAACAATCTGTTCCAGAATGCGTTTTTACCTTAACTGTGTCATAGGGTGACGTAGTACCATGGCTGTGGAGCACAGTCACTGCATGGAAAATAAGAATGAAATTGGTTATTAAACACAAATTAACCCTGTGGGGGTAGAATTATCAAGGATGCAGGTATTTTAGTAATGAGTAGTCCTATCACATAGCCTGGAAATCTCACAAGCTGATACTTTGCAAAGACCTAAAATTATCATTCAAGAGAAATGCACATTAAAAAAGGTTGTTAAAAACTTACATGTGTATTTGAACAGAGTGATCCCATCAGCTTTGCGTATTTTAAAAACCGTGACTGAATTTCAAGGCTGTATAGAACAAATTAGTGACATCTCTGCCTATCTTTTATTATGCCCATACTGAGACTAACGTAAAGCTTAGGTATCAGGCCATGACCTATGGAAAATAAATAGTCTTTGTAGACAAAGATTATGTTATCCAAGGATAATAATTCAGATTTAGCCCAGTTCAGTAGCCTGAACAAGCAAATTCCAAGAGAAAAAATACAGAAGAAGAGCTCTCACTTTGTCAAAGATGTGATATTGTTATGATAGAATATCATAACAAGTCAGACTGTTTCTTCAGACTTGATTAAAACGTTTGGGAAAAAATTGACAGCAAAATTGAAAATACAATGTTTCCATTGTATAACCAAACAGCTACCTAAAAAGCTTTGATTTTTTGTTCGAAACTTGAGGTATCGTTAAATTGTGTTTCTTTAATTCCCTTCTCTGTTGTCCCACCCCACCCCAATCTATTATGCGTGATTTTGCTTAGGAAAATATAAAGAAATATTGAAACAACAGGAGAGGCTGTTGTGATATTTCAGTTCTTGTTAAAAACAAATTACTGGAAATGTCAACAGAAATCTAATTCCTATGACCTATTCATCTCACTAAGTTTGAAGGGATGTAAGGCCCTTCAGATGTTTCTCTGAGTTAAATCTTGAAATTTTTTGAGATTCCCTGGCTATTACTTATCCTGGCCTTGGAGACAGCAAACTGTTAAGTAAAAAAGCCTTGAATTACGTGGAACTGGGAGAGAAAGGAGGGCTTGTCAGCCCCAGGTGATGACTCAGGGCTGAGATGCCAGGGAAGGCAAAGTGCCTCAGACTTCTGCAAGGTGAGAGACTATCAGGATTTGGTACCACTCTTTGTCTTCTCCCCTGGAGGTGAACTCTTTAAGTATTTTTTTTTTCTACTAGTTATGCTCTGTCCATGCTCTATATTAGTTGTTGGGATTTTAGGGGGATGAAGTTGAATTTGCACGTAGAAACGCAAGTACATCTAATGATCTCTTTCAATGACTGATGAAAAAATTGATCTTATCCTCCTTTTTCCTGCAGAAATATGAACACCCTCAGGAATGAGGACAGATGAGCAAATTTTGAGGAAAGACCAGCCTTCATGCACAGGCTTTTAAGAGTCTGTTTTACAGTGATGCTTTTCTTGGAACTGAGGGAAGATACAGACTTCATCCATGCAGCATGCTTGATCTTACTGCCCTGTGTTGCAACCTTGTTTCCTACAAAAGTGTTAAAGCCACTTCACTCTGGCTGCCCTCCCTGTCCCTCTCTTCAGGCCCTCTTGATGCTGCCAGTGGTCTGGTTGCCACTGTGTGCTCTGCCTGGCACCGTGAGGTGGGCTGCTGCTGTCAAGGGGGATGCAATGGAGGAGCCAGTGGCAGCAGCCACTGCTGCCAAATCCCTGCTGTGCCACTGGCTGGGGGTCCGGTTCTATGGCAGTCCATTTCTCCCAGCCTGGCTTCTCAGGCAGTGTCCTCTAGAGAACCAGAATCCAGGATCATCCCGCGGGCTTTGGTCCAGCTCCCATGTCGCCAGCTGGCCAGTGCCGTGCCAGTCTAGCAAATGATTCAGTGCCAAGAACTGGGGAATTCACTCCCTGGAGCCAGAGTCGCAGCGTTTTGCAGGAATCAGTTGCATTAACATGTCAGACTGCAATACTCTGCTTGTGAGTTTTTATATTTTCTTAATGTAATGGAGGTTGAGCCATCATTTTGGATTGCATTGGGGACCATTCTGAATCAGACAGCGCTGCTTTGTTAAAAAGCTTTTCTTGCCTGATGTACAAAACTCCAGCTATGAGCAGAGCTCCCCACCTGTTTAGTATTCACGTGTTGATGGTAATCAGCATCTTGGGACTGCTTTAAGCAATAGTTTTCTGATTAGCTAGGTGTAAATGCACTTTATCAAATGTATCTATAATGAACTTTCTAAATCATTCAGTTACAGATTGTTAATTGTTCACTTTTGAAGCATGTGAATGTATTTCAGTATTCTTTCTTGTAGTATACCTCTTCATGCAGCTAAAATACAATGTTGTAGTTTCGTGATTTTTCTTCAACAGCATTTCATGATACAGTTCTGATGCATCAGTGTTATATATCATTACTAATTAATGAAAAAAAATAAAGCAAGTTTTAGACCAAAGAAAAAAAGTTAATTGTTCTTAATAGTGAAAGATAAAACTTCCAATCCTGCCGAGGCAAGCTGTGTAATTGATATATGCTCTTCAGAAGTTCACTATTTTCAAAATAGGTTTTCAGGCGCATGATTTTGATTTTATGGTTTCTAATAATGTCTGTAAACAGTTTGCGTAGGGGTAGTGGCTTTAGTCTGAATGATGGGATTTATGCATAGAAACTGAAGAGAAAAAAAGACTCACTCTATTATTCATGTCATGCATCAAGTGATAGAAAACAAATCTGTCCTTGGTTTTGTCTTCCTTTGAATGTGTAGTTACTTTTTCTTTTTTGCTGAAGTTTATGCCGGATTGACAGGAAAAGAGGGCTGTTTCAGAGCAAAAGGTAGCAATATAACTTTCACCTTTCTGCTACAGCAGGGAAAGGGGAAAATATATTTCCTAGTTTGCCACAAAGCACTTGACCCATATATATTCAGTGTGCAGGCCAGACAACCTGACAGAAATGGCCACTTTGCAATCTAATACACATATTAGGGGCAGAGGCAGTCTGCATTTATGATGTGAGTATTTTTGTCACGTTCTGGGCTTAAACATAAAATATTTCTATCTCCGGTAGTGCCAATAATAAGATAGGGCATTTTGCACTACTGTGAGAAGGACAATAATATTCAGGAAGCGGAACAAAAGGTTTCTCTCAAATGCATGCCAAAAGTAGTTGAAAACCTTGCTTTCCAGTTCCAGTGTGCATTTAAAATAACCCATTAGATCTAGTTTAAGACCTCATATGGCTAGAACATTTTTTATCGTGTTGATTCAGTGCAGTTGTCAATAAACCTTCGACAGAATTTCACTGACTGAAAAAGCATGCTTTTAACACAATGTTGTAATTCAATTTGTCATGAAAAGTAAACATGTTTTGGTTCTTATACTTTATTCTGGCTGAGAATTTCATGGAAGCTTTAATTCCAACAAGTTTTAGCTACTCAGCAGGTTGTGATACTCAGATTTCAAGCAAGCTGGCTGGAGTTTTAGTCTAGTTTCTGGTGCTTTTTCCCTCTAGGCCTCTGAGGTCTCATCTGAGCTGTCATCTGGAGGTAGAAGACGTGGTAAAATGGCAACAGAATTTCTAACGCGTGGGCTTAATATGAGATTTCTTACTTGATTATCAGCCAATAAGAAAAAAACCCAGACATTGGTTCTGATATCTGTTTTTAGAAATGGGAACTTAGAGGTGTAAAATTTTGCAATCTGATATCAAAACTGATTTATTTTAACCTAGAAACTCAAGCATGTGTTTTAAAGATTTGTGCTTTTTTTTTTTTTGCACATTACAGCCTCTTGCTTGGGCAGAGAGGGTCAAACCACTTGATGCTCCAAAGGAACTGGATGTTCTGATTGAGAAACTATGAAGCTACATTAAACACAGGTAAGATCAGGCTAGTATCCTCCGCTTCTTTGAAAGCTTTAGCAGTGTGGTACTCTGCTACTACAAGGTTGATTCTAAAGCAGAGCTGAGTCCTGCAGAATGGTTTCTGGTCTTTCTGTGTGTGTGTGGGGAACCTGTCCCAGCTGTAGTCCAGGGTTCAGAGGGGAGCAATCACAGGGAAAAAAAGGGTGTGTGCTAAACCAAAAGTTTTGTCTGCTTGGTTAATGATGTTTTGAATTTTTTGGGTTAATATTAATATTAAAATTATGCATTTCTTATAGGATGGAATCTGCAAATAGTTTATCTGGATTTTGTAAAATTTGGAGGACAATCTTAGACTCTACGGCTTCTATATGAACCTTCTCATCCTCCAAGTTTCTATTCTTTTCTTATAAAGATTTGAACATCTAGGATTGATATGAAAACAGCTAGTAGCAAAACCAATGTTATTTTCACTTTGAAATGGATCCAGTTTTTCTTACCTCTTGTAATGTTTTGAGGGTTTGGAGGAAGGGCAAGGGTAGATATGTGCTGGGAATATGTCTGAAGGGAAATTGCTAAAGATACCTAAAACCAAATTTGCAGTTAATAATAATGCATAGCTTTCTGTTGTACTTGGAAATGTGGGGTTTTTTTTTGAAAATGAAATTGCTAGCAGTTATACCAACATCCTTGTGAAGTAGATTCTCAGTGGGAAAGAGTAAAGACAGAACAAAAATGTCTCGCAAGGAGAGACACAACAGGACAGGTTTCCTCAATCAGTGATGAAAGTTTCCATTTTTTGTCATTCCCGCAATTCTTAAGCAGGTAAAATATTGATAAATAAATCAAATGGCAGAGTTCATGTGGAGGTAATGCTGATGTCCCTCTTTGAAAAGGATTGTACTTTTGGCTTTGGTTTTAAAGAAAGAGTGAAGAGGAATGAATGTGATGGGGCTATATCATAAGTGTTTCTATTTTCGAGGTCAAAATACAGGGTCAAACATCAAAATGAATAGCAACAGAAAATTATTTTCTAGATTAGTCCTTTTGCGCTATGCAGACTAATAATATGCACTATATTTTAATGACTAATCTTGAATTGTGAAGGCAGACCATAACTGCCTTTTAAAGACCTACTTAAACAGATACAAAAGATGCACAGATAACAAAATGTGTAAGCCAACAATAACTCCGTTGGGTGAAATGCTGTATTATTGTTTTTGAAATTTTGTCACTATAATTTCTCAGATGAGACTGAAAGATGTGAAAAAGTACATTTCCCATATTTTGATACCTTCAGAGTAATATACTGTAAAATAAGCCATGCAGAAAAACTATTCCTATTTAAAAAAGGAAGATGTCATAAAGAAGAAGAGCCTCAGCAAAGCGTTGTCACAAACTGCCAGATCTGTCTGCAGCAAAGAAGATACTGTCCAGTCGATAATTTTCCAGGCAGTATTGTCCAGGCAGTAATAAGGAGTTAGGAATTCAGTTATATTTTATAATTAGACTGTCTTTAGGGACAGTGTATATGTTGCTGATCTGAATCAGTGTAAGCTATTGAAATGCAAGCCCAAATGCTCATTTAAATATGTAATATTTAGTTTATTTAGTTTATTATTACTGGGGTTTTTTTGGGGGGGGGTTGTGGTTTGTTTTGGTTTTTTTTTTCTTTCACTGTAAGTTGAAGGAACATAAAGAAGCTGCTTACTGATTTTTGTGGAGGCTTCAGCTTAACTTTAATGGGCATAAGCATGTGCATACTTTTTTCTCTTTCTGTTTGACTGGCAACAAGGATGTTATCTGAATGGAATTCATATTAAGTGTCACCTAGGAGATACATAAAAGGAGCTTTCACATACTGTCACTGTTTAGATATTTCAGGCGATAAGCAAGAACCTTTATGAGCTGTCAGCTATTAAAGGGAGTAAAAGGGGCTATTTTCTATTAAAACCACTCACAGTATTTTAAGCAGTTATAAGATTTAGGATTAGCCCTAGGGAAGACTACAGATGTGCAAAAATCCATTCTAATCTCCAGTTTATTCATTTACTAAGGCACTGGTTTAGAGTACACAGACACATATTTGCTAGATTTATTATCTCACTGAAAGAAATTTGCTACTGTAATATCATATGGGATATTTTTGCCTTTTTTAAGCAGTCAGTTAATATGCAATGCATATTCCTCACCTCTATTTCAAGGTCTTTTTCAGTTTAAGGGTGAGGATACATTTTAAAACAATTTAATCTTACCCTAATTTTACCTCAGTACAAATATATTTAAATAGAAGCTGCATATATATAATGTTTTGATCTGGGAGAAACACACTTCAATGACATTTTTCAGTGACTTTTTCTGCACATAACGCAACACAAAGCACACTGAAATTTTGCATATGTTTGGTATTTTTCCAGTGCCGTCACATCATTCCACAATTCTCTTGAGCTTTAGTTCAAATACTAAACAAATTTTGTAGAATAAGGTAATGATTCCTCTTAGTCGTATTTCTTGCATTGTGTATGTTATGATGCTTCCTTACTTCTTTGTTTGCATAAATTATAATTTACAATGTAAAGTATGTGTGTTACATCATATTAATAATAGGACATGAACAGGCTAGAAATAGAATGTTAATACTAACCTGAGTAGAACTTTTGTCCTTATAGCTCTCTTTTCTTAGAGATATTTCATTAAGTGCAAAGCAGGGTTGCAAAATATGTTTCGTATACACAAATATTCCCATAAATGATTTGGTACTAAACTTTTACTTGTCTATCTGTTGTTAGCTGTAAATCTCAAAATTTTCCTTACCTTTACTGCGTAGTTTCCTTCTGTGACTTATGCTGTCTTTGCTGGGTAGATGAGGGGAGAGCCGTGGATGTTGTCTACCTAGACTTCAGCAAGGCTTTCGACACTGTCTTCCATAACATCCTCCTAGGGAAGCTCAGGAAGTGTGGGCTGGATGAGTGGTCGGTGAGGTGGATTGA
>Ga0181612_144499_pt1 | contig 14126 bp, 4 predicted proteins | sample HoacroProtozoa21_FD_119630 | JGI IMG/M metagenome (GOLD analysis project Ga0181612, IMG submission 119630) | Hoatzin crop microbial communities from Cojedes, Venezuel. Combined Assembly of Gp0051906, Gp0051904, Gp0051908
ATGAGACTCTAGTTTTGCTATGCTGCCTAAGTCCTGGTTAATAGTCTTTGTGGAATATTACTCCCACACTAACATTTATTTTAAATTTTCTAAATACTTGACACTGTTTCATTTCCTGAGTCAATTAGTTATGGCTTGTTGAAAACACATGTTAGAGAAAGAAGTCACACATTTCTGCTTTGTCCTCTGATGCTGCTATGTATTTTTAATTTATGTAAATGTTTTAAACAGTAAGCGTAGGAATCACAGCAAGTCAGAGCAATGCCATGTAAAAATGAAAAGTGCTTGGGAGATTTTTCCAGTGCGCCTGTGAACTAATGGAGCTTTCCTTCCATGTAGGAAAATGTCGTGTAAGGAAAGTAAATGACTGGCTAGTCTGTGACCCTGGAGTGCAGCCCTGTTGCACAGGTGAAGCTCACTGTAACCCAGTGATTTCAGAGCAGAATGAGAGATCCCATCAAACACATAGAGGACAGTGCTGACTGCTGATTGCTTTGACCAGAACACACTGGCTTTAACTAGTGCTATGTTAGTCTGTGAAGTGGATGAGGATTATGGGCAGATAGATCAGATAGTTCCCTAAATTTTTTGATGTAATCCAAGCATGCCCAAAATTTCTGATTACAGATCTAGTTTCAGTGCTTTTATCCCTCTGTGTCTTCTATGGTCCTTCTCTCTCATTGCCTGTATGTTGGAGGATATTTTACTGCTACCTGTCTCTAATCAACAGCAATATGTAATCTTTAGCAAAAGTGAAGGTGTGGCTAGTTCATCTCCATTTCAAGTCATAAACTGTTGGTTTTTTTTCTGTTTTCTGCCTTTGTTCCCCTGCCTCACCCTTTCCTGTGGCAGGAGGAGCTCAGAGAGGGGGTTAAACTCTCTGTTTTTTCCAGTTTGAGCAATGCTGTTTCTGCCTTGTGAGCGTCATGGTTATGGTGAAAGAAGGCTTAAGAAGAGGCAGGCTTTAGGAGCATGTCCAAAGGACTATCTAATTCAGAAATGTGTTTCCAGTCCAAACTCCTCAACAGAAAATATGTCCCCTGTTCTCATGGGCTTTTGCGTGTCTGTATGGGTAGTGTGAGAGCCCTAGGTCATGAGGAGAAATGTCATCCCGTGCACAGGAAACTTCACCACCATGTACCCAACACGTTTCTTGTGAAGAGGGTAAAGAATAATTTAGAGTAAACACCATCTATAAGCTGTTTCAGTTTCTGTTGGGAAAACAGTAGATTACGCCGAGAGGGTTGGACTTCAAACTGCTCTGTAGCAAAACCAGTCATTTTCCATGGCATTATGCTGTGCTCAACTAGGTCAAAGCTGTTCTGCAAAATGAAACAGAGCTGTGCTTTTTCTTCTTTAGTTAGCAAGAGTATGTGTTACAAATGTTTACTTCTACATGTGGGTGTGCATATTATTGTGCTCATAGGAGTACTGAAGAAATAGAAGTATTTGATGACAAGTGAAAGTAAAACAATAGCTCATTAAGTTAAGAATGCTAATTGTATTCCAGTTGTGAATATAGCCAAATAGTCTTAATTTGCACAAAGACCTAAGTGGCCTAAATTGCAGTTTTCTATTAAAAGTACTCAAATATATTAAAGAGATAAAATTAGGTTTTTAGATTAATTGAGAGTGCTGAAGTTCATAGGGGGGAAGGATCAAGAATAAAGTCTGTGACTTATAGATTTGTCTATAAGCAAGTGGGAGAGGGTGCACAGGAAAGCAAAGAGAAAGAAAGCTACTTTCTGCGGCTGAAATGGCCTTTTATCTAAATATCACTGAATGGTTGCATTTGGGGATTTCCACACTGCACAAATACATTCATTGTATCTTGCGGTGGTTTATTTCATTTTCTTCTGGAAGACTTTTCCCTGTTCTTGCTGAGGTCACCCACTTGCTCAGAATCCTGAGGAGGGCTTCAGAGAGTGGCAAGAAGACTCTTCAGGGCAAGCTTAGATTTTTGTCCTTGGTAATCAAGATTCTGGTCAGTGGAAGAGGGGGACATTGAGCCAGCTTGAGAGGAGAACCTAGATTTAAGGGGCAGACTGAGAGGGGGAAATACAGCCTCTTTGTGGAGCTGATGGACTAGCACCTGCCCAGCATGTTCTTCTTGGTGGGGAAGTCATTTCAGTTGGAGGCAAAGGTCCATAATGGATGCTGGCACCACAAGGTGCATGGTAAGTTAGATGTCCCAGATCATGGGATAACTAAAGGGGAGTGAAACTCTGTTGTTGACCAGTGCATCTGCAGTAGATGTAGTTGGTGTTACCACCCTGATGAGTTTGGGCAGAAGGAAGAACCTGACTCAAGGTGTCAAGCTCATGGCTCGGAGTTTTCCTGTTGTTGTGATTTGTGTGCGATTCAGGACATTCATCAAATGAGACAGAAGAGTGAAGTCCTTGTGAGATTCTAAAAAAAGTAACTCTTAATCAGTGTTGGTCTTAGCAGGCTTTTGCTGGGAGCTGCTGTGCTCTGAGCTGACGTTCTGCTCTTGGGCTGCCTCTGCAGCCGTGAGTGATAGGTTGATCCAGACCTTCACCTCAGACCCTGAAGCATAGTCAATAAAGTTCCTTGCAGCTTCTGTGAAGCAGCTGTGGGACGGTGGAATTGCTGAAAGATTGGTCTTAAGCCAGCATGGCAAATCTTGTTTCACTACCAAGGTTTTCTATGGTTGGAGGTTAAAAAAAAAAAAGTCTGTATGCTAGTATACTAGAGATAGTGGTGTTACATGGAAGACAACATAGTCATAACTTAGCATAGTCTGGCATTTCATCCTTTCCGTTGTTTTGTCCATAATGGTACAGTTAATAGGATGTTAGGTGGAAACATGGCCATGTGGTAGGTCCAAAATACTTACAAGTATCAAGCAGTATTCACTTCCACTTCTTTGTGTATTGCTGAAACGTTGTCAGCCAGAGAAACTTTTTACCAAGATGTTGTCTGAAGAGTGCAGTTGGCTGAAGGAGCCCTCTTGATGTTTCGAAATGGAATCTTCAGGAACAGGAACCCTAATTTGTAAGGTTCAGAGAGTGGACCTTACAGTCTAGAGAGTGGTAAAACTAACTACAGTTCAATAAGCGCCCCACAACTACTTTTTCACTCCCCCTTGGAGATGATGGTAAACTTGTAGTAGGATTGCACCCCGTTTTTTTAAAGCATTAAAGAAGCTGTCACACTCTCCCTTTCTCTATTATTCTCTTCATATAGATGTATCAGTAATATTTAGCCTTCCCTGCTGTTGCATTTTCTGCTTTGGCATGCCTCTTCACCCAGTCAAATGCCGTAAACCCAGAGCACTATGGCTGTAGAAAAGGACAGTCTCAAAGTTTGCCCAGCTGCGGCACCAGGCCTAACCTAGTCATCTAAATTACTCCTATAATTAGAAAGAGAGAGAGTGAGTGATGGGGTGATTCATCCCACCTACCCTGGAAAATGGTGACTCATGCTCTAGAAGTGCCTGTGTCTCACCATTGACTATGTAGAGAACCTGGGCAGTGAGTTGAGATCAAATACCTGCTTCCTATGCAGTTTAGGTGAGATAAGATCCTTTCCATAAGCGGTGACAGCTCATACCGATGTTCTTAAGCAATCTTGGGTAGTTGGAATGGCTGGTGATTAAATCAAAAAGCTCAGACTAGACTTCCCCGTCTCTTTTATAGTAGTACGGCATACAGGAGGTCTTAAAAGGCATATCTTATTAGTGTGAATGTACTTGAATGAGGTGGTATCACTAGCAAATACAAATCTTCAGTTAACCTGTAGTAGATTTAAAAATTATTCACTTTTCCTGTATGTTTATTGCTAGCTGTTCATAGAAGCCTCTCTCGCATAGTAATCTCACCAAATGGACAGAGCCCTACATCCTGACCTTTTGAACTTGTGTTTTGACACAGGATCTTTTCTCCTGACAGTGGCGATTATAACTCTTCCAAACAGCAAAATTTAACGAAGTTTAACTATAGAAAAGCAGGCATAATAACAAATGCTGTCTCATGCTCAGTGTATCATACACATTCCTTTTTCTTAATAGCACCAAGCCTTTCAGTAAAGATTTTAATAAATGTTTCTGACAGCCATTCCACCCACTCACCAAAGCTGACCTGAAGTCAGTCCTTTTCAGCATACACTTATTTCTTTGTGCTCCTGCTCTGACTGGCTATTGCTATGACTAGGGCTGGGTGAGGTCCAACAGAGGATCAGACTCTTTCTATTTTCAGTAAACTCTAGTGTGAGAGCTAGTAATCAGAAGTTAAATTTACGGTTAATCTGAGAATGGTACCTGCCTGTTTTTTGTAATTTATGCTGTATAATAAGATTGATTACTTATGTTGATTATTTTGTTAATTTTTTAGATGTGGACTTAACTGATGTTATGAAATGTAAAATCCCTCCACACATGAGGAAAAGAGCCCTCTGTAAGTATGATCAGTGTAATTAAATTAAAAATGTATCATTACATGAGAAATCAATATTGCAACTTAAATGAATAGTTGAAAACTTAGAGAGCCTTGGAAAATTATGCTGGGTGATGTTTAAATAGAAATAGTTTCAAAACAAAGAAGATACTGACCCTATTTTAACTTCTCAAGGATTGATCCTGTTTAAGGATGTCATCAACTACAGAGATTTTACCTGAAAAACAACTGGACTTTTTAACCTAACTGTACCTGTGTGAACACATTAGTTATTCTCTGATAACGTATTTGTAGGATTTGGGGGAAGGGGCTATGGCATCCTGCCTAAATCTCTGCAAGCACATTCTGTAGGTGTTCTGTTTCATTGGGCAGTTAGGTTTAATGGACTTACACACCATTAAACGTCACATTACGTAAAGAACAAACCGAGGAAAACCTGTTGCTGAAAGAAAGAAAGAAAAATTAGTAGGATGGAAAGACTTGGAAACTGGAAAAGAATTTTGATGGAAGTTTTATTTCACCAAATCTTAGGACATTCAGTACTATTTGAGAAAGACTGGTGATTCTCTATCCCCTTAACCACTTGTACAAAACTGTCAAAGAAATGTTCTTGACCCTAGGTTTCCCGTAGCATAATCTCAGATGTCTATGCTTATAAAGTAATTTAATTAATGAAATAGATTGAAAGGTACAGAAGAGAAATGGTCCGAACTGGGTGCCTCTTTAAGAGAGGGACTCAGAACAAAGAAATCCCTGGGCGTTTATACCCTTACAAGCTGTACCTGCACTCCTCATGCGCCTTGCACGCACCTCTTGGTCCAATGGTAATTCTTGGTCTGGGGTCCTTTTGTTCCTTACTGGATTATTCCTCTGTCTCCAGACAGGCCGTGACTTTAGCAGTTCTTATCTGAAAGAATTACAGCTTCCTCTGACAGTAGGAGGCTCCTTATCTCCCGGTTCACACTGGTGCCGAGGCCTGCCTGCCTGGATCCAGCAACCAGGCCAGGATAAGCTCGTGACAAGAGACCTGGAATTCCAGAGAGCTCATACTCTCTTGCTCATTCATGCGACGCTAAGTTATTCAAACATAAAAATACAGCTGAAAGAACAGAATATGTTTGAAGAATTTAGTTGATTAAATGTAACTCTGCAACAAAAACCACAACTGGATGCCGTCCTGAGCAACTTGGTCTAGGTGACCCTGCTTTTGAGCAGGGGGGTTGGATTAGATGAACTCCAGAGATCCCTTCCAACCTCAACTTTTCTGTGATTTCGTACGAACTAGAAAACTGCCCTCTTTAATTTTTTGACTGTCATAAATTATATCCATAAGCGGAGTGTTGTTTTGTATGCTGTCAATGAGTTTCAAAGTTTTTGTGGATGGGACGTTCAGAGCTCTCAGTTTCTGCTTCTTCCACTCAAGAATTTACTTTTTTCCTATTTAGAACTGGCTTATGACATATTGTGTAAACCTGAGTTGAATCACTGAGGCAAACTATTAGTTCTGAGTAGCAATAGATTGGCCCATCCAAATTCCTTCCTCCCTAGAATGAGCTCCCCATTTAAAATCTCATTCCTAAGCTCATGTGGATGGCCAGGGTTGTGTTCAATTCATTTGTCTTAGGTGCTTAACTTGCATCTGAATTTTAGGTGTCCAGTGAACAGTGCTGGTTAAGAAGATGCTGGAGTTCCCTGTGGAGAAAGGGAGATTGTTTTGAAAACCTCCAGAAGGAGATGCTGACTAGTTAAATTTAGAGGCTTAAGTTAGGTAGGTTGAATGTTCCTTTGGAAGCCTTCAGACAGTTTTAAAATGCCTATTTAGAACACAAGTGAAAGCTAGGTGTTTTATTTAATTAGAGTGCATCTTGCCCATTGTTAAGTCCCTCAGCCTAAGAGGAATTAGTCACTGTAGTGACTAGGAATTAGTCACTGTCACCTTTCAGGTTTGTCAAATTTTGCTCCTAATCTCACTTCCTAAATGAATGGAGTTTGTCATAGTAGAATGAAATGAATACAAAAGTTCCATAACCGTGGTGCTAGCGTGGCTGACATAAGGAACATTCAAATTTATCAGCCAGACCAAAGGCACCACATTTAACAACGTAACCAAATTTTCTATAGGCTGTGGGTTTCCTTCCTAGTGTAACATTATACTTTGTAGGCCTTGCGAGGGGAAGAACAACTGTCATGGATGTCTGTAGACCAATAAAGTGTAGGGTGAAGGAAAAGCACAGACTCTGCCCTTTTGCTTTTTCTTTGTATCACCAACCCAGAATTTTAGCCTCGCCCTGGTCCAGTAGGTTTTATTTACAGTTTTCAGTGTCCCTTTCTCATGGCAGTAGAGCCTGGAAGGACACAGTGGGCTGACACCAACAACATTTCCCGCCCTTTTGTTCTGCTTTCTGCTGACCCATTGTCCCTTTGTCCTTACCCCTTGTCCTGCCTCTGCAGACAGAGGCCCCATCTGACAAATTTACTTGTGCTCCCCAGGGATTATGAAAACGAGGAAACTTCGTTAAGGATGGTTTAATAACTTAGACAAAGGAGAAGAGCAGCTGGTCTGTTAACGAGTCTCTCGCAACCCCCATTCTCTGACAGAAGAGCCGTTCTTGCATGTGTTACAGTCTTCAACAATGTACAGTAAAACGCTACAGATGTATGGTTCTTGCAAATCGAGTTACTGTGCATTGGATCTGCCTTGAGCGTTTTATCTGAATGACCTGAGGCAATTTTATGGCAGTAGGTTTGCTGCTGTTTAAAGGGACAGTAGCTGACAGTGGCCTAAAATTTTGGTGTATGTTTTTGCTGTCTTTATTGTGTAGTGTGGTAATGTTAGAGGAATAGAAGCTGGAGACACAATCTGCTATTCAGTAAGACAAACATCGGTAAAGCCAAGCAGTGAGAAAAGAAGGGTTCTTCATGACAAAATGACAGCAAGAGAACACAGTCCCCGCCATGGGGCAAAGTCCCGCACAGTGCAGCGGGCCTCCACCATTGATGTCACCTCTGACTTGCTGGGCCTTTCTCTAGCAGGTAGGTAGCTTCATGCCAGCCGTGGCTCTGTTGCTCCTTTCAGAATCTACCTTGTACTAACATTGTTTTTTTCTTTTGATTGCTAGAAGATTTAGATGTATCTGGTTATCTGGAAGGAACGAGATAAAGGAATTATACTAAAAAAATTACATAGTTAAACTTCATATTTAAAATAGACAAAATATTAAAATTGGAGAGGGATTTAAAAATATATAAATTAAACTTGATTTTGTGCAGTCAAGTTTATCAGCCAAAAATAAGCAACGGGGGGGAAACCAACAAGAGAATGCCAAGGTCTAGGAAAAGGCTTGGCAACCTCCTTGTTTGACATTGTATAAAATTTTCAAGAGAGTTCAAGGAGCTGTGAATGATCTCCCTCATCTTTTATAGTGAGTAAATTAGGATTGTAACCCCCAGAGGCTTTCTTTGATTAGTAAGAGAGACAGGTACTTTCAGACTTCTTCCTATTCACTGATCACAGAGGAAACGTGTCTGATTTAATAATTTGGAGTTATTAGTGTCTCAGACACTTAAGTGCCTTTAATCCTGTTATTTTCTACTGAGATTGGGCATTTTATATTCCCATATTCCATATAATCTTGCAGTTTTACATGTTTTAACATGTTTTATAAAATGAGCTAATCTCAGGTTTTTCAGACCATTTGTAGATACCAAAGATTACCATAGAAATATTTTAAATACCAGTCATGAATTAAAAATACTGACTTTTTTTGTGTATAAAATTTATTTTACTGTATGACTGCAACTTCAGGAAAGTATTCACATGACAGCAACATTTGGCTAATATTGTGTTAATTTTTCTGATTTACAGGAAATATTCAGGATCCAGATGAGCCGATTTTAGAGTTCAGTTTAGGTATGCGTAGTGATTTTTATGCTAATTTTGGTAATACATGCTGTTGAGTATGTGTGCGGTTTTTTAATTGTTGATTTTGAAGTGCTTTTTGCATTGAAACTTTGATGTGATTTTTATGGAGATGGCATACAGTTTTCTTGCTGCCTGTACAGTATCTTTTGATAAGCAGCCAGCAGTTTAATTTTGTGATTTTTTTTTTTAGAAGTCTGTAATTAAAGCATCTGTCCTGTAAAATTTTAAATGTTTACTATGTGAATGCTATTTTTAAATGTTTATTTTGTTTATGTGAAGATATAGTGAAACTGTCTTCAGTTTCAGTATATCAGTAGTTCAGGTCTTCAAGCAAACTGAATATTTACTGGAAACACCATTTTAGGACAGATTATTTTGTAAGAGTTACTAACTATTACGCATACCTTCTTTCCTGTGGTCTTTGCTGTCAGGTGATAATGTGAGATGCAGAAGTGACCTGATTTCTGGGATGGTTAAATTTGGACAAGAAGCTTGTGAACTCACTTGAAGAATAAGGGAAAAATATTTTCTTCATGAAAATTCAGTCTACATTTTCAACTGCAGCATGGTTTTCTTAGCTTAATAGTGGGCTAATGTTTGGAAGGTTATGCTCTTAACAGTATGTTTGAAATGAAAATTAGAAAATTTTCTCAAATGTATGTAATTGTGTCATGAATAATAACCTTAAGAACTCCTTAGAACTGAATAAGGTACTTTAATTATTTTCAGATAAATTAAAAATATCTAGAACTGCAAAGCTATTTAGTATATGTTTGAACATTTCGCTTGCCCAGGTAGATTTTAGAATTAACTTTAGGCATCTAGCTGAAGCAGAGTTGGACCACTCTGTAATTAGCTGTATCTAGCTAGACAGAATTTGGCTCTGAAGTTTAACCTAATTGTGTAGAGTCACTCACTGAAATTTTTGGTGGTTGTTTCCTGCTCACCATAGTCCCTTCCCAGCAGTTAAACTCACAGTAACACTTTAGGGGTAGTACTTACTGTCCTTTTACAATTACAAGCTAGTTCTCCTCGTAGCAGTGCTGCTTGGTCAACGTTCAAGCACTTCTATTGGTTCTCCATGCCAAAATGCTGTTTGGTAATGGGCTTAATGGAGCGTGACTTCAGATCAAATGCAGCCATGCTCATGAGATTCCCAGAGGAAAGCCTACCCATATACGCTGTCCTAATGAGCTCTGCCAGGGGGGTGGATAGGCGGGCGTTAGCATAGAACAAGTTTAAATCACAGCTCTACAGCTTGGAGCCAGACCGGTCTGATGCACATTTACTGTTTGTATGCACAAAGGTGAGTGATGTCTGCCTTTATAGTGGAGTGGTAGAATGAGTATTAGGCCCTTCATCGCTTTGTTGCTCATATATAAGCAATATATGCTTATATAATATATGCTTATATATGCATATATAATATAATATGCTTATATAAAAATGTAAAGTCTTACAGCAGTATGAAAAAGATCCTGAATCTAAATTTATTTATCTGTTGCATACCTAAAGCTTGCAGTGAGCTGCTAACTCCGTCGCTAGATCGAAAACCAAATAGTTTTGTAGCAGTGAGCGTAACTACACCTCCTCAGGCATTCTGGACGAAGCATGCACAGACAGAAATTATTGAGGTAAGTGGTGAGGTACTCCTGGATTAGATTTAAAATTGAAGCTAGCACAGGAAGCATTTCTTCCTAACAAATATCACCTTGCATTAATTTTTGCCTATTTTGTTTATGTTTACAGGGAACGAGTAATCCTATCTTTCTAAGCAGCATTGCCTTTTTTCAAGACTCTCTTATCAATCAAATGACACAAATCAAACTCTCCGTGTATGATGTCAAAGATAGATCTCAGGGAACAGTAAGTTTTCTTTATTCTGTTGCCTCCTCAGTCAGTGTGGAGCGAAAAAACAAGAGGCAAGGAGAAAAAACTAATAACCTTTGTGGAGGAAGACAAAGGGGTAGCAGCATCAATCCTAGAGAAAGCAACATGGGTACGGGAAGGAGGGACAAATGCTGCGAGATGGACTTGGCAGAGTGGGAAGAGTTGCCAGTTATTTCAAATAAGGCTTGCTGGCAGCGACTTTGGGAACGACTGATTTAAATTAAGAGGTCCTGTCACTTGTTCTCTTCTGTTGTGGACGTTTTTACTGAACTAGAGAACAAATGGGATCCAGCGTCCCTGACTGAGGCCTCTAACCTGTGCCAAAATGTTGAGCCCGTAATGAAACAGTCCTTATAAATGGAGCTGCTAAATTCCGTGTGTAGTAGACGCAGTCTGGTGGAAGTTTTTCACAGGGAGCAGTCATGTCTATCTTAAGTTTAGGAACTTTAGAAGTATCTTAGAAGTCTGCTTCTCTCACTGCTTAAGATTTAGATGCAAACCAGTGACGAACTCAGGCAGATTAGATTCTAACAGAGGCCGCTACAGGCCTCTAATCTATGTTGTGTGAAATGGAAGGAAGAGAAAACAAAAGTCCAATGGAGCCCTGGGTGCTTCTGTAGTATTTTTGCAGAGGATCGCCAATTGTAAGATAGAACTTGCCATTAAATGTTTTTAATCCGGAGTAATGGAAAAATCATAATTTCAGTGTCCAAAACTTAATTTAGTAAAAAACAGGCCCACACTAAAGCCAGTGTTTTCTCAGAAGGCGACATGAGTTCAAATTAAAAGTGGAAAGCATCAGAGGGAACTTAGCTATTTTGGAACGCTTTCTAGTTGGTTATGAAAAATGGTTACTTGTTGTCTCAATTACTCTTTCTACTACCAGTATCAAGAATTCCACAATACCAAAATTTTGTGAGTGTTTTTACAAAACAGGAGGTTGTATCTGAGTAGGAGGTTGCTTTCAGGAAAGCATCCATGCGCTTGGCTTCCTGACACAGAGATGCTCTGGGCTGTTTTGCCCACATAATTTTTTTGTATTGCTCTTGAAAATCACTCTGCCCTGATCCCTTAGTGATTGTGTTCAGGTGTAAGATTTATTGCCTTACTGGAAAAAGTCTTTAGCGCCAGGTCTGCCAAGTAACTACTTGGATCTATGGGCAACTCACCCTGGGCTGTTGCCCAGATTGCTGCCTCAGGTCCCATGTGTCTGCTTTCCCATGGTTTCCTCAGGGGTAGCAGGGCACCTCTGTAGAGTGCATCGTGGGGAGGCTCTGGGGAAAGAGGAATACCTTCTGAGGAGGTGCATTCTTCAGGAGGAGCCAAATTTGGGCCAGAGAGGGACTATGAAGCGTCAACCTACTCAGTTTGAGTCCCGTTCAGTCATTGCTTTCAGCATTCCAGTATTGCTGGGCCTAAGCTTCTATATACTGAGGTGCTTCCCCTGAAATTCTAGAGAAATAAAACAGTTTATTGTCCTCTGATAGAAAAAGGATTTTTGATAAATTATAAAATTTATTAGATTTTAAAAGGGTTTAATTAGTTATGCATGAGCATATGTAATTAAATGTTTGTTCTCAGGCTTTTTTTTGTGCATAGTAATTGTATCTTGGGCTTTGCTGCTGTGGACAAAGCCTTTGTTCATTGTAAAGGCAAATAGTCACAATTCCAATACTCATCTTCTTCCAGATGTATTTGTTGGGTTCTGGGATGTTCACTGTAAAAGAACTACTTCAGGAGAAGAATCACAGGTTGCACTTAACACTAAGGTTTGTAATGTTCTCCTCCATTTAGGAATTAACAGTCTTGAAAGCATGCTTAAGATATGTTGAAAGATGTTTGTGGGATGTGATGAAAACTGGTTGTTTGTTTGTTTTTTTTAAGTTCCAGGCCACTACTAAGGAAAAACTAGTTTGCATTCATGATAATTAAAACACGTAGAACAAGACCATGGAGAAGGATGTTAGACATTGGTTCTAATTCAACAAGTCAAGAAAGTACTGTGAAGACCAATTTAATTTTTGTGCATTTCATCCTATCACCTCAGTCTATGTGTCTGTGGAGAGTGGCAAAATGGAGTATTTTTAACTATGTTGATATATAAAGAGCCTGCAATGGGGAGAATGAAACCCATTGAAACAGAGGTCTTCACTGTTTGGGATACCTTGACTTAGATAAATCTAGGCTCTACTATTTCAACACCTGCCTGTTGCTAAATTGTGAATTTGTTGTTGAAGAGTCTATTTATAATGCACTAAGAATCAGAGGAGTTGCATTACAGCAACATTGATTGATGTAATTTTCTAGTTTAATTCATATTGGAAGCTTTCATGGAAGCAACGTGGTTCAGGAAGGAATGACAAGGAGGGTGTGAGTCTAATACCAAGCCTTAAGGTAGTAGTTCTAATCATAGGAATCGAACCACACTCATGGAAGTCAGTGTGGGAAGAAGTTAAATGGAGGCTGGAGAAGAATGAAGAAAGTGAAGTAAGGTTAAGGAAAGAAAGCTCTAATGTGTAAATGCACGTTGTAGTAGTGTATGTTGAAAGTAGGACCGGCATCTCTGTCAGGGAAGGCAAGGGGAAGTCAGTTGAAGGGGGGAAGCATAATCAGAGAGTCTGAGGAAGATGGCGTTGGTAGTCTCAGGATAATGAGCACTAGAAACAGTGACTGTGACAAACTTGCAGAAATTTCTTAGCCCAGACAGAACTTACAAGACATGGACAAAGCTTTTCATGCAAAGAGAAGAGATGGGTAAAGTTTTGGGCTTTTTCACAATGCGTTATAAAGAAAAAATTGACAGGTGTTAACAGGGGGGAGCAGATGAGGGAGAGAAGTCAGAAAAGGCACCAGAATTATGACACTGATGTTGGGTAGAATAGTCTGATTTATCATAGGTGTGAAGATGAAGCTGTTTTGAGAGAGATTAAAAAGAGGAGGAATATGATGGCAGGAGTTTCATGGTTGTGTGTTAGAGATGGTTATTCTGTTAGCCTTATTCTTTCATGACTAAGTTGAAAATGGACTTTATTAAACTCTCTTGTTTTGATATCAGCTGTGTTCTGATTGTCAGAGCAAAGAGTGTGAATACATGCATGTCTTCGTATTGTCACGTTACCCCTCAGATGTATAAGCTGGATGCTGAGCAATGTCCAAAATTAGACCTTTTCTTGTAGTCATCTTGTGTGCTTATTTCTTTTGCCTCTCCAGCATTGTCTGTTCCAGAGACTTTTTTTTTTTGCTCTTAGTTGTCCCAGCATATTTTTAAATGTAAACAACAATTTTAAAATACCATTTAGAATCTATCTTAAAACAATAACATAAAGTCTCTGCCAGACTTACTGTGTGTCATGGGTGAGACAGAATAAATGACAGCTGTGGTAGATCTGGATACTAGTGTGTATTTAAGAACCAGCGAGATTAGAGCTTTTACCCCACTTGATTCTCTGTTTCTGACTCACTCACTCACTCCCCCCTCAGCCATGTTTTCATACACTCTCAGTTTCCCTCCCCAGCCGGGTGATGGCTCCTGGTCTGGGAAGGTGGGACAGAAAGTGGCATCAGTTTGTGCTGTGTAGCTGCCCAGCTGTTAGTGACCTATTTCAGTTGATAGTGGCCAGGTCCCTAGCATTTGTTTTCTCAAAACTCCTTGATCTCACGGATCTTCTGTGGATAATCCCCGCTGTCAATAGAGGTTGGGGGGTGAAGGGATTGAGAGCAGCCCTGCCGAGAAGGACTTGGAGGTACTGGTGGATGAAAAGCTGGACAGGAGCCACCAATGTGCGCTTGCAGCCCAGAAGGCCAACCGTATCCTGGGCTGCATCACAAGCAGCGTGGCCAGCAGGGTGAGGGAGGGGATTCTGCCCCTCTGCTCCGCTCTGGTAAGACCCCACCTAGAG
>Ga0181612_102615_pt1 | contig 14125 bp, 7 predicted proteins | sample HoacroProtozoa21_FD_119630 | JGI IMG/M metagenome (GOLD analysis project Ga0181612, IMG submission 119630) | Hoatzin crop microbial communities from Cojedes, Venezuel. Combined Assembly of Gp0051906, Gp0051904, Gp0051908
CCGGCCCGGCCACGCGTGGGATGGAGCGGGGGCCGGCGCGCCGGCCCCGCCGCGCCTCGCCCCGCCGCGCCGGACAGCTGCTCGGCAGGAAATACCAAAAGACTGATCCAACCGCGCGAGGGAGGGAGGGAAGAGATGGGGGAACAGAGGAAAAAATAGAAGGGGGAGGAAAAAAAAAAGGGAGGAAACGTGCAAAACGCGGGCGGGATCGGCGCGGAGCGGACGCGGGGCTCGGCTCCCCGCGGCAGCGTCCGCACCGCCCCGGCCTCTCCCCGCCGGCAACGCCGCGGCTCGGATTGCGATTTCCCCCCTGGAGTTTGTTTCTTTCTTCTCCTCGACACAGGGAGATGCTGAGTAAATACAGCGAAAAACCCAGACAAACCCGAAACGCCCAGACAAAAATCACGCAGACCCTCCCTCCCCCGGCTCCCCAAGCAAGCAGCTGGCCCTCCCTGGAGCTCCCCGCAGGAAAGTCAACCTGGGGAAATGGCCACGCCGAAGCCCTCCAGCCGCAGGAGCGCTTGGTCTCAGCATCCAGCCACACGCCGCCTCTCAAAGGCGCCCGCGCAATGTGCAGCCCTGACACGCAGCCGGGCGCGCTGCCCGCTTCGCCTGTGCGTCCGGAGCGAAAAATCAGCCCCACTGCGAGCTCGGACCGCTGAGCTCTCCGGAGGCGGGGGCAGTCCCCGGCCACAGCCTGCCTGCCCCTCGGGCAGGCATGACTTCGCAGGCAGCACAGTGTCCGGTAAAGCGTCAGGCACAGAACGCGACCCAGGCATGCACCATTTCACTGCTGCTTCTTCCACCCTGCAGGTCCCACAGTTCACCCCTGGACCAAGAACGGGAAGCCAAGCGGGACTTCACGCTGCCTTCATTGCCACGGGAAAAAGGTAATGCCAAAAGTCCACCAAGACTCAGAGTAGTAGAGTCAAAAGGCACCCGAACTTTCTGAAACCAAGAATCACATGAGGGAATAATGTGACCAACACGCGTGCCTGACTTTCTTCGCCGAGTCTGAATCACCCATGTACAGCTGAGCTCTTGGGGTAAAACACAGCATGGAGCTCCAACTCGTGCTTCTGAAACCAGAAGTGCAAAACCAGATACCCAAAGGGCTCTGCTACTCCACCCTTCACAGAAAAAGCTAGATCCTTTTTCTCTTTAGTGCATGCAGCCTCTAAACCAAGACAAAGACCCACCAGCTCTGATGTTCCTCATGCTAGGAAGCCAGCTTCCAACTCTAAAGAGCAACAACTCATTAATTGAAAAGGTCTCCTAGATCTAATAGAAAAATCCTGAAATCATCCAAAGCTGCAAGCTCAACTTGGACCAGGACACAATTTCTCTCACTTATTGCCTCCAGCCAGCTATAGCCCATCCACAGACTACAAGGCCACACCCTCCACCACTTGTGCCCACCTACCTAACATTGGCTAGCAGAAGTAGCCAATTTTCTCCTGGGGAGCTTGGTGGGACATAGAGCAACATGCACTGTATCTAGCTAGCAGTACAGCATAGTGCTGGAGAGAAAATTCACCATTTTTGCTCTTTCCTAGAAGTTCTCATACAAAGCAGGACTATAAATGCATCATAAACTAGACTATGAACAGCTCACACAGCCTAAGCCATCCCTACTGGTCAAGAGCCACCATAGCCCTTCTGTACGCATTAAATAAGGCCCTGAATCACTTGCATAGGCAGGTAATTATTAAATTCACCTGTATTTGTAGTAATTTCTGCCATCATCTGCAAGCTGTGGAGAGTTGTCATGGTTCCAGCTGCCTTCAAGTTGACTGGGATTTTGACTTAATCCTCACCAAAATTTTACCAAGGGCAAGCCTGTACTGTGCAATGGGGCAGGGCACTGGGTGGAGATGCCAGAACAAGCATGAGCCGAGGCCTCTCCTCGCCCTGGCTCAGGGCACTGCCAGGCAGAGCTGCTGTGTTGCTGGCAGAAGCAGCCTACCCCGACTCATACTGCCTCTCCCCCTCCCTCTGCCTCCTGCCCTGTCTGCCCCAGGCCACACCAGGCTCCTTTCTGTGCCATTGGCTCCCTCCACCCTTCTGCTTTTAGGGCTGGCTCACTCAAATGCAGCCAGGTAGTTTGTCAGCACCTTGCCTGGTCCAAATGCCTTTTTCACGAAACCATGGGCTTGACATTGATCCTGCTGTCTGCATCCAGACTGGCTTTGTCCAGCTCTGGCAACAGAAGTGGCTCCTCGGCTGCTTTGGTATGGAGATCTAGTGTCTCTAGCATCCCTACACCAATCACAGTGGGACTCAGAGTCCGCTTTCCAAGGACTTCTGTTTTGAAGGTTTTTGAAACCCTTCTAAAAGTGTTTTGGCTTAAGTTTTCTACTAAATTTTCTTCTCAGGTAATCATTCCACTATTATTAATATTTCATATGTTCACTGCCACATCGCCACACAGAACTCATTTGATAAAAAACTGAGCATACAAAAACATTCCTGTCAAAACAGTGAGAGGCCCTTATAAAGAATAGTACTTCATGTTTTCCTATGTGCACTAGGACAGCGCATGTGCCATTAGCGATGCGCATACGCAGAGCAAAAGGCTTGCCAGTTAAACTGTCAGTATTTTGTAAGTAAAACTGGACCAGCAGAGAAAATTTACATCAGACTGACGCTTTGCATCATGTATCCATGGCATTTCTGATGTGGCCTGGGGAGCCCTGAAATCGGGTTTGCAGTGTCTTCAGACTTGGCACCAGATGGGTCCTCTGACTGGGTTAGACAAGAAGCAACATCCATCACTTCCCTGCCTATCTGTCAAAGACAGGACCTGGACCCGTTCTCCCCCTTATACGTCCCCTACAGAGTGTGGGGAAACTGAACCACACAAACACTAATATTTTTAAAGTTTATTTCCCACAGCCCTCTAGTGTCTGTCCTGTTAACAGCCATTTGGAAGACAACACAACTGCTTGAGCTCTGCTTGTTGTGGTCACCTTGTCTGCGCCATCTGCACTTCAGGCAGATACACCTGAGCTGCACGTCAAACCCTAACGGGGCAGCTGGGGAGCACAGAGCTCGTGACCCAACCCTGAACTTGGGGTGAGGTTTGCTGTGTGCACCAGCTTCTGTCCTACCACCACCTGAGCTCCCCAGCTTAAAGCTAATTCATCAGGGTCCTCCAGATATGACGTATTCCTTTGAGAAAGGCTTTCTGACAGATGTACGTGGCAGTTAGGGCTGAGGTCCCTTCTGATTTCCAGTCTCCTTTGCAGGAAACCAGCCTTCCTTTTAGGGTGTCTGCAGCTGCAATATTTTCTTTGGGCATTTGCCAGTTTTGAAACGCTTACCTTTCTCACCACAGCAACATTAACTGTGTCCTAAGAGGACTTTGTAAACTGGTGTGAACGCTGTCATAAGCAACGGTAACAGAAACAGCAAAGCACAGTAAGCTGTAATTGTAGGGCTGGGAGAGTGAAGTCAGAGTGATTCAGGTGTGTTACTCCAGTCCTTACAATCCAATAATGCAACCCAGAGAACTTTACAGTCGGGGCACTTCAAAACAACGTCTAATGTCCTCTTATGACAGCCTCAGGAGATATGCAAGAGCATGGTATCAGTGCTATTTAAAAATCGTGGTAAAGGGAGACAGGGAGGTGAGCTCCAGCAACGGACGGATCACAGTTCTTTCAGGTCAGCAGCCCGACGTTTCCTCAAGGAAATGATTGCAACGCTTTCCCCTGCATCCTCCTCTTTGAATCCTTCACCTTTTGCTAACTGCTGAGCTCCTCTTCCCCTCAACAGAGATCAGACCCCATCTATGTGAAATTATCTGCAACAGTTCTACAAGCTCCTGTTTATGACTAGAAAGATTATTAAACACCATAAAAGCCATCACATATATTTATTTGCCTCTATTAAAATGGAAATTGAGATGAACAATCATATTCTTATCGTTATAATTAGTACATTGTCTCTACAGCCATAACCACATTAATCAGACACCATGTGAATGGTTGTTAGCATTGCAATACACTTGCCCTTAAGCTCATGACACAGAGTGAGACAAGAATCAGGAAGCTTTAAAACAAATGAGTTAAAAAAGAAGTTATTAAACATGGGTCTTTACCATTAGCCATAAGCTTCAACACAGCTGTACACAATTAATTATAAGAAAAAGATCATTTTTTACCCCCATACATTTTCCAGTGCAAAGTTCCTTAGCAAAAATATTTAATGCCATAGCTGCATAGAGCAGGAGTTTCTTGGTAATAGTACTCTGTCTGTTTAGAGCTCAAAAAAATAAGTCCACAGCTAAATATGTTTGCTCATTTTACATTCTGAAAAACAGAGCTGCTGCTAAACCAGGTTCCTAATTGCAAGCTTGCTAGAACGGGTCTCTGGGGAAGTTAGAAAAAGCCACAAGCAGCTCCCTGGGAGCCACTGCAGATTGGAGTCCTCTTATGGCAAAAAGTAGAGGAAAATTTTCAGCAACTGATGGCTGCTGAAAGTTGGGGCTCTACACAGGAGGCTCCACAGTGAGTAACAAATACTGGGAGTATCAGCTTTGCAAAGAGTTTCATGTCACACTGCAGAGCATAAAAGCAGCAGCGTGAAGCCTTTGCAGCTGGCAGTGGGCAAGCATCAAAAAGAGAAGAATGCCACCATGTTTTGATACTGCAGACTGTTCTTCTGTTTACTTTAGCAGCTCCTGCCTGTTAGTGTGTGTTCCCTGCTGAGATGATGTTTCTGGCTGGGTTTGTTTTCCTCAGTTTGCAAAGGTGATTTTGCTCAAGTGTTACGCTAGTGAGAACTTTTCTCCTGGCTAATATATTCACCGTACAGTAACACAGGTTGGTTCCCGTCCTTCTTGTGAGTCTGCTGCTGAGATGGGTAGATAACACAATTCTAAGATCTTGTTTAGATCCTGCTGCTCTGTATTTCATCTTATTTTCTGCTGTGTTGTTTTTTACCTTCAATAGTCCCTATGGATTGCCTTGAATTCAGCTTCGGAGACATTTTGTGTGAATGATGGATATTGGCCATGTTAGTGCCGTGCTCCCTGCCTGGAGCAGTCCTAGAGAAGACAGAGTAAGTAAACAATCTGAGGATCTTTCTTTACCCATACACTGTGGTCAGAAGATATTCAAATGTTTACATTTGGGCTTTGAGTTACAGCAAAGAGGTTGCCTGGCTAGGAATTTCACCTAGTGGGCTAAGCCTCCAAAAGGCTCACAAGCTACTCACAGCTCTGACAATCCTTTAAAAGAAAGTTTGAGCTTTCAGAAAAGAGTCTCCAGCATTAGACTGTAGCAGAGGCTTCAGATGCAATTTTAAAGACCTGCCAGTAACAAGATAAAAGATCACAGGTGTTCTTACCAGCTTCATTTTCTCCATACAACCTGTCACGTGCTTGGATGGTGCCTGGCTCTCTCCAACTTTAACCCCAAGGGTATTTTTCAGGAGTCTAAACACGGTGTCATTTCAACTACTTCCACCCAGACCTCATCCTAGAGAGGTCTTTTGTGATCTTAAGTATCTTATATTAAACAAGACGTCTTTGACAGATCTCACCTTCCCTACCCTGCACCCTCGCTAACACAAACTTCTGTCTCAAGGGGGCTCACCTTCAGGAGTCCTAGATTAAGGTCTGTGCTGGGAGGTGAGACTGTTCTTCCACACACCTTGGTCTTGCTACAGCTGGAGGCAAATGAGATTTAGTTGTGACTACCTGAGATCCTAATTTCTTATTGCTCATCTGAAAGCCGTTCACATCAAGCACCATGAACCTATTTTATTTTCCTCTAAGTGTCTAAGATAGCAAATTAAGCTGAAAGATGCCATTATGACTTTGTTGTGAAAAATAGATCAAAGAGTTTAGTCACCACTGATTTGCTCCTGCAAGCCTTGCTAGTGAGTAACTGCAAGTTTCCTCTCAGAGGGCAGCCCAACATGCTGAGCTGATCTGGTGAGCAAGGTTCCTTCTGCAGCTAGCAGCAGGCTGGAAAGCAGCCAAGATATCTAGGATCTGACAAATTGTCCAGTGAAATCTGGGCTAGATTTCAAAACCCTTGATAAGACATGACATGAAACCAATTTGCTATTCAAAAACATTTCAGTAGCCCTTGTTCTTGGTCATATTTCAAGCTAATAGCAAAGCAAGCCAGCTGTTACAAAGCTTTGAAGGATAAAACAAAAACATGCATGTATATGTAAATATATGCATACAAATATATATATAAATAAACTTTTTGCGTGGCTGGATAAGATTAGAACATCCACATCAGTATGGATAGCTGACATGTTTCTGAATGATCACAGATTTCTTCAACAGGTACTGGGAAATGTCCATACAAAGTCAAACTTTATAAACAGCTAGGTTTTTTTAGTTTATTTTTCTTCCTGCCCCAGATAAACTTTGGAACAGATGCCAACAAGTTTAATCTGTCTGGACTGAGTGCTGTTGTCATACAGGAAACCTTTCAGTGAGAAGAAACAAAAACACGTCTGTCTATAAAAGATTTGACTATCAGACCCATAGATGTAGACACACAGATCTTTGTATAGGCCAGTACCAATCTCTCTACACGTACCTATTTATTTATTGACTTATTGATACTCTGTCCATACATAGATCTGGATCTAGGCAGACAGAACGTCACAGCTTAGTTCTGCTTTGTTTGTTACTTCATTCCTTCCAGAGAGGAGCATTTTGACTTACAGATGACTGAATCTCATCCCCATCACCCCATGTATGCTATTGATCTGAAAGTCAGGCCAGAGACTCACAAATCTGATCTATTAGTAGCTTTGTAATAACAGTATATCATATTCTCAAGCTTGCAGCTTCTTCCAAACATTACAGGATGTGTTTGTCCTCATACTTGACCCCTTTTATTTTGCCTGACTCTTGCACCCAGCTCATCCCTGTTACATTACGGAACCTCTTACAGCTTCTTTCCTGCTCTGCTCTCTGAAATCCATCTACTGTCTCCATTCATGATCAAGCGAAAAAGTCTCCTTGACTGTTGCAATTCCTTTTAAGGATTCTTTGTTATTGCTGATGGCTCCCATGAACAGGACACCTGCACTTGCCACAGGGGCTTGAAGGAGCTCAGGAAGAGAAGGTACAATAATATTCTCTGCTACTGCTTAGTGGCAGCTGGCTTATTGGTTTGTCAGCACAGAGGGATGCCAGTATTTTTAGCCGCCTTTTGCTTCAAACAGGGAGACCCATCCAGCGTTCCTGTCACAAATTACAATTGCAGAACAAAAGAGTGAAGCCTGGAAGAACAAAATCTGTTTCCCAAGAACAGATCTAACAGTATCAAAGACCATGCTTTGACATATAACCCACAAGGGCAACACACAAGGGTGTGTTCCAGAGTAAAACGTCCATCTCTTTTATGCCACAGAGGACCTGACTTGATCCCATTAGACCTGTGCTAATAAAGTCCAAACACAAAGGCAGTCTCAGAGAGGATGGCTGGATTTAGCTACTATTTGAGTCTTGAAATAGTGGAATAATAGTTTGGGATGTATGACAGTGACCACAGAGAACAACTGTAGATATTCGCTCCATCGTTTTGCAGATAAAATTATTAATGCCCCAGCTGTTATCAGCTCTGATGAACTTCATTATTCTGCTGCCATTTATCATGTCTCCTGATCCCCTCAGACACTGAAATCAAGCTTGCTGTGGTGTGTGGCTTTCTCATGCTATTGCTACATTAGCAAGCAGGAGCAGATCTGTAGGGGGAATAAATTGGTAGTGAGGATGCAACATCCACATTATTTGCATTTCAGAGAGCTGGCTTTGGACTAGCTTTAGCCTGGTCCCATCAAGTCAGCATCCGTCAGCAGCTACAGTGAATTAGGTATGCTGCTGGAGTACATCTTCCCAAGCTGTTTCACTGAAAGGGAATCCAGGTGTGTGTACTCTGAGACTGCTCTGGCTATGAATCAAAGAGCAGTAAATAAAGACGATCTGGAGATTTACCTCAAAACCACATTGATGAGCTATCTGAAAAAAGAGAGTGACACATCTGAGATATGAGCAGGCTGCTGACTGAAGAAAGAAATACTGGTGGAAAGAAATACTGCTGAACGCAAAGAGACAGAATTTAGGATAACGTGTCACCTTATCTACTGACTGGTTAATAGCTCCTCAGGTTTGCACAAGCCCTGGAGCACACTTCTTAGCCCTTCTGTCATAGGCTTCCTCAGTTGCTACCTAGCAGTGAGGGTCAGGCGACTCGTCCCCACTGTACACCTAGGGGGGGGACAGCTGTGCAGCAAGTGGGGCAGCTAGCCCAGTGGGGCACCCACCGCTGGAAGCAGGACCCACAGCTGGAGCACCGCGGCCCCACATTCCACCCAGGCCTCCACGGAGTGCAAGCCTTGCAAAGGGGCCAAAGGCTGCTTTCTTCAGTCAGCCACTGTCATATGGTGGTTTTATGCTACTGTCTTGAAGATGAACCAAGTTAGATATAGCAGCCATCCACTCTGAACTCTCATGGTAAAGGTACAAGGATTAAAAGTAAGACCAACTTCTAAGAACAGAAGCCTTTTTAAAAAGGCAGTTAGTGAAAAACATACCATAGTTTTGAAAAACAAATGCTACCTGTGGTTAGATAGACCAAGAAATTGTAATAAATATATATGAAATGTGTTAAAGTGTTACTACTCATATTTATATTTGTATGACTACAGGACTAGAGGAGTAATGTTGATTAGGCATATTTGAATTAAACCAGAGTTCAAGACCATCAGTGATCTCTTGCTACCCAGAACAAGAGACCCTCTGGGACTCTATGACGTGCAATTCATCCTTGTCCTACTTCCCATTTGATTCTTGGATACAAAGGCAAGAGTAGAATAGAGTAGAATAAAATATTCTTATCTGATCTCAGGGGGAGAAAATAATTGCATTTGAATATTGGAGAGCTAACTTTGCAGTACTTTGCAAAAGTACCTTTAAGTAACCCTTGGCAAAAGAGTTTAAGCAGAGCAGAATGAAAATGACGCTTCCGGGGATGGAGGTGGGGTGGGGGAAGTGTCATATTGAAACCTTAAAATTCAGCCTATTTTCATCAAAGCTGTGCCAAGCATCTCAGCCAACTTGTGGTTCGGCAGCAAAACTCTGTGCTCCTCACAACTCTGCCAAACTTTCCAATGAAACCAGATGAAACTCAGCAGTTCTGGACTCAGTCAGAAAACTCACAGAAGGCCTGTATCAGCAGTGGCACAGATACAAGGCTCTGTTGGTTAAAGTCACAGTGAAGTCCAGCATATAGATCAGTTTTAAAAAATGCAGCTTGCCAGCGGTGGGAAATTATTTTTATCAGGCAGCAAAAACACAAGAGACTAGATCTGTAATGGAGCAATGCCATTTGATGTCAGCTGTGGGTTTGGAGATCATTATGAATTCTTTTTCTTTACCTGAGAAGACTGCTTTGAGGTTGCGTCACTGGATTATGTCGAATGGGCTGGTAAATTTTGGGGATATTCAAGTAAAACTTTTTTTTTTTCTCTCAAATACATGTCTTAGAAACCTGCTTATACACGTACACAGTTTCTCCCTGAACAGACGTTACTTTTCACAAAATTACAGGCTATCATCTGTGATGAATACTAAATAGTTTCAAAAAGCCTATTCTGCGAGCTGGTACAAAGCATAGAGCCCAAAGGAAAGAAAGCAGGATTTGGTGAGGAAAATGATGTCCTCATCAGACCAGGTCCTAGTTCTGGCCTCTGCTACTGAATTTCTCTGTGTAAACCTTTTACCCGCTCACAGTTGTTCATCTGCAGGATGGAGCCTGTCCCACAGACTTTGTTTACTTTAAACTCTTGAAGTCAGTAGATGTCTTACCTACCATGTCTAGAACTGCAATCGATCCTATTCTGATATAAATGACAATATTTTATTTCAGTTCATTATTGCACTTTATCACTTGTATAGAGAAACGCAGTCACTGACTTTGTTCTTCTCTGTTGCTTTCCTGTGGGTTCATTAGATTTTCCCTTAAAAAACGCAAGGAGTTTCTAGAAGTACCAATGGAAGATACTGTTTTCCAAAGACCTGCAAAGAAGAAAAGTTACCTTTAGAGAAGAGAGAAATCGGTCAGAGATGGTGTCTCTATTTCTGTGTTGAGGCTGTTGCCTGCCTAGGAAAAAAAAACTAATAAAATTCTTTCTATGTTTATCTTATAAGAAAGCCAGTAAAATAGACCCTAAACAATGTAACCCTAAATAATGTAACCCTAAAAGTATAAGGTCATGAACCAGCAATAATTTCTTTTCTCCTCTCCTCTCTTTTTTTTTTTTGACAGAAAGAAAATCTTGCTTAATATGGGAGCAGTATGCCTGGTAGAGGGAGGCTGGGAGTGGAAAGGTCTGGGGAGGGAGCAGATTCTCAGTTCTTACCCAAAGCACATGTAAATGGCACCAGAAAACACAAAGGATTCGATGTCTGGCAGCTGTTTGGCAGACTTTCAGCTTACTTGTAAAAGGAAATTCTGTTCTGTTAAAATGGGAAGGGACCTTTCTAAACATAAGGTGAATTTAAATAGGTAACTGTGAGCTTGTCTACGCAGATTTTTTTTTCGTGGTTATACTTGTCTAATTAAATGGCTTCTGTTAGACCTGGGTGGACATTCTGATTCTAGGTGAAGACCAGATTTTGTCAGGATAGCTAAAGAATTCATGCAGCAATATGAACTAAAAAGGGCAGGCCTTGATTTTAGACACAAAATGTCCTCCTGGGAACTACTGCTGGTTTAATTACAGAGGATGAAACTCTCTCCCTTTCCCTTTCTATTATAACTATCCCATGTCAATCAGCCAAGTTGGAAGAGAGACTGAACTGATTGCTCTGCTGCATGATATTCGCCTTCACTTGAACGGATGCCAATTCAGCTGACAAGTATTGTAACTGTAACGCCAGTAAACATTAACTATTTCGTTTCTCAACAAAGCACACAAGGAAATCAAAGGACCAAGGGATGTGGGCCTGCAGAAACGCTTCCCAGAATACAGAGGGTGGCTGCTGGTGTACATAAGACGAATATATTTAAGTCTGCCTGCAGTGAAACTGCAAAGAAGTCTGGGGAGGGGGGGGGGAGCACCAAATTAAGTCATTTTTCTAGAAGAGGTTAGAGGTGGGCTCAGCTTTCAAATGCTAAAGACATAATACTCTTGTTAACACAGTTCTCTTTTGTTCCCAGAAAGACACCCCTCTTAGGCTCTGGAAACAGGGCACTTCCAGTGCCCCTCCAGTGGTGTAGCACTGACCTGATGGGTGGGCAAGGGTTGTTCGGGTGTTTTCAATGAGCTGCAATGGCTTTCTCCAGGAACTTCCAGAGCTTAAGATGCTGAGAACAGTTTATCTCAAAGTATGACAAGCGGGAGGAGTGACAAAGGAAACAGGGACAGGTAGTCTGTGAAATTCATTGCCCTGTACAGAAATTACACCTTGACAAAATCAGTTAACTGTCTGTTGATGAAGAAAGAGGTTTTAAAATGACAGAGATAGTATTGGCTGCTCTGAATTAATTATATTCTGTACTTTTCAAGGAATTCTGTGAGAAGCCTTCTCCGAGGGTTTCAGAGAATAATTACTGCCAGTTTTCTGAGCACCTCATGATGTAAGAAGCAAAGCTGGAAATCACCTCTGCAAAAGGGCATACATACAAAACATATACCACCAGCTAGGTCTGAATATAGCTGTCTTCCACCTCCAGCTTTCCAGAGACACAACACCCAACATGTTCTCTAGTGCAGAAAGGGTACCTGGTACATACAAATTCTCAGAAAACAGAGCAAATTCAGCCCATTGTGCTGTAAAAATTCCCCATGCAACTGTCAGAGAAGCGTACATGGTCAGCCACAAGCCCAGTTAACCACCCAAAATGCGGGTCTTAACTCTGCAAAAATCTGCTTACAGGAGTAAATCTTATGGCCCTTAACAAACCTCCTTGAAGAAACAGGATAGCTGTCTGCTGTAGTTGTTTGACTGACATCACATAAACACTGATTTACTGGCTATACATCCCTTCCAACTGTGCTGCTTTTTGAGACTCATATTTCTAGCTAGGAAGGCAAATCTTTAGCAGACAAAAGGAGAAAGTGCAGTGGAAGGGCAAAGTAGAGTTAAATGAAGTTCACTAAAAAAGATTTAAATGTACAATAGCAATTGAATTGGGAGAGAAGGCTCCAAGGACACTTAATTGTGCCATTTCAATACTTAAAGTAGGCTTATAAGAAAGATGGGAACAAACTTTTTAGCAGGACCTGTTGCGATAGGACAAGGGGTAATGGTGTTAAATTTAAAGACGGTAGATTCAGACTAGATATAAGGAACAAATTTTCTACAATGAGGGTGGTGAAACACTGGCACAGGTCACCCAGAGAGGTGGGAGATGCCCCATCCCTGGAAACTTTCCAGGTCAGGTTGGATGGGGCTTTGAGCAACCTGCTCTAGTTGAAGATGTCCCTGCTCACTGCACAGGGGTTGGGCTAGATGATGTCTAAAGGTCCCTTCCAACCCAAGCTGTTCTATGATTCTAGGATTCTATGATAAAATTAAGCACTCTCATGGTATCTCACGCCTATTTCTCACATGAAGGCAGGGCTGGTGATTGTTCTTACAGTGACTTAAAAATTGAGAGCACAGCTACCATGAGGCGTGTCAGACCAGCAAAAAAAATCAACACAGTTCCTCACCACTTCTTGCCAAGATCTGTGAAAATCTAGAAATTCTGGATGGAAAAGGCCTTTTAACTCAGTCCATTGTGTCTTGGTCCAAGATTCTTCTTAGTCCTTGCTGTATTCACCTCCCCACAAAAGCCTGGCCACAGCAACTCATTTGCAGCACAAGGCTGCAATGGCTCAGGGCTGGAGATAGCGACCAGGGCACAGAAAGCCTGGAAAGAGAAGCTTTCTGATAACCACAACCAAATTGAACTGAACAGATGCACTGTTGTGATAATATGACCGGCTTTTCATGCAAGCTGCACTGGCAACCTCAGCTATAGCACAGCAAAGCTCTCCCTCTGGTCAGATCACGAAAGACATTTTCTCTGAGAGCATTCAGAATCAAATGTGCATTTAACTCTTCTTTCCATTTCACACTCCATTTCTAGTGATTAATGCTTGTGTTCTAGACGGATGAAAGCTGAAACAGATGTTATCCACTCACAATGCCATTCTGATAACCCTGAGCTAAAGGCTGAAATCCTTAGCAGATTAGTAGCTGAAATTAAAAATGGATAAATAAAGTGGGGAATACGGGTGAACAAACTCTTACAGGTCTTATTTCTGTGGATAACAATGCACAGAGGCTACGCAATCTCTGTGCTAATCTGCCAAAAGAAAGATTAAATGGCAAAATTCCAACACTGAGACCTGCAGCTCTCCTCTGCGGTACTGCCTCAGTGTGACCACATATCTTTTTAGCAGAATGTCAGCGTGTGGACTCCATTATGTTGTTAAAAATTGGTTTTACAGCTTTTTTTTTTTATATGAAACATAATAACAGTTTTCCTTATGCATCCCTATGAGTTTATCCTATTTCTACCATCAAATGTACTTGCAGCCACTGTATGATTCAACCAGTACTAAGGAGCTTAGGAAAAGTATTTCAATTTTCACTTAAATGAAATTTTGAGTGGCTTTTATCAAAGAAGAAGATAGACTTTTTAGAGACTATTTGGGACTATTTTTTATATTCCTTCCTTCAGACCTTGGAAGTCCTTCAGAGCAATGAACCTGGCATAGCTCTGTCAGTCAGGGAAAAATTTAAAGAGTCTCCCTTCTTTGTTCTTTGCCTCAGACAGCTTAACAACATGTCAAAAAGCTGTGGTGTATTAAACTATTGGCAAGATAAACTGACTCAGCTGAGGGCATGCTGTTGGAAATCGAGAGAAAAGGACGAGATCTGAGGCATCAGTACCCTGAAAAGCAGAGAACTGGCCAGGTATGTACCAGCTATATAGCCCGACATATCAACTAAAACTCTTTCTTTTTTTGGAGACCCTCCAATTCACAGAATCACAGAATCACAGAATGGTAGGGGTTGGAAGGGACCTCTGTGGGTCATCTAGTCCAACCCTCTTGCCGAAGCAGGGTCACCTACAGTAGGCTGCACAGGACC
>Ga0181612_104931_pt1 | contig 14124 bp, 7 predicted proteins | sample HoacroProtozoa21_FD_119630 | JGI IMG/M metagenome (GOLD analysis project Ga0181612, IMG submission 119630) | Hoatzin crop microbial communities from Cojedes, Venezuel. Combined Assembly of Gp0051906, Gp0051904, Gp0051908
GTCGGGGCTGCGGAGAGCGGGGGCACACGGCCGGGGAACGGGGGGCACGGGACAGGAGCGGCGCCGGGGAGGTGGTGAGCGAAGTCACGGCGTTGGGTGTCGTGTGTCGTCCCCCAAAGTCCCGGGATGATTAGTGTTGGTACCAAGGCATCTCTTCATGCGGAAAATCCTTGTCTCCTGGAGTCGTGCTGGTACGTACTGGTCAGAGGAAGGTGGGGCTGACGGGCGCTGACGGTGTCCGCAGAGCTCCGGCGCTCTCGGGATGGCCGCTGCGGGATGGCTGCGTGCTCTCATGCCTCGTGTGCGTGACAGCACCACGACGAGAGCCGAAAGCGGCCCAGATTTTAATCATACATCATTGCCCCTGTCTGCCAGGTCCATAAACTTCGCCTGCAGGCTGAAATAGCATTGACTCGTCCTGAACTCTCTTCCAGTGGCTGATTACTGAAGTGGAATCTGTCTGATCGACTTAATAAGAATTTACCGCTGCACTAAATGACGAGAATTTGTTTTTTGCATGGCTGGGTTTTTGCAGTTGATGGCATTTTGAGTTCTCCCTCCCGGAGGCAAATAATCCCCATAAATACTCTCGTTCCTGACCTCGTTAGTCAGATCCGGAGCCAACAGCGCTTTGAACTGTTGTCTAGAGAGCTGCTCTAGACATTTCTAAACATGTTGGGAAGCGAGAAAGCTCTGACCTGTGCACCTTGCAATAACAATGTAGGGTTCCTGCAGAGGACCAACAGCCTGGAAGACAAGGGCCGGATGGTCAGCTCCATGAAGGAGAGGCAGTCTTCCAAGAGCCTGCTGGCCTGCGAGAACAGCGAGAAGGAAGCCAGGTTCCGACGCACCGAGACAGACTTCTCCAATTTGTATGCCAGAGGTAAACGCTCTTTACAGCTTCGGCGTGCTCCGGCTCGGGCGCGCCCCTGAGCAGTCTGCCCTCGCCTCCCGTGGAAGCGCAGCCGCCTGCAGACCGTGCTTTGAGTGGTTGTCGTTGAAGGAACCTCTGTGTGTGTGTGTGTGTTTGCCGAGAGACACGCTGGCGAAGCTTCCTGAAATGCAGTTTTACGTGCTTTGGGCTCACCCTCTGCAGCTCAGCTCCAGGGGTTCCTCCGGGGCCACTCCAGGTCCAGCCCCCGTGAGCAGAGTAATTTTGTATTTCATTTCCTTCCCAGTAAAACAGTAAGGAAACGGTCCGTGACTGCTGCACGGGGCCTTTGACGAGGAGGGTGGGGAAGGGAAACCAGTCCCTTTGCGGTGGGGGTGGGGGTTGCAGGAGAAAGGCAGGCGCGAGTTTGGGGTGCTCCCGGCCCCCGAGGGGTGAGTGCCCTGCACCGCGTTCACCGTGCGCTTGGCCGGGGTGCCCCGGAGGAGCCTCCGACGCTCCCGTGGGAGCCCCGGGCTCGCCCTTCCCCGTCCCGGGAGCGCTGCGGGCGGCCGGGGCTGCCGTGTCTTCGCCTCTCGCCCCCAAAGCGGGCGCTGACGGTCGGTTTGCCCCGCAGATCTGCTGCCCGCCAAGAACGGCGAGGAACAGACCATGCAGTTCCTGCTGGAGGTCGTGGACACCCTCCTCAACTACGTGAGGAAGACGTTCGACAGATCCACCAAAGTGCTGGACTTCCACCACCCACACCAGCTGCTGGAGGGCATGGAGGGCTTCAACCTGGAGCTCTCGGACAACCCCGAGTCCCTGGAGCAGATCCTGGTGGACTGCCGGGACACGCTGAAATACGGAGTGAGGACAGGTAGGTTCTCGCACGATGCTCTGGAGAGTCCCTCCCGGGGCTTTTCTGTAGCCCGCGGCGAAGGGAGGGAGCCCGAGCCCGCCGAGCTCAGCCCACAGCCTCTCCGCGCCCCGGCCCCTGCCTCCGCGGAGGCTCCGCTCCGGGGCTGTCTGCGGGCGCTGGGAAGGTCCCTGCGGGCAGGGCCCGGCGCCGTTGGCAGTGCCCAGACACAAGTTGTTAAGCTGTAATCGCTTTCAGTTGATGAAACGCGAGATGTCAGTGTCTCCGGGGAGCAATATCATTAGGTAAATGAGGGCTTAAATGACACTGAATTCGCAGTTTTTCTTCTTTATGTTCACCAGACGTTTAATGAAAAAGAGACTGAAATCCTAGGGATCATCCGTAAAGGAACCCTGTGGATTTCAGGCCGCTACCCGGGAGCCCCGCCTGTCCAGGTCCCTCTGAATCGGATAGAAAATGCCCCCGTATAGTCACTTCTGCCGGGCGAGCTGTAGCCAGGCTCTAGAGCAAACCCTGCGACCTGCTGGGACACACGGCCCGGCTCCCCGGGCCCCGAGGGCTCCCCTTCTCTCTGCGGGGGAAGCTCCCTTTAAAGCCAGCGGGGCTGAGCCTGCAGCCCGGCCTCGGGGGACCAGCGAAACGTCCCCCAAAACACCTTCCCAAACCGCGTGTCGCGGCGAGGGCGAGCAGCGCTGGTTTGCGGGGCCGCGGTGATGTTCCCGGGCTCCAGCCCGGAGGCGCCTGGTCCCTTCGCCCCCGCATCCCCCCCGCGACCGGCGGGTTCGGGGCTCCCCGCGGTTCCGCCGAGCTCGCCCGGAGCGGGGCCGCGTTTGTTCCGTTAGGTCAGCAGAGGCCGGTGTTCCCGGCGCCGAGCCGAACGCGGCGTGACGGGGTGTCCCCGGGCCACGGCTGTAGAGCCAGGCGCGGGAGCGGCCGGTGCCGAGGGTCTCCTTCCCGGCGCCATTCCCGCAGGCACCCCTCTGGGCTCCGCCAGGCCTCCCCCTCTCCGCCCCGAGGAGGGCTGGGGGGCCGGCGGGGCCGCTCCCAGCCTCTCTCCGCTCCCTCCGCAGGCCACCCGCGCTTCTTCAACCAGCTGTCCACCGGGCTGGACGTCATCGGCTTGGCTGGGGAGTGGCTGACGTCAGCGGCCAACACCAACATGTAAGCAGCCTTGCCCCCGGGCCGGGTGACCGGCGGCTACCCGCGTGTCAGCGCCGGAACGCGAGGCGTGTGGAGCTGCGCTGCCTGCGCTCCCCTTGGCTTCGGAGGCAGCAAGCCTGGGGCAGCACCTGCTCCCGCTGGCGTGCTGGTGCGGGGGGGGCTTCCCGGTGTCTTCAGAAACATGAAAAATGCAGCACTGAAAACCAGTTTGATGCTAGTGAAGGAATTGGTCGAAGATTTATGAAAATTGTGTTTTAATAAATAAATGGAAGTATGAAAACGGTAAAATTTTACATCTGGAAGGTAACAATGAGGAAACATTTCCTAACTTTTCCTGACCTCAGAATTAGTGAAAGTTAGATGTAAATGCAAGGTGTTATGTTTAATTTCTGCAGTAAAGAGAGTGTAATTAATGAAAAAAAACCCCACCGAACCAAAAAACCTTCTAGCCAGTTGTTATTTATATATTGATTTGTATGCGCTCAAAAATGAGATGGGAGTCCAAATGCGTGGCAGGTAGCAGACTGCCTTCTGTTTTAGTCTGCCTTGGAGGTGTATTAACTCTAAAGCTCTCTCTAAAGCTTCTCTGTTTTGAGTAGTCCGTTGCTAATTGACAGACCACGGGGAATGTATCTGCAGATTGGAAAATGAACGGTATTTTCACTGGCATATCTGTGAGTAAATGGCTCATTAAGTACAGCTGATTACTAGTAGCTCTGTGTAGATGATGAGCTGTGCCTGTTTGTGACATTAGCAATAAAGAAAAACACATAAGGTACTCCAGCCAAATCCAGCCTGCTCTTTGTAATAACAGTCTTCTCAATTAGTTCTCTGTTTGCTAAAAATTGGTGCGAGACGTTCAGATATCAAAGCTGATTGTGAGAAAACCCAGCAACATATATGTTAAAGGTAAAACAAGTATTGCAAAGTGCTTTTTTTTGCCCCACCACAGTTAAAAGCGAAACCAAATCTGGTTACCTTTCTAAAAGATAAGTTTGCTTAAATACTGTTCCTCTGGGACAAAAACACACTTCAGAGAGCGTCACTTTTTGCAACCCCCTTTTCCTGTCACTAACTTTTCCTGTCTCCTAGCTTAGTTATCCTTTTGTAAGCAGTGAAATTGCACCAATCTGATAGGACATAATAGAATTCAGCTCTGTGGCAGACTGTGATAGTATTATGAAATATTGCCATCATTATGAAGAACATTGCACTCACTTATTCAGTTCTGAAAGAGTAACTTTTTTAAAAAATATGGTTACTTTTGCCTTTCTTTGGTTTTGAAAGTAAATTATTCAATAGCTAGTCCTGTAAAGCTAGTTTCTGATCCATTTGTACTTTAAACAAGAACATATCTGGAAAATACTTCTATGCGAGCATGAAAGTTGAGTGTCTGTTTGCTTGTCTGAGGTTAGCAAATACAAAATAATGCATTGCTCTTTTTTTTTCAGCAAACCAAGGTCAACATGGTATGTTTTCAAATAACGCAGTAATTGCAAGTAAGGTTAAAGCAAGCTATTTGTAGAATATGATTCAAAGAACTGACAGAGAAGGTTACTAAAAATAACCTGATCGTATCTGCGAGCTGTGGGGCACATACTATTTGTTTTGAGCAGTGTTCCAGCACTGAAGAGCAGGTTCTGACCTTTACCTAGAAACTATTCTAACCTATTTCAGCTGTACAAGCACGTAACACACAAGCGACAGTAACACTGGATTATGGTAGGGAATGTTTTCCATTTGCCATGTTTTCTTTTCCACCTATAAACAATAATTAAAATGTTTGTGAAAAATGAAAAAAAATATGTGATTTCTTTCTCAAATGAATTTTGAGTAATCAAAACATTGGTACTCTCGTAAAATTTTAAATTGTCACTAGGAAATGTTACTTAAATGTCACTGTGAAGGCAATATATTAAATTAAACATAAGAAGCTTCCCACATTGGCTTAGAAATAATGTATTGATGTGCTGTTCATAGCTCAGTCGCTAATCATAAAACCTTCAGGGTGGAAATTTCAGAAGTTGGCGTTATTCATACAGCTCTAAGCATCTATAGTGCAGGACATTGGATCACCATGCAGCAGCCAGCTGAGGTTAGAAACCAGTAATATTATCTGGAAATTCTCTTTGTGCCCACTGTTATCCGAGACGAGAGAATTGTATTGGTATTTTCAGTATTATGCATTTATGCTTATGGAAATGTAACAGAAAAATTATGTAAAATGCTTTATGTTCACTCTTAGGATGCTTTTTACATACTGGCAGCAGGAGAACAGGTAAAACGATTTGGCCTTTAGGTAAAAGCAGAATTAAGCCAGCACTGGCCACTACCAAAAAACCTATTCATTTATTCTGTTTAGTAAAGAGCTGAAATTTGTGACCGTTTCAGTTAATTAATAGAAATATCTGTAAATGTTGTAACTGTATGAAAAATGTAATCAGCATCTTTTGTCACAAGGTTGGTTCTAAAGCTGGACATTTCCTTCCAAGCTGAACACGTTTTCTGTGTTTAACTCACTTGTTCAGAATCATTTAAGGTTAAAACAAATAAGTGAACTTTAGCAAGATGTGATTTTTAAAATCATAGCCATCATCTAATATAGCTGCATTGGCCTTACTATTTATAATTATCTGCAGTCTTACTTCTTTGTCAGTGTTTGGAGACTCAGAAAATAATTATGTAATAAAATAAATAAGCACTTTTTTACTTGCATTTAAGTATATGCAGAATTTCCCATGTGAATACTTGATATTTTACAGACAAAGAACTTGCTTAACGTTATATATTTTTTATACAAGCCTTTAAGTCTTCTGGGAAGTATGTAAGGATGAGGACAAAATTCAAAATTAGTTTAAACTGACAGAAAAAATCACATTGACTTAAACACATCTTGTATTAGACTACAGTGGTCTATATACACTGCTGAGTTCCTGTTGACTTCGCTTGGTCATTCTGCCTAAATAAAGATTGGAATATATCCTAGATTAGCAGTGGTTAAAGCAAAACAAAAAACCCTCCCACTGCCAGCAGACACCAACTGGTTTATTGATTTTGTCTCTTTGTAAATATTGGCAGCACCCAATCTTCAGATCAGTGTTCAACTGTCTGTCTCTGACAGCTCTAAGGATATTTAAAGCAAAATAATCAGTAGTTTGGCTTCTGAAAATAGCAATGACATCAATTGAATTACAAACCCTGTTTAATCTTACAGGAACATTTAAAAAATAGTGGTGGTGTTTCTCTGATGGGCTAAGGACACATCAGGATTGTAGAAAAAAATAGTATTTTAACTAACCTGTGTAGCTGTAAATAAAAGACAAGATTTTCAGACACACGTTCCCTTTTTCATACCGCATGTCTCTTTAAAGTTTGCCATACCTGTTCTCAAAATGTCATTTTAGTGTTTCAGAGACACCACCTACATTATGGCGAAATTATTCACGTGGAAGACATCAGTGAGATCCAAGGTGTCAGGCTGTCATATTCTTATAGATTCCTTTGGAATTCACGGGTTGATTGTTTAGTTTCTTTCTGCTTCCTTTTTTCCCCTCCTCTTTTTTTTGTTGTTGTTTGTTTTTGTTTTGGCATACACAGCAAGCAGAGTTTGTTTACAGCAGTAGCAATTTATCCATGTACCTTGATCACCAAAAATGGTTGTATGGCTGTCACTTTCCATCCACACATCTGTCTGTGACATCAGGGCACACCGGACTATGAAATGTTTTTTGCCCCCATTAGGCGGATACGATAGTTTACTGCTTACTTGTTTTTTGTAATTGGTAATTAGAAAATCATCATTTATAATTACTCTTGACAGTTATTGATTGCATGGTATTGTAGAAATAAGTTGTCCTTGGAGATCATCAACAGAATAAATCCACATAATTAATTGTATTTAGACTTTGAAGCCCTGGCTCAACACTTCGAATTATGATTGTGTTTAGCTCAGTGAAGTTCCCTGTTTTCATAAGGATTTGGCAATATGTTATTCCACAAGTGCGAAATTGGCACAATATACTACAAACGTTTTGTAGTACAATCTTGTACAGCAGTCAGCAGCACTAGGATGATGAGCATTAGGTCTTATGTTGGTTCTACAGAAAGTTGCAAAAGAGCTAATACCGCAGTTTTCCAGTATTATCTTGTTGACGATTTTTGTTTAGGTAAAGGTTGCAATGTCAGAACCTTAATTTGTAAGAAAACTTTTAGGAATCTTATGCATTTTCACAAAGAATCTAATTTGTAATTTGTGTAATAATGGGAATTTATTGTGTGTTTTTAGAATCTGTATTTAATCTTTTTTATTTGGTTTTGTTTGCTTTATCCATGCAGGTTTACCTATGAAATTGCCCCTGTTTTTGTCCTCATGGAGCAAATAACACTGCGAAAGATGAGGGAGATTATTGGATGGTCAAATAAAGATGGTGATGGAATATTCTCACCCGGTGAGTTTTTCCTCTTTGTGTTGGTGGTTTGGCTACAACTTAAAAGTTAAAATAAACATAAGCTATATCTGAATGCCTGTAATATGTGCAACACAAAACAATGCCCATTTACTTAGAAGTAGGAATTTCCCATCTGAAGTACAAGCTTTGTTTAAGCATCCCACAAAAGTTGGGGGGGGAAGTGAAGTCTTTGAGTATGGCTATGTACCGTGGCTGGCAAGGATTTTAAAACTTGACTATGAGTTCTGGTACGTGGTTAGGCACACTTTTCTTGCGTTTCATTTCTGGACGTCCTGAGCAATTACAGCTCCTGCTGACCAGAAGATCATGTACTGACCTATTTCACGTTCAGTGCGGATCTGGGCTCACAGTCAGCAAAAGACTGTGACTGCCTGTCACTTTCTGGGACATATTATCTGGGACGTAGCCTGGCTGAATTCGCAAGTGTGACTCTGAAGACCAAGACAAAATGTCCTCCCACGAAGGTGATATAAAGACAGCCGGCGGTGGCAGACAAGACTGGAAAACAGTGTGGAGGCCATGGGCTCACACACGGACAATGTGGGTGCCCAGCAGAACTCCACATTTCTGGGTTTGGGGTGTGGGGGGAACACCATCCTGTTTCAGAGGATGAAGGGCAATTCCACCTCCTTTTGGAACAGCCCACATAAAATCCAGGAATGCACACTTGCTTCGTCTCCAGTCCCACCTACTAGAAAAATACAGATCTTTCTCAGTGTTTCTGTCGATGAAGAAACATTAGAGGAATAAGTTATCCTAGACTTTGTGGAGGAGATTCATATCATTGAATGTTGAGGTCTGCATCGTAGAACTGAGCTACCTGTCCTGGCCTCTTTTTAGCAGTAAACCAAGAGAAATAGGTGCTTTCCCTCAATTCAGATTCTTCAAAAGTAAGTGTCAAAATAGACTAGCGGAATCATAGCTTGCAAAGTGCCTCTTTCCCTTAATTGACTATAAGGAAGCTTAGAATAGCTAGCTCAGCTGTAGAAACCTACCTTTTAGGCATCTGCTTCTGTATCTACGAGATGGGATAAATCGTTTATTTTAACTTTTAAGTTGTAGCCAAACCACCAAAACAAAGAAGTTGTCATGCAAAAGCAGCATGATGAAAGCTGAACTCTTTAGGAATGTGTTATAAAATGTTGGTGATCAAAAGAGATGATGGATAGGAAATCTGAACTATCATTATGACTTTCTGGAGGGTCTGTCCCTGTGCTGTTTAGACAGATGACCATGCATTTCAGAGATTTATTTTTTCATAGTTCATTGCCACCTTCACTGCATAATGCAAATGAGACTTGTATGTCTTTAGTGCGATGTGCATTTTTTCTCATTATCACTATTCTATTATTCCTTCATTTATTCATTCACTCACAGGAGGAGCTATCTCCAACATGTACAGCATAATGGCTGCACGCTACAAGTATTTCCCTGAAGTCAAAACCAAAGGCATGGCTGCAGTCCCCAAACTGGTTCTCTTTACCTCAGAACACGTGAGTTTAGTGCTCTCCTAATTCTTAATTTATTGATGTATGTTGTGAAGATGCTTCATCATTAAACAACCACTCCATTAATTGTGCGTATGTTTTGCTGCAGAGTCACTACTCAATAAAGAAAGCTGGAGCTGCGCTTGGATTTGGAACAGACAATGTGATTTTGATAAAATGCAATGAAAGGTAGGATGAATGCTAAGCTTGTGATATATTGAATATGTTCATCTGTTAAATGTGTTGTATTGTGCTTAAGGACTGGTTCGGTACAGTGTGTCAAGTTGCTAATGGCCTGTTGAGAAAATCCTATTAAATTGTTTCAACTGTAGCTAGTATTTCCATATGCACTCTTTAATTTTCTTTATCTTTCTGTTTCTACAATAATTACAGAGGCAAAATAATACCAGCTGATTTGGAGGCAAAAATTTTGGAAGCAAAACAAAAGGTTTGTGTTTTTAAAAATAAGTGCTTAAATGCTTGGCTCAGTAAAATTACCTCTTCCTTCAAAGGCTGAGAGTTAACATTAAAAGCTACCATTATAATGATATAAATATAATAATAATATTTTCAGCTTCCTAATTATGCCTTCATGTGTTGTTGAGGGAATTATCTATACGTGTAGCTAAGTTTTCCATTTACTGTTTAAAAGACAAGAGTTTTTAACTCTTCAACCACATCTGTATTTTGTGACTTTAAAAATAACTCTCTGTTTGGAATTATGTGGAAAAAAGTATGAAAACATGACACTAAACCTACTTTTATACAAATTGTCAAGTTTAGCCAAAATCATCAAAAATTCTGTTGAAGTCCTAAAAGTTCCCATAGATTTCAAGTGTGAGGCTGCAGGGTTAGTAAATGTAGCCAGTAAGTTTAATTTTTTAAGGCATTAATTGTTATTTCTGGAATCAATGCAATGAAAAATAAATTGATTTTGTATAAGACCACCAAAATTAGATCAAGATTATTTTTTTATTTCTTAACTCTCCTACATTTGGGCACTCTGAAATTGCAGTTCAGATTTATTTCATCTAATTCAAAATTGTCTCATTTTGATCTGATTGTTACACTTTTATTGCTTTTGTTTTGGATTGCTTTGTTCTGCTTATTAGTAGATAAAGACTTCAAGCCTTCAAATCACAACTTACAAATCACATTTAATTAATTTTCCTTTATACTTCTGTAAAAGTCTTAACTTTACTTGACTGTTGCCAGTCTTCTACTAGGACGTTTGAATCTCCTCACTGGAAGATACTAGACAAAATTGTATTCTTCACCTTCTGACTAGTTAATTTTGTGAAGATACAGTATAATAAAACCAGAGTTTGTTCCTACCTTGTATACAATTTTTTAGTTTCTACTATACCTTTCACATGGGGAAAAAAAAAAAATTTAAGCTGGAAAATGGGATAGCGACATTTCTAAAACGTTTTTCACATACTTTTCTTTTTCTGGAAGAAGGTGCATTTTGTATTTAATGTGTTTATTTTTATTGTAGGGTCACATTCCTCTTTTTGTAAATGCAACTGCAGGCACAACAGTATATGGAGCCTTTGATCCAATACAGGAGATTGCAGATATATGTGAAAAATATAACCTCTGGCTCCATGTAGATGTAAGTAACTAAATGAAGTGCTGTTATTCAGGCAAAAGAGGATTTTTGTTTACAAGTGTTTTGTCTTGAGTTAAATATTTATTTCTAGGTCCTGAGTAAATTAAGACATCTTAGGCTTGTCCAAAACAATGAGTCTTCTCTTTTTTCTATCTCTTCCAGGCTGCCTGGGGAGGTGGACTCTTAATGTCCCGAAAGCATCGTCATAAATTGAATGGAATAGAAAGGTACTACTTGGTCCTTATTTGTAATACTTTATTTCATGAGGAGCGTGACACTTCACAAATGCATGAAAAGATGAAAATGCTGCAATAAGAGGTTTAAACACTAGGTTAAACACAAGGAAGACAGACAGGAAAGGTTCACTCTAGGAAGACTGAAACAATGCTACAGAAGAAAACAGTGATGTAGAGCTGAGTGAAAGGTAAGTTTTCAGCAGATTTGAAGGAGGACAAGGATATTGTTTGGCAAAAAGGAAGCAAGATTGTTCTATGCATAGCTTTGAAGGGATCCTAAGTAGGGGAATGAGTGAAGGAGGATTTGAATTAAAAACAAAGTGTGAGTACTAGACAAGCTTTGAAACGCAGGGCTTTGAGAATAGCAGTGAGAAATGCGGAATCCAGAGAAGGTGCTTGAGCATGAATACCTATGATGGGAAGCCATGATATGGTGGGAATTTGCAGAGATTCTCTCCTGAAAGATATTTGCAGTTATTTCCAGAAAATTAAGAAGATATATGTTCTGCCTGAAAATGAGTGTTCTGTAAATGGAAGTTTATAATATCTATATATATGCTTGTTTTTGTCTTGCTTTTATGTATATATACACATAAATATATGCGTGTATACAACAAGGAGAGGAACACGTGGTAGTGACTGAATTAGCAGCAATCTTTAGGGGCAAATTTCAGTGCCTGTAAGGCTGGAAAGGACTAAGATAGCACAGAGCTGGCACAGTTCTATGGTGCCGGACAGAAGACTGACGGAACTTACATGAAGGCCAGAAAAAGTCACAGATACTCACCACATCTCAGGACACAGAGGCTCATGAGTTGGTGACATGGAGGGACACGAAGCTCTTCTAGAGACCAGAGTGCAGTCTGCAGAAAAGAGTGCATGTGTGCCCCCAAGCACATAACCCAGGTGACCAAGGCGCCCACCTAGACTAGAAGCCAGCCTGTATTAAACCAATTATCGAACTAAACTTAAAAAGGCAAAGCATTTGTGTTGGAAGTGATAGCAGAGTGAGAGTGTGACCCTCACCCCAGCCCTTACAATTCAGACGCAGGAGGAGGCCCGTGTGCGGTCTTTGGCACAGTTGTTCCCATACCCCAGTGACGACAAGGCTGTAGTCTGCAGAAGATGCAATGTTTGTAACCCCATGGGTGTGTTTGGCTCTAGATTTCCTCTGACACTGCCGTATCATAAAAGGTTGCCTGTCTGAATAAAAATCAGAAAAGCAATGCAGAATCAGAGACGTAAGATCTTTGCCATCATTGCAGATACCAGCTTCCAGGGAAGCAGAAAAGATTTGAAACAAGCTCTACCCATGTACTGTCAAATTAGCACCAAGCTCCTTCCTTGAGTCAACCGTGCTGCATGTGGGCACCATGCAAAGGCCTAAAATGAGAACAGTGAGCAATGCTCTTCCTTAGTGAAACCAAACTTTGCTGGTGGTGGGCATCTCGTACAGTAAGTGAAGAACAAGCACAACATAAAGAATAATGTACAGAAGGACTGGTAGAAAAAACACATGGACCCTTCCGTGGCAGGGCCAGTAGTGTGTGGCATGGCAGGACTACTCTGAAGTGGCAGGATCGTGTCAGCCTCTGCCCAGTCCAATTTGCTAGTCACTCATGTTATGGCAACATGTCTAAAATGAGGTCAGCATTGTAAAATACTTTCCTTCAGCCACACAGGTTTGGTCACAGTAGTTTGGCACACATCTCTTGACCTGAGGTCAACCCAGAGGCACTAATTAAGGCCGTAATCTTAAGCAAATACAGAAAACGTCAGGCAATGAAGCGTGATACTATTTGTCTTCTAGTCAGCTGTACAGATCTTCAAACATGGGCCAGGGCCCACGTGTAGGGCACAGCTGCCCACCCCAGTCCCCAGCTGGGGTCTGTTGCTGGCACTGGGGACAGGCTCGGCCTGCTGGGTGACATGGGCATGCACGGGCTGGTGTGCTGCCATGGCGCGGAGCTGGGGTTGCCTGCGGTGGGATAGCTGATGGCTGGCTGACTGCATGGGGTACAGAGTGACGTCTTCATGCTAAAATAAACCTAACGCTCCTTGCAAAAATGGCTTGAAATAGACTTTGCCTGGAACCCTGGAAGTTAAATGAATGCCCTAAACTGAAACCACAGCTCTGTCAAAAGGAAACAAGCTGTTATACTAATTCCTGTTTCTTGATTACTCCATCTGAACTTTGTGACATTTTTTAAAAGATAATTACCCCCTTAAGTCTGAGCTATATACTGCACTGCCTGAGCAGGAGGTTTTAGAGGGGTGCTGAGCTCCCCAGGTACAGCACAGGCTGTGCTGTTCTTTTGGCTGAGGGGTGCCATGGTCTAACCCAGCGCAGACAGAGGTTGGAATCGTATCTGGAATCTTTACGGAATTAGTGCTCCTGAGACTGGGATGAAGGAGTCATTGTGTTGCTCAAAACAGAGTAACAGTGGTTGTGTTTGTGTCCTCTGAGAGCAGGGTGTAGAAGAGGAGGAAATATCTTTGCATTTTCTTTCAATCGCATTGTAAGAACACAAGCATAGTCTGTGAAATACGATCACACCCTTTCCTTCTCTGGAACACACAGTGAATCAAGGGGACATTTGGTAATTAATTGCTTAGGGTGAAGAGATCAATGGATGTGCAATGTTGGCACATTTATTTTAGTATCATAATTAAACTGTCTAGCATAGTATGTTAAAAATACAGAACATCTCATCTGTTTGGCTAGTAAAATAGGTGATCTTGTGCATCCACCTATGTTTACATGTAAAAAGTTTTAAGCATTACATACAGAATGGTGGGATTGTCATACAAAGTTTTATAGCCTTTTTAACAGTCCATGGGCTTGACAAGATAGTACAGAAAAGGCCTCTTGTGGCTCTAACTGGAAAAGCAGATAAGCATGAGGAGTGTCTTTTCCTTTGTTTCTACTTTTCCAGTTCAATAAAGAACTGTGTCCTCCCAGAATACGTATTATTCCATTAATTCTCTGACACTGCATTCCCCCAATCAGTACCTTGAATTGATATAACACATCAAATGTTTTTGCTAGTTTTACTAGTGTTATTTCTAGAAGTAGAGTCTTGTGGGGACAAAGTTACTATATCAGCTAATCAGCATAGTCTGAAACTAATTAGCTGGTATTAGTAATAATATAAACTAATCAGAAGACTGACATTGCAATGTTAATGCATGAAAAATTCCTTTCCTGGACAGTATAGCTGGGAAAGAAGACACTTGAGACAGTAACAATCTCCATAGTGAAATCATCATGGTCAAAACTCCATGCATTTCCAGCTGAAAGCAGAAAACAAAGGTGACTGCTTCAGGTTAAGTTTCTGTTTTCGAGACCTATCTGTGTAATTTTTTTGCAGAGCCAACTCGGTCACTTGGAATCCACACAAGATGATGGGA
>Ga0181612_122420_pt1 | contig 14124 bp, 10 predicted proteins | sample HoacroProtozoa21_FD_119630 | JGI IMG/M metagenome (GOLD analysis project Ga0181612, IMG submission 119630) | Hoatzin crop microbial communities from Cojedes, Venezuel. Combined Assembly of Gp0051906, Gp0051904, Gp0051908
TAGATAGTGCCCTTTCCCCCGGGTTCCGCGTTCCGCTGCCCCTCCCCGCTCAGCGTGGGGGTGGTTTAAGTCACCCCCGGGGGGTTTGCCCGCCTCGCTCGATGCTTATTTCCGACTTATGACACACCCTCATCACTGATAGTCGTCTTTGCCCCAGGACTCGCGACTCGCTGACGCTCCGCTCGGCCTGGGGTTAGGTCAAGGGCGGCTCTCCGAGCCTTTCCACTTCTCATCAAGTTATGACACACCGTCTGGAAGTTCTCTTGAAATCAAGAATTAAAATAGGCACAAAAAAAGGCTCACGTGGAGCCTTTTTCTTCGTGACTGATGGGTCACTCACGCGCGTCGCGCGTACATATTATAAAATATTGGTGCTTGCGTAGGGGATTTCTACTGGGTTTGGGGGGTGCAGAAGGGGGCCACAAGGAGAGAGAATTACTGGGCAGGGAGAGAGAATTACTGGGCGGGGACGAAGGACTCGAAGCGGCCATCGCTGTAGAACACGGTGATGCCTACCACGGTGCGGCCATCGTCGGGGGTCTTGATGGAGCCACCGCGAGAAGCGGGGCGCGACATGGCAGGGCGGGTGGGGGTGTCGAGGGGGCCGGTTGCGAAGGAGGGCTCCACGGGCTTTTGGGGTTGATAGTCGGTGTTGCCGAAGCGAATGGTCGTTTGGCGGGGTGAATTTTCGCGGGTAATTGTATGAACCGTGGTTTTGCCGCGCGTCTCATCGAGTTCAGTTTCGGACGAAAGAGCCGAACCGTTCGGATTTGGAACAATCATCTCACCGTCGCCGAACATAAGCCACAGAATGTTGAGTGTGGGGTAAGCACGATGGATTTTACTGATGACCTCGTCGCTCACTTTCTTGTTGCGACCATTGAGCAGCTGGGAAAGGGTAGGGCGAGAGATTTCACAGGTGTCGGCGAACTGCGAACTCGTGATGCCATTGTGCTGCATAAACATTTTAATTCTTGTAATTATATCCATCGTGAGAATTTAAAATTTGAGAAGCAAATTTGACGTCGTAAAAAATTCGGCCAAAAAATTTTTGGGGGGTTCCCAGGGTGATGGTCATGCTCGAGTCCAAAATTTGGCATCCTGGAGGAGCTATTTCACTAAACCCCTATCGATGGGGGAGGGAAGTCCGAAATTTTACAAAACCAAACGGTTTGCTTTGTTGAACTATTACGATTGCAAATTTAAAACAAGTTATTGAAATAACCAAATTTAAAAAGAAGAATTTTCAAATTTAAAGTTCAAATCTTTAAAATCCTGCCTGAAATCCCGATTTTGCGTTTGCAAATCTTAAAGTTAAAGTTTAACTTTAAAAAACAGCTATAATTAGCTGTGTTTTAGCGTCTATTTAGGTGTGCAAACAGCCCGTTTCGGGGCCGTTTTACGACTAAATTGCAATCTTAAAAGTAACGCTTTAATCTTTTGCGCTATTTAGCTCATTTTCTGATAATTATAAAGGTTGTTTTCAAGTGTTAAAAGGGGTGCGAGGTGGTTTTGTTAATCGCAAAAGTGTAAATTCACGAAATCCAATAGCGAGGTGGGAAATCAAACTGGCTGCAAGTTGTCAAATTTGGCATTTCGGAATCTAAATCGGCAAAGTTGCAAATGTGAACCGGGGTCGCGTTGGGGTGTTTGCGTTCTTAAATTTGGCGTTGTTAATTTACCACAGACGGGCTCAACTCGATTTCCTTGCGATTTTTGGCGAGTTTTCGAGCAGATGGTCGATTTTTGCGATTTTGAGCGAGTTTAGCGGGGTTAAGCGAGGTTTTTCAATGGGTTAAAAGGTTGATTTACTGCAGTTTTAAGGCTAAAATGGGGTGTTTCGCGATTTTGGGTCAGAAAATTCAAAAACGGGCAAATTGCAGGATTTTGACAATCGAGAGCGCCCACCAGCCTGCTTTTTCGGTCAGCTGGTGGGCGCTGTAGTACTCCCCTACCCGTTAATGAATGAATTTTCTGAATGAAAAACGCTGCACGTTTTAAAAACGGGTCGCGATGGGGTCGATTATTTCGCTTGAATTTCTTGTGCGAGGTACTTGCCGGTGATCGATTGCTTGACGGCGGCAACCTGCTCGGGAGTGCCCGTGGCGATCACCTGACCACCACCCCGCCCTCCCTCGGGTCCCATGTCGATGACATAATCGGCGCATTTTATTACATCCAGGTTATGCTCGATGACAATCACAGTATTTCCTTTTTGGACCAATTTATTGAGTACGCCCAAAAGGACCTTAATATCGTGGAAGTGGAGACCGGTGGTCGGTTCGTCGAGGAGGTAGAGGGTTCGGCCAGTATCTTTCTTACTTAACTCGGCTGCCAATTTCACGCGTTGACATTCGCCCCCCGAGAGGGTACTCGAGGGTTGTCCGAGCTTGATGTAGCCCAACCCGACGTCCTGGAGGACTTTCAACTTGGTGAGAATGGCGGGAATGGCATCGAAAAATTCGACGGCTTGATTTATGGTCATGTCGAGGACATCGGCGATGGATTTCCCCTTGAACTTAACCTCCAGAGTTTCACGGTTATAGCGTTTTCCGCCACATTCCTCGCAGGGAACGAGTACATCGGGTAAGAAGTTCATTTCCACGGTTTTATAGCCGTTGCCCTTGCACACCTCGCAGCGGCCGCCAGCGGTGTTAAACGAGAAGCGTCCAGGCTTGTAACCGCGGATTTTGGCCTCGGGGAGGTTGACAAACAGGCTACGGATGGCGGCAAACACCTGGGTGTAGGTGGCAGCGTTGGAGCGCGGCGAGCGACCCAGCGGAGCTTGGTCGACGGTGACGATTTTGTCGATGCCCTCTACCCCATCGATGCCCTCGTAGGGCAGCGGCTGCGCCACCGAGCGATAGAAATGGTGGCTCAGGATGGGCTGCAGCGTGCCGTTGACGAGCGACGACTTGCCGCTGCCGCTCACGCCCGTGATGCAAATGAACGTGCCTAACGGGAACGACACCGTGACGTTGCGCAGGTTGTTGCCCGTGCAGCCACGCAGGGTGATGGCCTTGCCATTGCCGGGGCGGCGCTTGGCGGGGATTTCGATGGCTTGCGTACCGTTGAGGTAATCGGCGGTGAGCGTGTGCTGTGTCAGCAGTTCTTGCGGCGTCCCGGCAAACACCACGTTACCGCCCTTGCGACCAGCCATGGGGCCGATGTCGACGATATAGTCGGCCTGGAGCATCATGTCGCGGTCGTGCTCGACCACAATGACGGTGTTACCCTCGTCGCGCAGTCGCTTGAGGGCGTCGATGAGGCGGCGATTGTCGCGCTGATGCAGCCCGATGCTGGGCTCGTCGAGGATATAGAGGACGTTGACCAGCTGCGACCCAATCTGCGTAGCCAGACGGATGCGCTGACTCTCACCGCCCGAGAGCGACGCCGAGTTGCGGTTGAGCGAAACGTAGTCCAGCCCCACATCGATGAGGAAATTGAGTCGCGAGAGGATTTCCTTGACAATCTCGGACGCAATTTTCCATTTGTTGGGGGGCAAGGCGGTGTTGAGTTGCGCCATCCAGTTGCGCAAGTCGGTGATATCCATGGCCGCGAGTTGGGCAATGTTTTTCCCGTTGAGCAGGAAATGCAGCGCCTCGCGGTTGAGTCGCTGGCCATTGCACTGGGGGCACACGGTGCGCGAGAAGAACTGGCCCGCCCACTTTTGTTCCTTGGCGGTGGCGCTGTCGTCTTGCTGCATCTCGATGTACTTCACCAGCCCCTCGAAGGGGACGAAAAAGTTGGAGGTGCTCATCGTGTTGGTCTTCACCGCGAGGCGTTCGTCGGTGCCATTGAGGATGTCGTCGAGCGCCTCGTCGGGCAGGTCGGCGATGGGGGTATCGAGCGAACAGCCATATTTTTCACAGATGGCGTCAATTTGCCAGAAGATGAGGCTGTTGTGGAACTTCCCGAGGGGCAGGATGCCACCGCTGCGAATCGAGAGCGACGCGTCGGGAATGATTTTCTCGCGGTCGATGAGGTTCACATAACCCAAGCCCTTGCAGCGCGGGCAGGCGCCCAGGGGCGAGTTGAACGAGAAGTTATGCGGTGCCGGTTCGGCGTAAGAGAGCCCCGTCACGGGGTCCATGAGCGACTTGCTGTAGTGCGCAATTTCCTCGCTATCGAGGTCAAGCACCATGAGTTGGTTATCGCCCTGGCGGAACGCGATTTCGATAGTGTCCTCGAGGCGCCGGCGGTCCTTGTCGGCCACTTTCAGACGGTCGATGACGACCTCGATGGAGTGGTTGCGGTAGCGGTCGAGCTTCATCCCGAAGGTGATTTCGCGCATCTCGCCATCGACGCGCACGCGCAGGTAGCCCTTCTTGCGCAGGTTCTCGAACAGGTCCTTGTAGTGTCCCTTGCGGTTCTTCACCAGCGGGGCGAGCACGGCGATGCGGCGTCCACGGTAACGCTCCAGGATGAGCGCGATAATTTTCTCGACGGTGTACTTGACCATGGGTTGCCCCGATTGGTAAGAATAGGCGTCGGCCACGCGAGCGTAGAGCAGGCGCAGGTAATCATAGACCTCGGTGGTTGTCCCCACGGTGCTGCGCGGGTTGCGGTTGACGGTCTTTTGGCCGATGGCGATGACGGGGTTGAGGCCAGTGATTTTGTCGACTTGCGGCCGCTCGAGCACGCCCAGCATGTTTCGTGCGTAGGCCGAGAAGGTCTCGAGATACCGTCGTTGTCCCTCGGCAAAGATGGTGTCGAAAGCCAGCGACGACTTCCCACTACCCGACAAGCCCGTAATCACAGTCAAGGCATTGTGGGGAATGGAAACGTCGATATTTTTGAGGTTGTGCTCGCGGGCACCAAGGACGATGATGGAAGACATAAGAGGAGAGTTGAGAGTTGAGAGTTGAGCGTTCAGAGTTGAGTTTTCCTCGCGCGGACCAGCGCGGACTACGCGGACTTAACGCGGATATAAATTTTTTATATAGGGACTTATAATATTAAGTCCGCGCTGGTCGGCGCGAGGATATCCTCATAGGGCGGCGCTATCTTATACACATTATTATAATAAGGTGTACTAGTGGTGTACTAGTCGACGGTCCAGCGCTTGTCGTGGGTGGTGAACTTGCGGCGGCTGCGGTAGAGTTGCTCGGGGTTGGGGATGCGCACCTTGTAGGTCTTGTTGATGGTCGTGAGCTTGGTGGAGCGTATCCAGGGATTGGCCTCGCGCAATTGAGCGTAGGAGCAACCGTGTTCCTTGGCCCAGTCGACCCAGCTTTCGACGGGGCTGTTGACCTCGACGGTGGTGTAGGAGACGGGTTGATAGAGCTGCTTGCGATAGAGGCGGTAGCCGTAGCGTTGCGGGTCTTCCATAATCATCTTGTAGGCGATGATGCGGAAGACATAGCGCGATGTTTCCTTGTTGAGGTAGAGGTCAAACGATGACGATTCCTTTTGGCGCGACAATTCGTCGCTAATGCGCTTCATGCCAGCGTTATAGGAGGCTGCGACGGTGGGCCAGTTGCCATAGCGCTTGTAGCCGCTCTTGAGGTACTTGCAGGCGGCAAGGGTAGAGTACTCGGGGTCATATCGCTCATCGACCTCGTCGTTGACCTCGAGGCCGTAGTCGCGTGCCGTTCCCGCGAGCAACTGCCACAGTCCGGCAGCTTTAGCGCTCGAGTAAGCCAGCGGGTCCATCGAACTCTCGGTGACCGACAGGTACAGGAAATCGGTGGGGACGCCCTGCGCCTTGAGGATGGGCTCGAGGATGGGGAAGTAACGGTTGGCGCGCTTGAAGCACAGCAGCGTGGTGGTGTGCCCGTTGATGATGCCCACGAGTTCGCGGTCGAGCCGGTCGCTCATATCGAGGCGGTCGAACGAAATTTTCTCGCCGGCAAAGGTAATCGAGGCGGGAATGTCGGGGCTGGCGGTGACGCTGAACACGGTACTCTGCTTGGTTTGGCTCTGCGAGAGGTACTTGTTCTTGAGCTGCGCCGTTGCCCCCAGGGCCAGTAGTGCCATGGTGAGCACTAGCCAGCCGCGCAAGTGATGGTGAAACGACATGATGAAAAATTGATGCAATTAAATGGGTTAGTAATTTACATGAATGGTGGCTGCGCACTGGGGCGCAAGGTGATGCCGACACCCATCACACACACTGGTGAGGGTGAAGACACGCTGGGATGCGGGATGCCGCGACGCAGGCGGTCAGTGGGACTGTGGCGTCACTCGGTGGTGTCGGTGCTGGTGCCGCCGCTGTCGCTGCTGCTGTCGCCGCTCGAGTAGCTATCACCACGCTTGCTGTAACGCAAGATGTTGATGTCGCCGCTCAGCTTGTACTTCTTGCCATCGCTGCCCGTGGCCTGGATGACGTAGTAGTAAACGCCCGGTTTCACGAGTTTACCCTTGTAGGTACCATCCCACCCCTGCGAGGGGTCGGTGAGCTCGATAATCTGGTTGCCCCAGCGGTTGAAAATCCAGCAATGGAAGTCGATGATTGAGCGATAAGACACCTTCCACACGTCGTTGATGCCCTCGGTCACGCCCGGCGAGAACACGTTAGGACAAACGAGCTCCGAGGTACCAATCGACACGGTGTAGGTATCGCTTTCGACGCTACACGAGCCGTCGTCGTTGGCAGCCTGGAAGCGCCAGTAGGTGGTGCCTTCCTCGGTAAACGTCTCTTGGTGCTCGTTTTCGCTATAGCGCAACTCGATGTCGTCGAACGAGCTGGAGCGCGACATCTGCCACTCGCCAAACACCACGGCATCGGTCGGATAGGCCGTGAAGGTGATGTCGGCTGGAGCTGAGCCGCCCAGCGTGCTGCTTTCGTCGGTTTTCTCGTTATCGTTCTCGCGTTTTTCCTGGGTCACCACCGTCTTGACGTCGACGGCGTAGGTGACGTAGGTGTCGCTGGTGACCTGCTCGGTCTCCAAGCCCCAGAACTCAAGGAAACGGTCGCCGCTCAGGGTGAACGTCGTGTTGCAGTAGGGGGCGGGCAGCGAGATGGTGCTTTTGTAAGATTCAATCACCTCGGTGGTGTCGACGCTGAGCCATGAGGGGATGGACTCGTCCCACACGAGCGTATTGTAAGAAAGTGACAAATTGCGGGGCAGTTCCTTGCGCACGCCCGTGATGGTGTAGTAGACGATGGTGCCGCCGCTCCCGCTCACGTTGAGCGTTGCCGTGTTGCAATCGCCATCTTGCAGCGGCGTCAATCCGTTCAGGTGCAGGTAGTAGTTGCTGTAGTCGGTCACCCAGATGTAGGTACGGTCGGTCCCCTCCTCGATGATGTAGCCACAGTCGCCCTGGACCTGCGCCATGGTGGTGACGCGCCCGCTGGTGGTGATGCCCGTCACCTCGGTGGCATATCCCCCACCCTGGCTGCCATATTGAAGCCAAGTGACAGTGCGGTCGGTCTGCGCCGTGTAAGACATCGACACGCCAGTGGTGCTATAGAGCACATATATTGCATTGAGCCCCGTGCTTGCCGCCGGAGTTTCCTGGAAGACCTCGTGCGAGTTACCGCTAAACGAGACCTGTGCCTGCGCTACCAGAGCCATCGCAGTGCACACCAGAATGAGTATTAATCTTGTTGCCTTCATAGAACTGCAAAGGTAACAACAAAAAACGACCCGTGCAACCCCCTGCCCCCTCCATTAACACTCATAAAAATGTGTTCTCGTGACCTAATGAAATGCAAGAAAACTGGGTGGTATTATCATTTTCCATAAGGGAAAGGCGGTAAACAATTGATTAGTAAGAAGAAGGAGAAAAACGCGAAATGTGGTGGAATGTTAAAATGATTTTTTTGCGGAAATAAGTTGGAAAATATGGGGGATGTTTGCGGGGATTTTGATAATTTTGCAGCGCCAAAAGGACCGCGCCTGTGGTAGCGGTCGAGGTGCGTGCACGCATCGGCAGTGTATTCTTGCGGGGTCGAGCGACCTTGCAGGCACTCGGGTGTAAGGGTGTTTCTCCCCTGCCCCACTCGCCGGCCGGTGCTGCCCCACCCCACAACAAGGCATGATTGAATTAAAGAAGATGTTTGACTTCACACAAAAGATATAATACAAAATGGGACTTTTCTCCTTTACTCAGGAAATTGCTGTGGACCTGGGCACAGCGAACACGATTATCATTCATCGCGACAAAATTGTGATTGACGAGCCGTCGGTTGTCGCTCTCGACAACAAGACGGGCAAGTTGATCGCCGTGGGTGAGCGTGCTCGCGAGATGCAAGGCAAGGTTCACGAGGGAATCCGCACGGTACGCCCGTTGCGCGATGGCGTGATTGCCGACTTTGCTGCCGCCGAGTTGATGATACGTGGAATGATCAAGAAGGTGGGCAGCAAGAATCACTGGTTCTCGCCGTCGCTGCGCATGGTCGTGTGCATCCCGTCGGGCTCGACCGAGGTCGAGATTCGTGCGGTGCGCGACTCGAGCGAGCATGCCGGTGGACGCGATGTTTACATGATTTATGAGCCCATGGCTGCTGCACTGGGCATCGGCCTCGACGTGCTGGCACCCGAGGGCAACATGATTGTGGACATCGGCGGTGGTACCACCGAGATTGCAGTGATTTCGCTGGGTGGCATCGTCAGCAACAAGAGCATCCGCATCGCCGGTGACGACCTCACCGAGGATATCCAGGAGCACATGCGTCGCGCCCACAACCTCAAGGTGGGTGAACGCACCGCCGAGCAAATCAAAATCAACGTGGGTAGTGCCCTGGTCGAGCTCGACAATCCCCCCGAGGACTACATCGTGCATGGTCCTAACCAGATGAACTCGTTGCCCCTGGAGGTGCCGGTAAGCTATCAGGAGATTTGCCACTGCATCGAGAAATCGATTTCTAAGATTGAGGCCGCTGTGCTCAGCGCCCTCGAGCAAACGCCGCCCGAGCTCTATGGCGACATCGTGAAAAATGGTATCTATCTGGCAGGCGGTGGCGCGCTGCTGCGCGGCCTCGACAAGCGCCTGACCGACAAGATTGGTATCGAGTTCCACGTCGCCGAGGACCCCTTGCACGCTGTGGCTAAGGGAACGGGTGTGGCACTGAAGAACATCAAGCACTTCAAGTTCTTGAAACGCTAATTCATCGGGCACAGGGTTTAACCCAGTTACGTTTAGTGGGGACGCTGGCAGATGAATAATCTGATTACTTTTTTTATCAAGCACAGTTCGTGGTTCGTCTTCTTGTTGTTGACGATAGCGAGCTGTGTATTGCTATTTAAAAACAATCCCTACCAGCAAAGCGTCTACCTCACTTCGGCCAACTCGGCGTCGGCCACTGTGTACGAGGGCATTAGCGCCGTCACCAGCTACTTCCACCTCAAGGACATCAATAACGACCTGCAGGAGCGCAACGCCCTGCTCGAGATGGAGGTGGTGGCACTGCGTGAGCGCGTCAACGACCTGAGCATGCAGCTGCCCGACAGCTTGAAAAGCCCCCGCCAGCCCGTGCTGCAACACTACGATTTCGTGGTGGCACGCGTGATTAGCAACAGCATCGCGCAGCCCTATAACTACATCACCATCAACCGCGGTAGCAAGCAGGGCATCAAGGCCGAAATGGGCGTCGTCGACCAAAACGGCGTCGTGGGCATCGTCAACGTCGTGGGCCCCAACTCGTCGCGCGTCATCTCGCTGCTCAACAGCCACATGCGCTTGTCGTGCAAGCTCAAGAACAGCGCCTACTTTGGCAGCCTCGTGTGGGACGGAAAAGACCCGCGCTATGCCGTCATCGAGGAGTTGCCCAAGCACATCAAGTTTAACCAGGGTGACACCATTGTCACCAGCGGTTACAGCGCCGTCTTCCCCGAGGGCCTCATCGTGGGCACCATTGTCGATGCCGAGAAAGACATGAACGACAGCTTTGTGAAGCTGCGCGTGGCACTGACCACCAACTTCAGCCAGCTGAGCACCGTGCGCGTGATTACCAACGACATGACTGCCGAGCTCAAGGCCCTGCAACGTGGCGAGAACGGCGAGGACACCACTACCGCCGCCGCCAAGAACGACGCCAGCAAGCAAGCCAGCAAGCCCGCCACGACCACCAAGCAAGAGCCCAAGCAGCAACCCAAGCAAGAGGTAAAGCAAGAGCCCAAGCAAGAAAAGCAGGAAGGAGGTGACGCTCATGAATAAAGCCACGCTGCAACTCATCCCGCTCACGCTCATCATGCTCCTCATCCAGGTCGTGTGCAACAAAATCCTCATCGCCGGCGTTGCCATGCCCATCGTGTTTATCTACATCATCATGCGCTTCCCCGTGGGGATGAGCATCAACTGGGTGATGGTGCTCTCGTTCTTGATGGGCCTCGTGGTCGACGTGTTCAACAACACGCCGGGCATGCACGCGCTGTCGTGCACCCTGCTGGCAGCCCTGCGCTTGCCCGTGTTTAACCTCTACTTCACACGCGAGGACGACACCAGCATGTCGCTGCCCTCGATTGCCTCGATGGGACTGGGCGGCTACTTCAAGTACATGGCGACACTGACCATACTGTATTGCGCCATCCTGTTTGCCGTGCAAGCATTCACGTTGCGCGATGGCCTGCTCACGCTCATGCGCATTGGCGCGAGCAGCCTGCTGTCGATTGTGCTGATACTGGGTATAGACACTATAGTGAGCACGCGCCGTGAGAAAAGATTATAATCTGGAAAATCGCAAGTGGGTCATCGGAGGCTTCATCACCGTGCTGGTTCTCATCTACTTAGCACGCCTGGTGCAACTGCAGGTGCTCGAGAGCAAGTACAAGGAGAATGCCGACAGCAACGCCTTTGTACAAAAGGTGATTTACCCCTCGCGCGGCTTGATGTATGACCGCAACGACAGCCTCATCGTCTACAACCAGCCTGCCTACGACCTGGTGATGATTCCCAAGGATGTGCTCCCCTTTGACACGCTCGACTTCTGTAACACACTGCAAATCAGCCGCGAAACCTTCGACCAGCGCATCGCCGAGATGAAGGGCAGCCGCAACTACTCGGCCTACACGCAGCAGATTTTCATGAATCACCTGTCGGCGCAAGACTACGGTCGCCTGCAAGAGAAACTCTATCGTTTCCCCGGGTTCTACATCGTGCAGCGCATCCTCAGGCAGTATAACTACACCTGCGCGGGCAACCTGCTGGGCGACATCCGCGAGGTCAACCAGCGCGACATCGAGCGCGACGAGTACTACCGCCCCGGCGACTACACCGGCGACCTGGGCATCGAGAAAAGTTACGAGCGCTACCTGCGCGGACGCAAGGGCGAGGAAATCCTCATCCGCGACGCGCTGGGAAAAATCAAGGGACGCTATAACGACGGGGCCAACGATGTGGCACCCATCGCCGGACACGACCTGAAGCTGAGCATCGACATCGGCTTGCAGCAATTTGGCGAGACGCTCATGCAAGGCAAAATCGGCGCCATCGTCGCCATCGAGCCCAAAACGGGCGAAATCCTCGCCCTCGTGTCGGCACCCTCGTTCAACCCCGCTCGGCTGGTGGGACGCGACCGCGGCAAGAACTACCGCGAGCTCGTGAACAACCGCCTCAAACCCCTCTACGACCGCGCCATCATGGCTGCTTACCCGCCCGGCTCGACCTTCAAAACCACCCAGGGCCTCATCTTCTTGCAAGAGGGCATCGTCAACCTGCAGACCGCCTATCCCTGCCACCGCGGCTACATCAACGCGGGCCTGCGCGTGGGATGCCACGGCCACGGGTCGCCCATCGCCCTGAAACCCGCCTTGCAGACGTCGTGCAACGCCTACTTCTGCTGGGGCTTCAAGAACATGATGGACAAGCGCTCGCGCTACGGAACAACGGGTAAGGCCTTTGAGGTGTGGAAAAAATATATGGTTTCGATGGGCTATGGCTACAAGACGGGCATCGACATGCCTGGCGAGAGCCGCGGCTTTATCCCAAACACCGCTTTCTACGACAAAATCTATGGCGCCGACAAGTGGGTGGGACAAAGCATCATCAGCGATGCCATCGGACAGGGCGAAATCCTCGCCACACCGCTGCAAATCGCTAACCTGGGCGCCACCATCGCCAACCGCGGCTACTACATCACGCCCCACGTGGTGAAGGAAATCGTGGGCGTGGGCGTGCTCAAGAAGAGCGTCGAGCGGCACGACACCGACATCGACAAGGTGCACTACAACGCCATCGTCGAGGGCATGCGCATGGCTGTCCTGGGCGGTACCTGCCGCAAGGCCAACATCGTGGGTCTGGACGTGTGCGGCAAGACGGGTACGGCACAGAACCCCCACGGCCGCGACCACTCGGTGTTCATGGGATTTGCGCCGATGAACGACCCTAAAATCGCTATCTGCGTCTATGTCGAGAACGCCGGCTTCGGCGCCACCTACGGTGTGCCCATCGGGTCGCTCATGATTCAGCGCTACCTGCGCGGCGACTCACCGGGCCTGCGCAAGGCTGCCGCACGCATGGCAGCCAGCCACACCATCGCCTACCCCAAGCCAAAAAAGCCCGCGGCCGTAGCGACCAGCACAACATCAACCAAGTCAACATCATCGAGCAATGGGAGCACTGGGACTAAGAAGTGACAACGAAAATAGCAACTTGCTGCGCGAGGTCGACTGGTTTACCATTGTCCTCTACATGCTGCTGGTGATTGCCGGCGCAGTGAGCATCTATGCTGCCACCTACGACTACGACCGCGCGAGCATGTTTGACCTGAGCGAGTTCTCGGGCAAGCAATTCTTGTGGGCGGGACTGGCCATGTTGCTGGGACTGTCGCTGCTGCTCATCGACCGCCGCATCTATGAAGCTTACGCCTACCCCATCTATGGGGCGATGATATTACTGCTGATTATCACCATTGTGGTCGCGCCCGACATCAAGGGCTCGCGGTCGTGGCTGGTGTTTGGCCCTGTGAGTCTGCAGCCAGCCGAGTTTGCCAAAACGGCGACAGCGCTGGCGCTGGCTAAGCTGTTTAGCACCTACGGCTTTTCGCTCAATAGCGTGCGCAACTATGCCATCGCCATCGGCATCATCGTGCTCCCCATCTTGTGCATCATCATGGAGCGCGAGACGGGGTCGGCGCTGGTCTACACCTCGCTCATTTTTGTGCTCTATCGCGAGGGCATGAGCGGCTTTGTGCTGTTTGCTGCGCTGTGCGCCATCACGCTGTTTGTGGTCGTGCTCAAGTTTGCGGCCTCGACGCTCATGGGCATCCCGCTGGGCCTGTTCATCGCTTTTGTCATCGTCATGGTGCTGGTGGTGCTCATGCTGCTGTTCTACTGCCGCTCGTTCATTCTGGGCCGCAACGTGTTCCTGGGCTACCTGGCGTGCGCCCTCATTGCGGGCGGACTGGCGTGGGCAGGCGTGGTGATTAACGGCTATGTATTCTTCTTCACCGTCATCGGTGTCTCGCTGGTTTACTTGCTCTACGGCATGCTCCACGACGACATGCGCAAGGTGCTGATTACCATCTGCTTTGCCGTAGCCGCGGTGACGTTCATGTTTACCGTCGATTTTGCCTTCAACAGCATCCTCGAGCCACACCAGCAGACGCGTATCAAGGTGACGCTGGGCATCGAGGAAGACCCCCGCGGCGCCGGCTACAACGTCAATCAAAGTAAAATCGCCATTGGCAGCGGCGGCGTCACCGGCAAAGGCTTCCTCAACGGCACGCAGACCAAACTCAAGTACGTCCCCGAGCAGCACACCGACTTCATTTTCTGCACCATCGGCGAGGAGCAAGGCTTCGTGGGCTCGTCGCTCGTCCTCATTGCCTTCCTTGTCTTGATTTTGCGCATCATCGGCATCGCCGAGCGACAACACACCGCCTTTGGCCGCGTCTACGCCTACTGCGTCGCGTCCTACCTCATCTTCCACCTCGCCATCAACATCGGCATGGTCATCGGCCTATGCCCCGTCATCGGCATCCCCCTCCCCTTCTTCAGCTACGGTGGCAGCTCCCTGTGGGGCTTCACCATCCTCCTGTTCATCCTCCTCCGCATCGACGCCGACCGCAAATCCTACGGCACTTGGTAATATCAGAGTTGAGAGTTGAGTTAAAGCCATCACCAGCAGGGCTTTTTAAAGTTTTTCTCGGGCCTCCTCTTCAAAACCTAAATATTTTACTAACTTTGTGGCGTACTAATGTGCTTTGCAAATGAAGATATCCATAATCATTCCAATATA
>Ga0181612_103093_pt1 | contig 14123 bp, 9 predicted proteins | sample HoacroProtozoa21_FD_119630 | JGI IMG/M metagenome (GOLD analysis project Ga0181612, IMG submission 119630) | Hoatzin crop microbial communities from Cojedes, Venezuel. Combined Assembly of Gp0051906, Gp0051904, Gp0051908
CTGGAGATATTCAAGACCCGCCTGGACAAGGTCCTGTGCAGCCTGCTGTAGGTGACCCTGCTTCGGCGGGGGGGGTGGGCTAGATGACCCACAGAGGGCCCCTCCCACCCCCACTATTCTGTGATTCTGTGATTCTGTGAAATCAAAATAATTAAATAATACATCGCTTAACAATATCACTTTTAAAAATTGCATCCAATATGGCACACAGCCTTCTGACTCAAAACAGTAGTGACACGAAAACTTAAGACTACAAAGCGACTTACAGTGCAAAAATAAATGCTACCACCAAATTGATCCAAAATCATCTCACTTCTGCTTTTTCGAACACATAAACTGAAGGCTTTTTTATTTTTTCAATTAAAACAATTTGTATTTACAAATAAAACCCAAACAAGGTAGGAACAAACAGCTCTACTTGGTTACCTTACATGCACGCTTGTAAGTCTGGGGTGCTTCCAGCACAGTCACACTGGAATAAGATCCGAACCTTGCCCAGAGGTTTAAGATTTTTTTTCTATTTTCTAGGAGTGATGGCATCAATACTTCTCAGGCTACCTATGCACAGGGAAGCACCCTCCTGCCATTACCGCTTCTCCAGAGCAGCTGAGTCAGTGGGCAGCCACATTGCCATGAGCCGGTATTACAGAGGTGACGCAGCTCAGGCAGATTAGAGAGGCAAAAGGAAGGCAAAAACACAGGATGTGTAAGTTTACAGGGGAGGATCTTGATTAGTAGACAGACACTGATATTTCTTTTTATTCCCTCCAAGTGTTCCACAGAAGGTGGAGCTAAAGTCTACCTCTTAACTGAGAGACAGTTCAGAGGATTATTTGAAGGCAGTGAGTAGAATTTAAATATTGTCTAAAAACAAACAAAAAAACCCTATGCTAGTTGGCTCATGGTCAGTGAAATCAGAAAAGTTGTTATAAAAATCCTTACTTTATTTTCACGCTCAATTTGCTTATACTTCAGGGTAATGAAGTTCAAGTCGGCCATCTCGGATTCAGTTTGCCGGGCCTCTATCAAACGGCTGATGTATCTGTTCACTCGAGTTCCTGGGGTGTTGTATACAACATTGGTAGAAAAAGAGGAACGATTCCTGAGTTTTTCAGAGGCTGTCCTTAATGCTCTCCTCTACGGCGCAGATAAAGAAAGAAGTGCAGATGTTATTAACATTGAAATTTATCATTGCCGTCCATATTATCTCAAGCTCACAGCCAGGATGAGGAATTAATTAAGCAAAGCAACTACAAAAGGCACAGATTCTGTCTCTGTGTGATTGCCATCTTTTAAAAACTCCTTAGCTGAAATCCCGCTCTCACTAAAATCAAGGAGAAAACCCCCACTGCAATCCAGGATTTCAATCCTCATCCGCAGAAATTCTCTGCACATACTGCCATGACACTTCTCTGCCACTGAGGAAATAATCAGTTTGATACCAACCAGTGTGACTTTACCCAGAAAAATAATTTTAATTTTTTTCTTGATGGAAGACATGGAGCTCTGGACATCCTGAAGACAAGACAACCAAGCTCTTCACGACACAAGAGAAGTCCTACTGTCCAAGACTGTCTAGCTAATAATACATATTTGTAAAAGGTAATTTTCCTTAACCTCTTTCTCAGTGACCGTATGTGACTTCAGAGGGTCTGAAACCTTAAGTGTTCCTATCTTTAACTCACCCAAGTGGTTCTCCTGTCAAGATCACCTGGGTAAGCCCCAAATGCACTTGCAGATCCAGATCCAGCAGCCCAATAAATTATCAGAGCTAACCTGTGCCTCGCTGGGGTTAATTCCTCCATGGCTGAGGTAGCACAGCTGACGAGATGCTCACTCCTACTCCTTTTTCAGTGTGAAAGACTTATCACAGAGTATATCTGGAAGGGATTTTAGACAATCTGTCTCACTTCTCACAGAGAGCACTCAGCAGACAGTGAGCAGCATTCAGACACACTGGTGGTAACCTTCAGTCGAGGGCACTGCCATCTAAACCGTTATGGCTAGACTGGCACTAGTCTGACTGCCCATGCCCCAGCACATTGAAAGGACCAGAGCCTTCACAAAACACTTGTAGATGCAGTATATTTTAAACACAGAGTGTTTTGTCGGCCAATCTTGTAAAAGAAACAATAGTCACCTAACGGTTAACACATTGAGCAGGAAGAAAGAACATCCTTTTCACCTCAAAAGGGGTCAAGCCTTACTTCCCAGAAGAGTTCTGACAACCAAGCTCAGGCAAATTGTACTATTTTGGTACTGTTTAAGGAATACTTTTCTATCTAACAGCTGCAGAGTTCAGGAAGACAATTCGAAACATTATGAAATGAGAAGTCTGCTCAGGGGTAAGGACAACTTTGGCTCAGGATATAATCAGTGGAGTCTGTCAGCAAGCTGTTACAAAACCACACAAAATTTCTCTCTTCAGAGCAGTCAGTACTTAATAGCCTGCTCTTTAAAGGCTATATTGCAAAACATCCTCTTAAACCAGGTGGTAGAAAGAGGTGGTGATCACCATTTAAGTAATTCTGCAGGACTGGCAGTTCCCTCTCTTCTTCCACAAGAAGCAGTTCTCATGAGATCCTCGTCAGTCAACAAACAGTGGACTACAGCAGCTCATTAGTTTACATAGCTCATATTATATGCATATTATTCCTGAATACTTATGAACAGTGGGAAAGGTGAACTGCTAATACCTTAGTTTTCTGATCATAAAGAAGAATGGACCTTAGCAAAGATAAAATCACTTCCCAAGTCCTGTTTTGCTGGCTTTATATGTAGAGAGCTGGTTATACCAGCATTAAACAATTATGAGGCTGCTTGAAACGTTTTTCTTCAAACTATCAGAACCCATTACTTGTTGTCTGTGGTGTAAGAACTAATTGTTTCAACATGAAAAATAATCTTACGGACATACATGGATTAGAGCTTTCAAATCCGATCTTCTGGGTTCTGTTAGCCATAATAGAAATCTTAAATTGCCAGCCAAACAACTATCCTACATGTTTCTAAACAGCGATAAAGTTCTTTTCTTGTAGGAGACATTTGTTTCTCAAGTTTGTAGGGAAACTGAGTGCTTTCAGGAAGACTGTCAGAAACCTACAGTTTCGGTCTTCATAAAGATAAAGAACAACTAGATAGCATATGTATTGCTTAAGGTGCAGCAGAAAGTACATCTTTGGGGGTTTATTATAATCCATATTTAAACCTATAGCATAATAATAGGGGTGAGCAAACCAGCATTTTTTTAAAAAAAAAAAGAAGAAAATGCTTCTTTGCTTTAAAATCTGGAATGAAAGTAGATGATGGGAGTTATTCTGATATACGGAATAAATTCTATTATCTATTCTGCCATTGTGAAATACGGTTAAACTTACCGTGCTTAATCAGAATAGTTGTTGCTCACGTATAATTATTTTCACTAGGTCTCTTATTTTTATCCCTATTATTTCACATAGTAGACTTACATTATGTCTTATACGCGATCAAGATCCAGTATTTCTATTTCTCAGAAATTAAAGAAGTAAATACATGCTACAGTAATGTGCTGGCTTAAAACCTTTAAAGCCATAGGTTGTTTTACACTATTTGAGGACTGACATCTCTGAAGAAACCCCACACTGCAACACAGTATATATTAAAATCATACATCATGGTCCACGACAAACGTTCCGTATTAGGTAAAAAAGTGCACAACCACTGGTTCAGTTAAAGATAGCATTGTGGAACTTCACTACAAATGTTATGACATGAGAAAATTTTCATTAGATCCCTAGCAAACCCATATCAGGATTTTCTGTGTATACTTCCATATTTATACATGCACACACACAAGACACATCGCTAAGTATTGCATATGCTTCAAAGAATGTGTGGGTTACTTTTTTTAAATACTCAAAGAACAGTACTAATTCACAATTGGGAGGCCTTATACATGGCAAATTTCAAAATCAAATCTCGATTTTCTAAAAGTCTTCACTGAAACTGTGTTTCAAAGGAACTAATGTACTTTTCTCCCCTTTTCCCGCAGAAGAAACACAAGCACATGTAAAATCCGAAATATAAAAGTATAGAATGCTTTCTGAAAGTGAGAGTTAGACTGAATCGTCAAGAAATGTACATTATTTAAAAAAAAAAAAAAAGTGGAGCAATCAGTCAAGACGAAGTACTGCCTCCAGTCGCACACACGCTCTGTGCTGGAGCACTGCTGGAGTGACCGATGTGATATTGCCACCTGCTGGCAAGGACAATGGAACGAGTACCACTTCAAAAGGTTTTTTCTCCCTAAGTTTCTTGGTAGATCCACAGACAGAAAACGAAGTAAACCAGGCCACTAGTATGTAAATCAATTCTGAGTTACAGCATTACAAGCCATTCAAGTAAGCAGTATTCGTATTTGTATTAGGGACTTCAGTATTTAAGATTTGTATTAGGGACTAAGAGGGGTTTTGGCTAATCAGTTGCCTTTCATTTTTTTAGAGAACCATCTGGAGATACAAAATTATTCTGTAATTTTGCATTTGCTGCCATCAGCTCCAGACTGTGATGGACTCACGATGCAAAAGAACAGCTCTTGGTAATCACAGAAAAAGCCTCAGAAACTCTAGTTCCTCTGAAGGAAGCCCTCAATAGAACACAGACTACCTGTGCTGGCTTGTTCAAAAGGAGCTCCAAACTGAGGCCTGTTATAATTAAGTTTTGTCTTTACTGTGAGAAGGCTGTGGGCATTAGGTAGCTCTAGCTCCAGCAGAAACACCAGAAACTCCTGTCAGTTGGTCAGGTCACCCCATATGTTCTCAGAGCAGGTCTGCTTGATGTGGCCCTGGAACCAACGCCCAAAGAGCCCACAGGAATTACCTTATCGTCATCCTCACACGTCATGACATTAGAGAAAGGGATCTCCGCTTTGAACATCTTACGACAGTGCATAAGCTGAACAAGCAGGTAGCAGACTGTCTTGAACTTCATTCTTTTGGCAGGCTTAATGTCTGAGAGAATCAGTCCAGGAAATATCTGTCGGTCAGAAAAATAATATTTGTAACTGTGTCATTCCATTCCCACGCAGCCATGCATAGCTGCAGACATTTACACCATCTAGTGATCAGAACAAAGCAATTTTCTAAAGAAAAAGCAATGCACTTTGATAAACAGCACATATTTGCAGATGAAGATTACTTCATTTTTTTTTTTAACCTGAGACATAAAGAATCTACTGAACAGACAATATTTAAACACATACCTAACAATCTGGGAACTGTTTTCTACATAGAAACGTAGACAATAAAAACCCCCCATATTAATGACAAACTCATAAAAGAGGCAATATTTGTATTTCTTTAACCTTAAAATAAATTCTGGAAAAAAACAGGAAAAAAAGGGAGGAAATTAGCATTTATTATTAATTGACATTAAAAAATACAATTTCAGTCTTTTTTGGTATTTCCTCATTTTGTTACTTCAGCCACTGGCAAGCCTGTTAAAACCAGAAGAGGATAGCTTTTGCTTTAAAGATACACTTAAATACATGCCCTAAAAGGAGACTGTGAGGCACTGAGGTTACAACTTACATCTTATTTCTTCAAAGCAAGAAGTGTTATACCACAGAGAAATATTCTTAACAGGCTGGGTATAATCTATTCCTTTTACCACTGCTCAGCAAGGACAAATATTTTCTTCGTTAACTCTTAAGCGCGTATTTAACTCTTGCTGGCCTTAGTGAACCCCTAGTACATGTTCAGATGCTTTCACAGATCAGAATAAGGGTGATCCTTTATTCTACTGTCAGTATTTATACCAATCTTATTCATGCTTCTGCCATGTGGAATATGTAAAGCAGTGTTCATGGGAAATGTGGAAGGACTCCATGCCACCATGGTATGGGAATTTAAGCTGGTAAAATTAATCTTTTCTGGAACAGAAAAATAAAGCAGCACAGAGGATTTGGTCCCTAGTGATCCAAGATACAAAAGACAGAGCAAGTCACACTCCAAAAACTGTAGTCAAATACCCTAAAACCCACAAATGGCACTGGAGATTTGCTGTCCCATCTTCACAATACTATGATTTATTAGAGCAGTTTACATCATTACTTCAGTGACCAAGGAATAAAGAAGGAAGTAGACTGGAAGCATTTGATTAATGCATGTTTTCATGGATACCTAAATTTAGAGGGACAGGGCAAATGACACTGTATGACTGAATGACTGAATGGCATCTCTGGTATCGGTTTGCCATGTTGTTTAACGCACACAGCTATGCACTCACGTTTTCTGGAGAATCAAGGGTATATACTACTGATCTGCCAACACTCTGTTGAGTCAGTTACACTGTGGCTATGAAACACAAAAATGACTTCTCTATAAACCGTTGCACTTTTTTTTGTTAGCAGATGGCTGTTATAAACACGTGACGTTTCAAACGCGGAAAGGTACCTCTCTATGCACATGTGCTTTGTTATGCCCTGACAGGCTGACTGAAGCCAGCCACCATCACCAGCACTGTACCGCACCGTCATCGGCTGGAATCTAACGGGACATCAGTGTGTCCAGCATGTCATCGCTTGTATAAGCGAGGGTTTAATGGAAGTCTCCATGAAGACATTCCCAATGTGCACTGTTTCTTTTGAGGGCCTTCTGGCAGCAGACTTACTGCTATATTGCAATTCCCACTTAGAAGATACTGTACAAGAATATCCACATACCAATCATCCTTTAGGTATTCCTAAGGACACCAAGTAGACAGTTGTTAGGCTTGAGTGCGGCAGGTATAATCAGATTTTGAGCTACTATTCCCAACAGCCAAAACACACTGTACTCCAATTACAAATTTTACTCCTGTAGCCATAATTCCTCTAGAAGTACTCCATATTTCACTCAGTCTCCCTATCAACCTTTTGATACAAGAAAATTAACACCTTTCTTGAAACTCCCTCCAATGTTGCATTTTGCTTCATTTTTTTTTAAGACGAGATAAAAAGAAAATATACAGAAGTTACCAGATGGACCGTATCTCAAGAGATCGCTAGCTCTTTCTTTGCTCAAACCTTTCACTGTGGACATTGCATTAACTAGGTCAACAACTTTGGTTTTAAGTCTCCGTGAGACTGGCTGGAAAAGATGCTCTCAAATGAGTACAGAGAGCTACAGAAGCTGCCTGACAGTCTTCATTATGGAAATATCACAGTAAAGGCACAAGAGTGGCAAAGAATAGGCAGAAGTTTCAAGAAGGCATGACTGAGAAACGTGAGCACGTGGGCACGACTATATCCTCCTACAGAATTTGAAGTCCCGTGAAAAAAGAAATTAGACTTTCCTCAATGCAAACTTCTTGTAACTGATGCGCTTCTGAGAACAACCTGGAGCTTGACAACTTGGAACGGGTACGGTTTGGCTCAGGCACTGTGGCCTTGCCACCAACATGACTTCCTCAAACACACGTCTTCTTGCAGTTTCCGAACTGTACCTTCAAAGAATAGGTAGAACATTTTTAGCTTATACCACTGACTGCTCTTTTAACTTCTAAATCTTATTGGCACATAGTATCTCAGTAGTATACACCCTTTGTATGCTGGAAATACAGGGGAGTTTTCCAGCTGTCTTGGAGTCAAATAGAAGATTTTCAGCTTGGGTCACTGAAAAAAACGGAGTAGCGTGTCTACTTCTGGGCTCCCCAGTACAAGAAAAACAGCGACAAACTAGAGTGAGCTCCGCGAAGGTTCACCAAAACAATTAGGGTTCTCAAATGTACAACGTGTGAGAAGAACCTGAGGGAATTCAGTTCATTTAGCTGGAAGAAGAGAAGGCTAAGGAGGGATCTAATTGCGCCGTCTTCAGCCACCTGAGCAGTAGTTAGAGAGAAGACAAAGCCAGACTCATCCCAATGCTCAGAAAATGCACAAGAGACAATGAACACAGGCTGGACCAAGGGAAATTCCTATTTGGTAAAAAGAAGAGAAGCTTTAACTGTGCGGAAGGATCACGCGCTGGAGCAGGCTGCCGAACCTCCAGCCCAGGGAACACGGAGCACTCGCTCAGGAGAGCTGCCCTGAGCAACCTGCCGTGGAGTTCACTGAAAAGCTGGCCCTGCTCTGAGCAGGGAGGTCGATCACATGGACCTCCAAAGGCCCCTTCCAAATTCAGCTACTGTGTGATGCTATGAAAACGTGTGGAACACATATAAGCTACTGGCCAAGAACCTAACCCCTGAAAGGATGCTGCAATACACACAAGTAGGGCACACTGGCAGTTCTCAGATGATGTATGATTTTACATACAGCTTTTTTTTTTTTTTTGGTAATCTGGTGGTTGTAGGATATATAGAACCTGCACTGGGACTGAGGATTTTCTATTCTACTATTATATATACACAATATCAAAAATACAAACAAAGGAATTCGCTCCCACTTTCATCTCATAAATCACGTCCCTTTTTATCATTACTTTTACAGTAGAACAACGCTTTTAACAGTGAACTTTTGAGTGGAACATTTAAGTAATCTCATGTTCTGCTATAAGCCTCTGCTAAAGGCAAGAAACGTAGTACAGTCCATTAAAACTGACTTCTGTTAAAAAAACAGAAAGAAAAAAACCCAGCCCCAGTGTCCTTCATTCTGCCTTTTCTCTGCACTTGCTCCACACCAGCACTGCAGGAAAGCTGGACTGCAGCATTCTCATTCCCCAGCTCATTTTGTCCATGCATTTTACTTGTGCACTTCTTTTTGACCCTCAGGATCACCTCTTACTCTGCTCACTGTTCATTTGCTTCATCATTTCAGGAAAGGCGAGCTGTTTGCTGCAACACAGCTGGCAAATAAGTTACGAGCTGGGATTTTCTACCAGAGCACTCTGAAAGCAGCCAAACTACCTACAGCTTTGTGAGCATCTTTAAGTACGCTGAAAACAAACAAGTGCTGATTAAAATTCTGGGAAAACACCCCAGGGTCTGAATCTCACGTAATACTCTGGTAAGGGATTCACTGGTGCTTACCTGAGATTGTCAGAAACAGCAGCAGGCAGTCGTTTCCCTGACTATATTCAAACACAGTGCTCAAAATGGCATGGGAAAGAAGATACTAATGGCATTCCGAACACATTTACAGAAACCATAAATGCTGTAGAACGATGTCTGTCTGTGCTTTGTATCTTCAGGCAGGCAGAGCCATGCCTCTTGGTCACAGAATCACAGAATAGTAGGGGTTGGAAGGGACCTCTGTGGGTCATCTAGTCCAACCCTCCTGCCGAAGCAGGGTCACCCACAGCAGGCTGCACAGGACCTTGTCCAGGCGGGGCTTGAATATCTCCAGAGAAGGAGACTCCACAACCTCCCTGGGCAGCCTGGGCCAGGGCTCCGTCACCCTCAGTCGGGGGGTGGTCTGACCCAGCTCCTGGCCTGAAGCCCTTGGGATAGCGCGAGCAGGCTCAGCTGCTCGAGATTTTATGTCAGGCAGGGGCTAAGTGACTTTTAAAAAACCTTTGGCTGCCTTTCTGCCTTGTAGTAGGAAATTGGCCCTTAACTGGAAATGAACAGCGATTTGTGCTCGTATCAGACGCTGCAGCTCTCCTGGCAGCCGCGCTGCGGTAGGATTGCCCTCGTTTGGTTGTCTGCCTAGCGGAGAGCTCAGGCTCTCCCAAACCCACCGCGTGCGAGGAACCGCAGACCTGCTCTGTGTTGGCAGAGCCCTGCGGGGCACCGGAGGGTCCTGCTGGTCTGTCTGCCTGTCCCTCCGGGGCAGCGGCTCCGCTCCTGCAGGACCTGTGCGCGGGAGCCGGGCGCTTGGCCGTACGCTGCTCTGCAGGAAACAGCAGACAAAGTTTGTCTGCTGCGAAAAAGTTCGGAAGTGGCATTTGGTGTGGAAGGAGAGCTGGGGTGGTGTGAGGGGTCAGGGAAGGTGCAGTGGTCTGTGCCAGAGCTGAGCATGGAGAGTAAGAAGTGCTTTTCAGCTACTGGTTCTTGCCACCTGAAGTTTGAAAAACCAGATACGGAACTGATGGTAGGGAGGGGATTGAGGGCTCTTTCTGAGCTAGAGTCGTGTGACTCAAACCAACCTCATCGCTGGGTTGGCACTAAATAAAACAATTGTAAGCCGTCTCAGCAGAGGCACCAGAAAAAGAGCAAGGGCAGAGCCCGATCCTCGTCACTGCAGCACGTTCCCGTCCTGTCCAGACGGAGGCATGCCCTGGGGAGAGGGTTGGTAGATTTGCCAGGATTTATCTGGATGCAAATCCAGATGACACTAATGTGCCTTCCCCACTGCTCCTGGCAGCTCGTTTGTGTGGAAGCTGGCATGAGGAGGGTGATTTTTCTGGAACCTCCGGGTATTGCTGTGCTGTGGACTGCAGTGAAGCAGCTGTGTCGTTCTGGGCTGTGGCTGGTACTCTGTGGCTTCTGTGCACGGGTGATATAGTTGAGGCCTTTGGGTGTTCGGCTGAGGACCCCTCGGCCGTCTTTTCAATCAAATGCAAAGCTGAGATGACTGGTGTCTTACTGAACGCTTCTCTTTCTTCCACTTCTGTGTGTGAAGATGTGTGCAGTCTGAGTTAGTCCTGAATGTGTACCGGCACTTCTGTCCAGTCAATGTTTTTTCCTCTGTTTTCAAGAAACTGAGATTTTAAAACAGCTGCTTAGAGCACGTCCTCGTTTACAAGTTAATTTCTAAGTTTGGTGGAGCATGAAGTAACAGAGCTGCTCATTTAATAGCAAGAAATTAAAACTTCCAGGATACGTAGGTGGGCAATGACTGTGGTCGTTTCTCCATTTCAGGATTCTTCATACCTCGATGAGCTCTCCAACAACAACTCCCTCTTCTCCTCCCCTGCGGATTCCCTCTCTGATATCGCGGATCCGAAGGACTTCTTGTCTGCCGATAGTCTGAACCACGTGCCAACACTATGGGATGTAAACATGCCGCAGCAGAACCAAATAGAGGTATGGGCTGCTCCTCTTCCATCCTCCCCATCAGGCAGTCACTACCTCAGGCTTCATCTGGTGGCGTTTTCACCCAGGAATTAAGAGTCCAACCCAGTTCCCTTCAGGGGTGAAGCTGCAGTGTGATGATGTTATTTCACTAATGCCAAGCTCCCCTGACGAGGGAAGGGGTGAGGTAATTGCACACACTTTAGTCTCCTGGAAGCAGGAGCGATCCTGGACATCCTCAGAGGGATACGTGCGCTCCTTCAGAGTGTGGTGCAGGCACCAGCTCCTCTGAGAGCTGTGGCAGGTAGGTGTGTCAGGAGGGAGATGTCCCTAAGACATTCAGCAGGTCCAGGTGGCCTGTGACAGGGCGCTCAGGAGTGCTGAAGAGATGGACTCAAGGAAGAACACCGTGACATAGATCATTAACGGTCCCCAGCAGCAGCCACCACCGTTTGTTTATTCTCCATGGCAAATATTTTAGTAACAATGACTAAAAAACAAACCCTGTCTCAACTTGAGACTAACCATTTGTGTTTACTTTGTGAGTCCAAGTCCCTGCAAGCTTTTACATCTCTGAATTTCCTGGGCGTGTGATCTCCCGGCAGTCCCGCAGCAACCTGTGGTTCTGTGCGGTTTGCCAGCCTGCTGCCATCTGTTTTCCCTCCTCTGCTGGGACCGATTACTCACTCTTGCACAACCTGGTATCATCACCACGGGCAGCCACCGGCTTCGCTTGTTGGTGGAACCGATGTCAGAGGCATCCGCTGAATCCCTGGACCTCGGCTCTCGCAGCGAGCGCCCAGCCGTGCAGTAGGTTTCCTTTGCAGGTCGATGCCTTATGAAGATCGTGGGGGAAACCCGTTCAACGTGAAGGCCGCAGAAGGCAGTCTGGCATGCTCCTGCCTTAGTCACTGTTGTATTGGGAGGTTCTGTCGTGTTTTTAGAGGCCGCGTTTTGCAGTTAGTAGTGTGTCTGACTGTATTTCCATGATGAACGCTGGCTGTTTGTCACAGCTTGGAAGTAAGGAGTCTTGGCAGCAGTTCTGCTTTGAAATGCTGCTGGGTGGCTCAGCGACAGGTTGGGCGTTGAAGGAACGTGGCTTGGCGGCGAGGGTCCCGGCCTGGGGCTCAGGAAATGAAAGCTCGTGTCTGCCTTAGACCTTCTGTGAGATCTTGGGTCAGTCACGCAGATCCTCACATCAGACACCTGAGCTCGTGCTGAAATCAGTGAGATTTGGTCACCCTTATAGACCTTTTCAGTGTCTGCTTGGCCCTCCGCGTGTCCGTAGTCGGAGACAGAGAGCAGCACTGCTCCTTCCCATGGATAGATGTGTTAGGGACCGAGGGCCGTGCCGCTGCGCTGGCAGCGTGGGTGTGCAGGCAGGCCACACGCAGCTGGTAGCCTTGGAGCAGCTTGAACTTGAGGGCTGAGACGGTTAGCAGGAGGAGAGCCGAGCTGTTCGAACCAAAGAGGGGGCTGAAGGCATCTCAGGCTTGTAAACCGGGTGATTAAAAAAGCTAGAAAACAGATCCATCCCTCGAGACAGAAAAGGCACGGGCCTTACTGCCCCGAGTCGCCTGTTGTGGTGGTTTTTCCGTAGTAGCCTAAAGCACTGCAGAAATAGTCGTGTGGTGTCCTGTTTCTGACCGCCTGAACCCTGGTCCAGATACTCAGTGCCTGAAAAAGCTGGTAGTTTCGTATCTGTGGAGTACACAGGAAAAAACATAGTGGAAAAGCTGTTCTAAGGCCAGTGTAACGAATGCAAGTGCAAAAGGAAGGTGTGTCCTGTGAGTGTGAGGCTGACGGGTCTGACCGGAGCGGAGCCGCCGGCTCTGGCCTTGCTGCACGCTGTGCTTCACGTCCTCCCCTCGCCTCTTGTCCTGCAGAGCACTTGGGTTCAGACAAGGCCAATTAACTTCTTGGAATTCCATTTATAAACTATTTCCTTTTGGAAAGAATCCCTGGCTATTTTAGAAGTTGTCTTATCTGTGTTTTCTGAGTGCAGAGGTGGTTGGGATTTGGTTTGGGATTTTTTCCCTTTGCCGAGTTTGATGTTTCCTGACGAGGTGTCACTGAAGTACGACGTAGTCAGGAGATTTTGGTTTCGTTTTCACGTGGGAGGTCGTAACTCGCAGGATACGAGGTAAATGGATTGACAGATTGACTGATGATTGGCAGCTGGTTTATTACCTGAATTTCAAACGTGCTTTTTTTTGTTGTTGTAAAGGAGCCAAACAAGTGATCCGTTGCCAAATCTCCAGGCAGTGTCAAAGTAAAGGTTCCTTACTGTAACCTGCAGCGCAGGATGGAGGCTGTGCAGATATCCTGCACCAATATACACCAGTTTTGATAAAGTTTCCCTGTCCCTTCCCACATCATGACACCACCATCATTTTCCATAAAATTGCAGGAATTTCAGCTTTTGAGTAGCCAGAGCAGTTACTCAGCTACAGGAGAAGCTACAGATTGTCGGTCCCGTTGCACCGTACGTCAGCCGGGCGCGTTCAGTCCTGTGGGTCCGGCACGTCCGGTCAGTTGGAGCCGTGTGGGCAGCTTTTACCCAGGAGCAGGGGTTGTCAGGACGGTAGCGAATTGCCCGGGACAGAGTCCGAGGCTCGGAGGTTCAGGCGGCGCAGAGCAGCGATCGCTGAACAGCTCTGACACGTGGGACGTCTCGTAGGCGATGCTGGATGCGTCCTCGGTGTGAGACCCGCCTGCAGATCCCGGCTGCAAGAACGGCCTCGTGCCTGGTTCTCTCTAAACAAAGCAAAAAAAGAACTCCTGTCGTGTAGCAATTTGAAGATACGGCGTGGAAAAGGCGATGTCTGTGCCTTGCCTTCCCCCCTGCCTCCTCTCCGCTGTCACCAGCACCAGGGAAATGGGTTTACAGCGAGGGGGGCAGAGCGAAGCTGGGGAGAAGCGTGGCGGTGAGACGCGCCGTGCTGAGCAGCTCCAGCTCACCAGGAAACCCTGAGCGGAGGTGCCCGGTGCGGAGCTTTCCGTGGAGTCTGTGTGACTGGGGAGGACAGGGCTGGGCGCAGAGCTGCCTGCCAGGGGAGGGGGAGAGCTGGTGGCCGTGAAGAAGGAGGGGTCTGTGGGGTGAGGGCGCTGTCTCTCGGTGCAGGACTGGGCAGGGAGGGAGGGAGGAGCTATGGCACTGTTAAATATTTGCAGGAGTGAGCAGACAAAACCCGCTTGCTTCATTTGTAATC
>Ga0181612_122440_pt1 | contig 14123 bp, 9 predicted proteins | sample HoacroProtozoa21_FD_119630 | JGI IMG/M metagenome (GOLD analysis project Ga0181612, IMG submission 119630) | Hoatzin crop microbial communities from Cojedes, Venezuel. Combined Assembly of Gp0051906, Gp0051904, Gp0051908
AAAATGAGAGTTTAACCCCATCAGGACCTCTTTATAATGCTTGCACAGCAAACTCTGTGGCAGCAGCAATAAAAATAATGAAAGGCTTTGTCTCTGCCAAAATGACACACCATGTTTTATAAGCTTTTCAAACAATTTCATTGAAAAATTTAATTTCAACAAAAGTAAAGCAAAAGACACCTCAACAATGTTCCCGACACTTCCATGCCAAAAACCTTTCTTTTTAAAAAAAGACAATTGCTAAAAGGTTGACTTGTGGCACTTTTTCAATCCCTTCTAGCCATCATGGTGATGATATCTTTAAAATTTTTCTTTCATCTGCCACTCTTTGGATAAGCTCCCCCATTCTGCTCCCTGACTGAGAGTAAAGGCATGACTCTAGATTGGGACTAATATTTGCAGGACCTGAATGTGATTCAATAAATTTTAAAGTGTTTTAAATCTGAGGACAACATCTCACCTTGGCTAACATTTGTGAGTTTTTTTCACTCTTCCTCCCCCTTTCTTTTTAATACAGTTAATCTTTTTCTGAGTTTTGCTACAATAAACTCCCTAGATTAGTATTATTAATAAAATCCTACCATCCACCCCCTCATTCAATTAATCTATGCATCCTTTTTTTGTGTGAAGGTGTCTGATGTCAACTTTGATGACTTAGTGGCCATAAAAAATAAAAATAAAATCATAAAATCACCCAATAAGCTCTTAAAAATAAGGGAGAGGGTGAGGAGAAGGAAACCCTGTGGTACAAAACTATAAAAGGTTAGATTAGACTTTAGCAGAAAAGTCTCTGTGATAATTACTGTTATCTGCTGATCCATAAACTCTTCACACAAACTGCAACAGTAAACCAAAAAACTGACACTTTAATAGCAATGTGCTTTGTAGCGCGGGGACATCTCTCCTCCTCCTTCCCACATCTCTGTGCCTCGGAATGCTTCATTTCCTCGCAGCCCTCTGACAGGCGGAGCTGACAACCTGGATTCCTAGCAAGCAGTGATCAGCTAGAGGTCGGCACTAATTATTGCTAAACTTTTACAGACTCACAGCATGATCTAGCTGGGAAAGGAGGATGAGGATGGGGTGAGATGGACCATCACTCTGGTAGTTTGGGATACATTTTTGGAAGGGAGAATGAAATAAAGGGATGCCAAGAAAGTCTGGGAGAAAAGAGCTGAGTTTGTCTAAAGTGCAAGTCCTTTCAAGGGTCCACCATTCCCTGCTGACTCTCAAATGGTTAACACTGAAAGCTGTGCAGCAGTCCCCAGCATCTGCTGTCCAGCCCTTTCTTGATTCACAGCAGGAAGGGATCTGGCCACCACCTAGGTGGAAACGGAGAGATCCAGAAGCATCGGGAAATCTTTCTGGGCTTGGCTTTTATGACATGAGATAAAGAGCATATTTATCAATGTCAACTTAAGGATGTAGCTCTGGACAGGGAAATTGAATGCTCTGCTTCTCATGTTTGAAAATTGGTTTATGAGTGGCAACTTTGTGCTATGCCTGTAGAGTCACACAATGTTAGCCCCTTGAAGATACCAAGGGGAAGACAGGATCAAGTGGGAGAAAAATATAGCTAGGGAAGAACAATCTTTAAAAAAGGATCTGAACCAGAGAACAGCCCTATATGTAGCCATGCAAAAGGTACTGTGAAGTTAATGATTCTATAAAACAATGAGGAGGAAATTGCAAATTTGAATTATAATTAAAGACTCTAGGCCAAAACATCAGCTAGCATAAATCACTAAGGGCAATAGACCTCCACTTCCTTCCACTCGCCCCATCTTTATCTCATTTCTCAACCCATTACAATTTACCATGTAAGTATCAGATATCCTTAAAAATTCTGACTCAAGTAGTGAAATTCACGAGAGATTCAAACTCAGGTTCTCATGTCCTGTAAGAATAGTGAACAATCTTTCTGAAAAGACCTTACTTTCTATTTCATGGTCTCAGGTTTACTGACTCAGGTTGTATAGAGCACTTAAAATTTGATGACATCCAACTCAGCTCAAAGGGGATTTATTCTGAACAACAACTTCTGCAATGCTTTTATTTAAAACACCTTTATGTGACCCAAATAAACCAACCAATACATTCTAAGAAGTGGGACAAAATGAAAACAGCAACTTGGAACAAGAGATAAACATAAAACTTGCCTAACAAAATTGATTAACAACAGTAACAAAAAATATTCTACCATTTCTTCTACATTCAGAGACCCTAGGAATACAAGGAGATGCTGTGATTTTTAATCTGACTTCACATACAAAACATTGTTATAGAATCTTATACAACAGTTTCTGCATTAGGTCCTTGTATTTTGTCTAGGGTAAAACACATCTTAAAAAACAATATAATTTTCATGTGAAGTTCCCCTACTGATGGAAGATCCATCACGTTCCCAAATATACTGCCCAGCAGCACCTCTTTTTTCATATTCTTTCAACCCCTTTTTTCTGTTTAATCACAACCTGCAACTCCTGAATCACGTTACGTAAACTGAATGTGTACTTAAGTCTACTTTTTTTTTCCATGTGGTAGCAATATTCAGGCAAACATATATGCTCAAAATTTGAAGAAACTGGTGCCCAGCAAGAAATTCCTGAGATCAGAAAGCACAGTCCTCTTTCTTCCAGGAAACCATTATGCCGATCAGCTGGCTTTCTGTGAAATTCCTGCATAAAATGTATATGCATATATGACTAGTTTGAGGGAGAGTCTCAGTAAACTGAAAGAGAGAATGCATATGAAGCAGACAAAAGATTTTTATTTATTTTTTAACTACACTACATAATTACCCTGTGCAACAAATTGCCACAAGGTTCCACAAAAGCCAAGACCTTACCGTAATTCCAGATAGGATTAGACATTTATATGCGTAATAAGAACATCCACAGTTGCACTGCCTCGGATAAGAAATGCTAGGGAAATAATCCTCATGCTTCTAGGCATAAGTCAACCTCACAGGAACAAAGTTGAGACAAAACCCAGTTTATTCAGTACTTATTCCTTATGTGGATTTTAGCACTTGTTCTGTAACACCCAAAGCTGAGTACTATCTGGACGTAGAAACAGACCATACTATCTACATATATATGAGAGAGGAAACTTTGATGTAGATACAGCTATAGCATAGAATTGAGTGTGACCTTAGAAAAAGCTTTAGGATGTATTGAAACATTCATAGCTATCTATCCATGAAATCAAAATACTACCAGATAGACTACACGTCTTCTCAGAGTTTTTGCTATAAAATCCTGATGAATTAATTCCTATTGAATTCTATAGGACTTTGCCATAAGAAACTGATACGTCAAGAGGACTGCTGCATTGGTCTCATTGTGCCTGTGTGTGGTAGGCAAAGAGTATATTTTTAACAGTGGCTGCTATTTCAACTAAAGTGCTTTTCTGAAAAACTAAACAATGCATAGGTTTGAAGGCTGCAATACGCTGAGAGCCATCTAAGACTGCACTGGGTTTACTTGTTGATTCAATCACCTTCTCTTCTTTGAGGACCAGCCACTAGGCTTAAGAGTCTAGTTCTGGTTCTGCTAACAACATAAATCTTCCACTGCAATCAAGCAAGGTTTATACTTTTAGATAGGGAGATCCTAGGTTACATATCAGTAGAGTACAAGAGTACTGGCAAATAGGTGTCCTTTTTATGGGACAATAGAACACTTCTATCTCTTTGTTCTCCTAAGTGTTGCTCTCTGCTATGTAGCTTTAAAGGGCTTAGGCAGAAGACGGCCCAGCAATGTCTTTTCTATCCACACTGAATGTCATGCTAGTCTTCGGCATATAATCCTGTGTTTTCTGCTTGGGTCTTCCAAGCCTAACTTGCTTTTTTTTAATGGATTTAAGTAGGACCCATCTTTGTGGGTGCCTTCCCTGAGCTCCGTGTACATTGTAATCCTAGCAGACAAAGTGAGAGACAGCAACACAGAGCAGTTTGCCATTCAACCAGCTCAATATTTTGCAGCCCCCAAGACTGCATTTAAAAACCTCTCATTATCACTATGCTATTTGATTATTTCTAAATTGTGAGGTTGTAACAACACTGGCCTTTAAAATCATCCTCCCTTGCCCAGCTGGTACCCTGTGATGCACAAAAGCCCTGAACGCAACAGCCAAATCCATCTCTGCCCTCGCCATGAGCTTTCCGTCACTGTAAAGTCTCATTAGTCCAGATCAAGATGCACAGAACAGCACTCGGCAGCCAGCAGATCCCTCTCAGAGATGAAGAAAAACAAAATCAGGAGAGGGAGGAGTTGGGGGTTAAAAATATCTCAGAACCTCAGCCTCTCTCCTGGGCAACTTTCAATCTCATTTATTTATTTATTAATTAAAATCATTTAAGCCACAAAAACAGTCTCTGGAGACGTGGAGTCTCATTTAGAGTTCTGGCTTTGCTGAAATCAATGGCAAAATAGCTACAGCTTCCGTAAAAACAAAATTATAGTCAGGGCTCCTGAGCTTTGAAGATGGCCTCAGAAACGAGAGATAAACTCTGTCCACCTTCTGCTGCCCCTTGAAAAACAATCTTGAGGCATAACAGCATTAGGGTAGTGGAACTAAGTCTTGGCTGAGAAATAAAACAGAAAATATAACACCCAGGTTCAAAATACAGTGTGACTTCTTGAGATAGAGTAGGGCCAGCAGCCACTGACAACAGAAACAAAGGAGCCAATAAAAAGGCAAAGACACAAGAAATAGTGCAGTAAACGTCTTCATACATTCAGTTTGCAGCTTCCTAATTCAAAGCTATGACCCTTCTCCATGCCAGCAAATGAGGCAGAAGAACACTGAAAGAATAGCTCTTGATTGTTATAGTCAACCACCTCAAGACTGCATCTAGCTCTACCTCAAGTTACCAGCAAGTCTCCAAGCCCCTTTCTCAGGGAAAGTGTGAGGTCTAGAAGAGCTGGGGGAAGAGACTTTCTCAGTGCAAAGGCTCTGAACTGGGGGGGTGGGGGAGACAGAAAAGGAGGAGTAGTGGGGTGCTGAATCCACTCCTGATGTATTCTTATGGGGAAAAAAAGGCATGGAAATATGTGCAGCTTTTGACCTGAAATCAAGAAGAAACAAGAAGCACCACCAGGTGCCCCTCTCCAGCTCTTTGTTCTGTGCCTGTAGTCTGACAGCTTTCCCTTCCTTGAACCAGGACACCTCTTTATCCCTTCCTGAAAGATATTTTTTTCGAGTTTAGCTCCTTTCAGCTATATTGAGTCCTTTTGCAGCCACAGAGATCACTGCACTCCTCCAGCAATAAGCTCTGCAATGCCAAAGCACTCTATAAAGCCCTCCCTCAGTCTCTGTCTTTTTCTTGTTTTTTTCCTTTCTTTTTTTTTTCCCCCCTCCACAGCCCCTCACATTATTCATCATAATCATAAAACATTCACTTGCACTTCTGACCAATTGGAAGGCCCTCGTGGGAGGCCATAAAGGGGGGGTGTCAGGGTTATAATGAATGTAAATGCCAGGTGTTTAAGCTGGATAATGTGCAATTTGCAACTCAAGCAATCTGCACAATAAGCAAACCTAACGTTATGGTACCTGATAGGGGCACGGTGGCCATTCAGAGAGAATGAAACATTTTACGACCTCTGTGTTGCCCTGATCTCATGATCTAATAATAGTCCAGACAAAATTAGTTCCTGCTATAATATCTTCGAATGTTAGGGGGGAGGCGGGTGGGAAGGAGGGATTGCAAGGTGTTGGAGAGGGGGATGAAAATTATATCAGGTGGCTGAGCTGAAGTTTCAGAGGATCAAAGGGAATTGTGAGCTGGGTGTGTTATTTAAGACAATAACTTTCTGCTGAAAGTGAGGAGGTCAAAGATGGGTCTTTCATAACTATCTTGCACACACGTATATACACACACATAGAGCTGTTCCCCAGGATTTGGCTGCTGATGAAATAAAAATAGGTTGATCCTTGAGAAAAGGCTGATTTACTGTCAGCGCAGTGCTGGACAGTCTGATTCCCCAATGCTTTACGGAGGATCATTGCTCAGAAATTAGCTAATCTCAGGCTGGCAATAACTGCAAAGAGGAGTTATTCCCAACTCGTTCCCCTGATCCCAAAAGCGAGTTTCATATTCTGCTTTTCTTCCCCATGAGACCGCATCTGGCTTGGCAAGGGAAGGGGAAAGGCAGGTCTCCATTCGCAGCTGCTCTGCTCTGGTGGAAGGGGCACCCCGAGGAAAGCCTCTCATCTTTTCTCTGCAGTCTGTGCAATGCTTTTTAAAATGTTGTTCAGATTGCGAGGAACATCGGAAGGAAAGAGAAAGAAAAAGACCCACTTCCAAACAGGATGTCGAAAGCCTCAGGGAGCGTGGGTCCCTTTGGGCAATTTGGTCAGGTTTGTTGCTCTAACCCACAAGATATAAACACTTTCTTCTCATGGTACAACAGCCCCAGACAGTGCTCACCATACCTCCACGAAACAGGAGGGGAGTGCAGAGGCTAACCCACCGGCTAGGGAGAGCTGTCAAAACCTCAGGCCTGCCTGAACTCCACCAAAAAATCCTGCTTAATCCTTCCCTATCTCCACTTCTTGGCTTCACTTTATCCATCTCAGCCCTGTCATTGCTCCTCTAGATGAGCCTCATGACACGGGCAAGCCTTCCAGCGCCCATTTTATTCTGTCTAGTCATAGTAGCCTTGGAAATGCTGCCTGGCCGTTGCGCATCACAGCTTGTGCCCCACCCTGTACTGGAAGGGCCACTTCATAAAGGCATCAAAAGCATATCAGAAACACCAACATAGATTCCTTTTTTTTTTCCTCAAAAGTAATGTCACAGCTCAGCACAGACTTAGGAGTAGCATCCAGCAAGCTGGATATGCTTCAAGAGTTCACATCTATTTAATGTTATAATGTGGCTATTTTTTGGATTTGAATCCAGGAGAGAAACATTAAGTCCTGTTGTTCTGGGGCTTTCTTTTCCTAAGCGCTTTATGATGAATTCTTCCTCTACATCTTTTGTGTTTACTATTCAATAGAAACTTGTGTATGTGTGACAGTCAGACCTGTTTGAAAACTAGATAGCTGGATTTGATTCAGATATTGCAAAGCTGAGTTCACTACTGTAACTGCTGAAGGAAAACTACCATTCTGCTCTAATGAGCTTTTTGGTTTGTTTTTCAGAAGGACCTCATTTTCAGAAGATTTTTATTGGACTCAACTAATTTTAAAATTACATCAAAACAAGTTTTCTCACCAACCCTCATTAACATTTTCAGAGTTTTAGGAGAGAAATGATGATAATGTCGCCACAAACTCTCCCTGAGAAGTTCCCATCAGAAATTTCACGCATACATGAATACAATAATTGCCAAACAAGCTGTGATCACAATTGACTTATTTTATTTTTTCCTGAACCTCTGTGAAATCAAAGGAACAAGCCGAATGCAAAGAAGCATCTGCCATGGGTCTGACGTGTTTACCAGCACCACACAACATCATTTTCTACCCAAGGCCTCTCAGAGTTCCCTCAACTATTTTTTCTTGCTGCAGTTTTCTAAGCTGTAGATCAAGGCTAACTCCCGTGCAACTTTCCCGTCCTTCTGAAGTCTATAAATTTACATCTGAACACTGTTTCCTAGACTATACAACAAAGCCTGCAGCCTGGCACACCTTACATCCATTCCCACCTCAGCTTCCCACGGGCCTTTCCACTGGCATTTTACCATCCTTAAGCATATAAATCTCTTAAAATCTTGAGAAGTCAGCTGCATTTAATTGCCCTCCCACTTCTATTTCAGATGTAGAAGACAGAAGATGAGACTGTAGCCATTTCATGGTCATAAACTGACCCATGGTGAGGTCCCATTTCACCTGAACCTCAGGATGTCCTAATCCTCAGGTCTTTAGCACCTGAAAACTATGTCCCAAAAACTACTCTGGGCTGCAGCTAGTCTCTATGAATTCATTAATTTCCGGTGACTTGCAAACAATAACATCTACTTGCACCCAGACATCTCTCTACAGTTCTGAAGACAAAATCCACAGGGAGGGCCAGAAATGCCAAAACCATTTGTCATATGAATTTTAAATTTGAAAGAGAAGTCCATACTGTGAAACACAGGATGCAGACCAAAGTGAGGTTAATTCTTGTCCTTCTTCAAGCTGCATCACGATCTTTGACGATAGAGTCTCTTTCCTGGGTCAGTGTCAGGTATCTAACATTTGCTGCCAAAGTAAGCTAGGTACTGAAGAGCAGAACTTTGTAAAGCTCAACAACTTCTTCCTCGTTGACCTCTGTTTCAACAACATAGCCCTAATTGTTTGACATTTTCACCAGAAAGAGGGATGAAAGGTAGCTTTCTTGATTTTCTGTTGTAATTTCCTGGTTTGGCTTTTTAATTGCATGTGTGTGTGGGGGAAATCTATCAGATCTTGGCAGGGAAAAAAATGCCCCTTCAGAACCTAAATTCTGAGGATTTTATTTTCTGGAGCAGATGATGGTCTTGTTTATAAGGAAAATTAGGCCAAATTCAACATTTTCACAGATGGAGGAGCTTGAATTATTTATCAGAGGTTCATGATTTTTCTGGTTTTTTTTTTTTTTTTTTTTACCCTAACCGCTAAATAATCAAGTACAAAAAAACTGGTATTTATTTCACGACTGGGATCAACTTCTCACCAGCAAAGCTAAAACAATTTTTCTCCTTTTTACCCGCTCCCGCTTTCTCTCCCTCTCTCCTCTTGGAGATACTCCACTTATACAAATAATCAAAAATTCATCGGGCCAAGAAAGAAGGAGGAGAGTAAAAGAGAATGACTTTTTGGTGTTGCAGTTGAAACATATGCAGAAAAAATTTTCATACAATGAAAAACAAATGAAATGGCATAATTTAGCTGGTTCCAGCTGTTTCAACTGAGGACACAAGGAACATTGAAGTAGAGACTGATGAGATAATGTGTTCCCATGGAAACTTTCCTTCTAATGCCTAATCATTAAAAAGTTGGTTTAAGTCATGATTTGGAAGCTTTGCTTTACTCTGTCTTAAAATCTTTCCTTCTTTTATTTCCTAGTTTTTCCATGCATTTTTCTCTTCTTTTCTGTGTTTATAAAAATTATTATAATTGACTGTACTCATATGGCAATGAGTTCCACTAGATCAGAGTCTGGATAGACACAAATATCCCTGGACCAAGAATGAGGGACTTCTATGTTAGTTATAAAAATTAGTTAGAACTTTTTTTTTTTTTCAACCTGTACCCTGTCCCAAAACTACAGAAGCTGCAGAGTACATCTGGACATTTGAAAGAGATGCAACAGGAGAAGGAACAAAGGAAAAAAAAAAAGAGAAAAATCAAAGAGGATCTCTCATGAATTGAGACTAACGTGAATTAACAAGTACTTTGCACTGAAGCCTTACACCGGATTGGAGATCTAGGTTAGGGTATATTCCAACTACTCACGAGGAATGCCGATAAAAACCCCATACAAAAATGCAATTCTAATTTTCTTGCTGTATACTTATCATACTAGTCTAGGTTCCCAAACTCTCTTTCTGGATCCATGTCTAAGTATTTAACTCTGCTTTACCAAAAAATAAATTAACTAACCAACCCCCATAACACACTACCTCAGTTCTCGCATATGTTCAGTGCTGGATCCCATTAGCAAAGATCAGTTTCAGAAAGAAGCAGAAGCATATGGAGCCAGATAAAAAAATATTACTGCACGTGAAATATTTAACTCTAGAACTCACTCTGTGATGGAAATGAACTATATATCCAGAAGAAAATAATTTGAGAAAAATGGTGGTATTTCAGCTCTGTGATGCCTCTTTGAAACTTCAAAAGAAATGCAAGACTTTCAGCAGGTTGAAGAAAGAATAGAACCCTTATCCGTACCATAAAAGGGTGACATGACAGTCCTTACGCACACACATAAGTCCGGGTTTTGACAGCACCTTCTGTGAAACACAGAGTAATAAGTTACTTTTAGCACAAAGAACCAGTTGTAAAGGGACTGTTGTGAGAGATGACTACTTGAAGTTTAGCAAAGACTTGGCACAGCTACCAGAAAAACCCCATCTGATTGGTCTGCTCAAAGTCCTGCAGATGCAGCAGCTGAAACTAAATTGGTTTTCTCTTTGATGGCCATTAAACCTGGGTTATGCTCCACTGATCAGCTGATCTAATGGAGAGGTCAATTTTCATGAGACGTGGTGGACAGGAGAGCTAAGGACATGGGTTATTTTTCATTCAAGTATCTGTCTTTGGCTTTAAAAGATATTGTCTTGCAAGAAGAGTGAGTTAAATACAGAAAAGTTTAATGAATGTTCCAGCCTCCTTCCCTATAGACTTCAACTCCATCACACTACTATGCTTTGCTTAATATCAAGGAAATAACCTCAGAAAAAAAAAACAGGGTGATGTCTGGACCAATCACAATCCCAGTACAACAAAAAATACACTCGCTAGTAATTCGTGAAATATCCCATTTGCTCTCCAGAAACTGTCCCATGTTCATCTCCTCTCCAAGCTCTATTCAATTCCTTGCAGAATATGGAAGGGATATCTTGCTCGGTGATGGGGGGAAGCAGGCATCCCTACAGCAGCAGTATTTGCTTCCCAATTCAGAAAAGTTTCAATCAAAGGAAGAGATACAGACCTGAAAAGGATAAAAGTGCCAGCAAGTCAAATCATAGGTTAAGTGGGATTCGTTTGCACCAGGAGTGTAAGCCAGTCTTACAAAATGCGAAACAATTAGAACTGCCCTGATAACAAAGGGCAGAGGAGTCCTTCCCAGGGATACACGGCAAGGAACCTTTTCCCAGCAGGTTCTTGTGAGTTCTGTCATCCGGGGATTAGGTACAGGCTTTGCACCCTGTCGCAGAACAAGAACAAGGAATTTGGCTATCTGAACAGATTTGAGAACACACTTGGCAAATAATTATTCTGTGTCAATTTAATCAGTTTCTTTTTTAAAGACACAAAATCAAACTAGGATATTTCTTTTAATGAAAAATTAGATGGATATTCTGAGATCTAAATAAGCAACAATTCCATGTTACATTCACTTACATTAAATGAATTAGAGCAGTTAAAAAAAAAGTACATAGGTCTTTGAACTACCCAAATGCATTGAAAGAACATATTATAATTAAACATGTATTTTGCCAAGGATACCATGTCAGAAAGAACTGACTAGTACTCCTCTGCAAACATTTCAGGTCTAGCTGACTATGTTTACAAAACTAAAACTTTATGAGATTTATTCTTTGAATGAAATGTCAGTGATAAACTAGGATAAAACTCAGTATGTAACTAAAAGGCTCTTATTACATACCTTTTAACTGTTACCACTCAGTAATTGCAATTACTAATGACTGCAACTTTACAGTCACCGATCTGAGATTAAATACTTGGGAAAAGCATTGAATAGACACCCCATAGTAAATGATCTCTGCCCTAGTTTGCTAATACTTCCGGCGTTGAAATGCTTGGATAAAACAGACTGATGGGGTGGGTTGGAAAGGCTGGTACAGTGAAAGAAAATGAATTTGCTAGGCAATCCCAAATCGTAGATTGTCACTTAATCATCAAAGAGCACACGAGAAACACCTCAAAGGCACAGATTATGCATGGGAAAGAGACCTAATGCTTTATGTTATGGACCCTATTTGACAAGCTCTGAAAGCCCAACAAACTTCTTCTCCATATGGATAAGTTAGCTTGGAATCATAAATTTCAAGACAGTGTTTTGGAACAAGCGCGGAAACAAAGGAGCATTCTGGAAACACAAATTTTCTTGTTGCCTATTTAAGCTCCTGCCTCAAACGCTCACATGGAGGAGCGCATGGATTGCAAAGGCAGAAGCAAAGGAAATCCTATCAAAACACCACCCTACTCGCTCTGCTGGAGAGATGATGATAAAGAAAATTAGCTAAAGGTGACATAATAGTCCATCTGGTTAGGACACTATTGGAAAGTGTTCAGGTACAGCAATGAGCAGATAAGAAAACTAGAATTGACAAAAACAGGTGGAGGGTAAAATAATGCTTAAGGAGGAATTTATGAGATTAATAAAATAGCAACTTTGGAATAGGTGATGCCAAAATAGTCCTGCTTGTAGAGCTCAGACTCCAATTCAGCTCAGCATCCTCAGCATTCAGGGATTCACTCCTGCTCCTGCCTACAGCTCAGCCAGCACATGGAAAGAGCAGCCGTCACTGCCAGTCCCGTGAAGCTCTGCATTCCAACAAAGTGTGAAATCAGCATTTGGATTTGAAAGTCCTGTTTCAAAGCACCTGAAATTTGTATCTGCAATTTTAATTGACTGAGAGACCCTTAAAAAGAGGGAGCTAAGTACAGCCTGCAGGTACACAATGCCTGACACCCAGTGTTAACAAGGACATACTTTGCTTGCCTGAAGAAACAAACAAGTACAGAATTGATAACTATTTCATGAATGAGCTGTAACATGTTGTTTTAAGACGCTGCTGTCAGAAGAAAGACGCAAACAAAACAACACATGTTATTGAAGGGCAGTTGCTATTATCTGGGCTATTAGCAAATGGAAAAAACTGTTAAAGCAGAAACAGTGTTGGAAATCTAATTCACTTTTCAGCATTAATGCTCTTTACTGCTTCGCTTTTCTTTACGTTGGAACAGAGAAAACGGACTAATCAATTTTCTGTCCTAGTCCTAGCACAATTTCTTAGCAATGCCTGAAACAGTGTGGTTTTGGACTGTATACTCAGAGCTTACAAACTAGGCAGATATGATCTCCACAGAGAAAAGGGGTTGTAATAGATAGGGGAAGTTTAGGAGAATGTTGACAGCAACATCAGGCTCAGTCAATTCCATCATTTCAGGGCATAATTTAAACTTTCCCATAATTCATAGTTGTTTTTTATTTTCCAGTTCCATTTAGAGTGTCCAAAAATGATCAGGACTCTTGTGTGTTCAACACTGTTGCCAGAAGAAAACATACTCTGTCCCATTCACTAGAATATATCTAGACAAGATAGCTAGTGGATTTGTGAAACCAAATACCACCCCTCTCTCTAAGTCCTCCTTTTCATAAAGTTCTCATGTCTAGTTCAGGGCTCCTAAAGCAACTCTGTGGCACAGAAAAAAACCACCTCTTGAATCCTATTACTTTCGCTAAAATCTCATTGCTTATGCTCCCGGTCAACTTTAATATCTGTGGACCCTTTGAATGTAATGGACTATATAAGGGAAACAAAAGAGGAAGTGGTAACATTGCATTTGGAGGACAAAGAGGGCAAAAATGTAAATTAAAATAAAGATTCAGAATTTTACTGACTCTTTATTTTTGAAGTTTGGAGGTGCTTCTGCTGAACTTAAGTTTGTGCAAAATCATGAGCATTTGAAGCACAGGATAAGCACTTTAAACGCAAGCCAAAGGAAAGTAATATACCCTTAGTACTATTTCCATTTAAACTGCTTAGCCACACACTTGCAGGCATGAAACAATTCCGCCGAGGTCCTCCTGCACTCAGGAAATTCTTCCTGGGTCACTGACCATCATTTAAAGGGCACATCTCAGTCCAGTGTCCAGAGTGAATTTTTCAAATTAGCCTTCAGTTGCTGCCTCTGCACTATACACGATTGTGCTCAAAACCCCTGAGCATTTCAGAAAAGCCCTTCTACCCATTTAACAATCAAAAAACAATACAAGAATATATATTTACTATATTTCACATGCTATGCAACCACGTACTCAGAGCCTATAAAAGTGAGACATCAGCTCCCTTGAAGGCTCTTTATTAGCTGCTGTGATTCAGCCCAAGTGACAGGGGCCTGGTGCAGGAATCACTGTAATCCTGTGGCCTCTATTATATTCAGAAGGTCAGAAGAAATGATGCCTTCTGTCCTCAAAAACCTCTGAGTCCTTAATATTGAGGTAGGCATGGGAGAGCCTTTTGCAAAGGTTGGTTCAGATAAACATCCGAACAGCATGATAGCGTTGGCTTAACCCCAAAGCTATGTCAGCTGTTTCTACTGTCCAGAGACCTTTGTATACCAGGGATGTGAAATTCTTGCCAACATCAGAGGCATCTACTAGAGAGTCGGACTCGCCACCCCTCCTTGAAATTCACCTTTGCAGTGACACTTCCAAACCGCTCAACACC
>Ga0181612_162567_pt1 | contig 14122 bp, 10 predicted proteins | sample HoacroProtozoa21_FD_119630 | JGI IMG/M metagenome (GOLD analysis project Ga0181612, IMG submission 119630) | Hoatzin crop microbial communities from Cojedes, Venezuel. Combined Assembly of Gp0051906, Gp0051904, Gp0051908
CTGTCTTTCCTAAAGAGTCTGTAGCCATCTATGACAGCATGCCAGTCATGCGAGTTGTCCCACCACATTTCTGTGATGGTGACCAAGTCGTAGCCATCCTGCTGTATAATGGCTTCCAGCTCAGCTTACGAACAGAATAACACAAGTCCTTCAGATCACTCAGAGGCCACAGGATTCAGGGATCCCTTCAGCACTTGTGAGCAATCTAATTGCACAGACTTATTGAAGAAAAGTAACCGCAGCTTACACAGAGTCAAAAGTTCTCTCTTCCCCCTAAGCATCTTTTCTTACTAAAGGGGAGGGGGGAACTCACACGACGCAGAGGTTAAGCCTTCCATAACTCAGCGTTTTTAAAACCAAAGCCAGCTTTCCCTCGCGGACTTGCTGTCGGTGTGCTTGCAGAGGCTTCCCTTCCCTTCCCATCCCATCCCTGGGGTGGTCCCGCCAGCCGCCAGTCCCCAGCCGGGGCCGTTCCGCGCCCGCCCGCGCCGTTCCCGCGGGTTGCCGTCCTGCGGGAGCACTGCTGCTTTCCCGGCAACAGCTGATCGGGAGGCTCCATCTAGTGGTGCCCAGGAAATCCACCTTCGCGTTTAGTTATGGGCTCCTGAGGCTTCCAGAAAGAGCGTGTGCTGCATCCTAAGCTTCACCCCCCCCACACCCCTCCCCAGAACGGGGTAGGCAGGACAGCCCTGCAGAAACACTTATGACCAGGCATCAGTCACTGGAGTCCTGGACAGGCTGTAGACTAAATTAAGCCACCTAAAAAGCCTGAACTAGGTGTTAGCACACAATAGCCTTTGAGTGGGCCCTGTCCTGGGACCTTCAGGCTTCCAGAGCCACAAGTGGGGCTCCCAGACCTGAGACATCACGTGTCAAGACAAGGACTTGCAAAAAGAGGGGTCCTTACACCCCAAAACCAGGTAGCTTTGTCAAAGGGAGCAACCCCATTGTGATAACGTGACCATGTAATGCAAAATTCAGTATAAGGACAATAAAACTTCTAGAGTTATTTAAAGTCTATGCTGCTTTCAGCTTTCCCCTCCCCCAGCCAGCTACTTCTATTCCTCTTCTAGTCTTCTTCAGGAATGCCATGAAAGCAGACACTAACACAAATGAAACAGACCTTGCTTAGGACTTGACAGTTGCAACCTGTCCTTAGTTACATGCATTCAAATAAGTTTTTGAGAGACAAGCGTGCTGTGAACTTAACAAGTTTCAGTCGTTCCACGATAACACACCAAAATTCTTGTCCCATAGTAAATATAGGATCTTTTGATGTTTAGGAAAAAAAGTAATGAGCTACCTTCACAAGCTTTTGGCTACCAGTCTATGTACAGCATTTACTACCATTATATGGCACAGTGTAAGTTTTCAACCTTGTTTACCTCCCAGCACGTCCATGCTTTATGTTCTCTTCAGCTCTCCCATCTCCAGAAGGACAGTCAGCAAGGCAGCTTCCCTGGAAAATTCCTTTAGGTCAAAGTCCCCCAGTCAGCATTTGCTCAGTTTTTCCCACACATCCAGCTCTCCAAGCACCATATCAACCCTCCTCCAAGAGCCTCATATCTTCTCACAAGATTGTAGGTGCCTTCAACACTTTTGCTAAAACAACATAACCTCTAACCAAGCAGGGGTAGGAGGTCTCTCCCGGACTTTTAAAGGCATCCACGACATCCACCAGTGTGAGTCAGCTAATTAATTGCCCAGGTGATACAGCACAGGCACAGCTGGGCTCAATGCCCATCAGTGATGCTGGGCAGCAATTGGTTTTTGCGTGGGGAAAATCCCATTGTGGAAACGACATTGAGGCCTGATCTCTTTGGGCATGTTTCAAAAGCAAAAGAATCAGTACCCCAGAATTTGGACATGGATGAGGTTAATTCCTTTGTCACAGCCCTGTAATCACTCACCCTACTGCATAAAAATTACTGCAGGTCCCAAACAGTTTTAGATCCTTCAGGCATTTTGCAGTCCAAATTACTTCTCACCCAGCTTAAGCAAAATGGCTAATCAAGTGAGAATTCATGACACAGGAGGTAGCACTTGCCCACAGACTTACAAGGCTTCTTAAAGGAGTAGAAAACCCCCAGTTTTTAGAAATAAAGTATTTCAAAGTTGAATAACCAAACACTGACTGAAAACAGATCTACTGCTGGGCTGCAGCTGCCAACACATCAGCCAAGGGGAGCATGAAGTTGTGGGTAGTCTCCAAAGCAGGGATGGCTTTTTAACTTCACTGTTCTCTCTCATGTACTTGCACAGACTTTCTATCCAAACATCTTAAGAGCGATAAATGAAAAAAGACTATGAAAGAGCTATGATAGTAGTGGTAACATCATTAACTGGTGATTTCTCTGTGGTCTGGTTATGACATAGATGGAGTATCTGTTCGAATTAATAAAAGGCAAACAACACAAAGGACCTCAGTGCAAAGTGATGGAACAAGGGTTCATCAGCTATTTTTCTTGTATTAAACTTTTGTGGGGCTTTTTTCTCCCAAAAAATGAAGGTCAATTGGAGGTCAAACTGGATTATGCATTGAAGTAAAATGTTTAGGTGTACATAGGTCTTTCCACTCCCAAACAATACCTTGTTCCTCAGATGACGAAACCACTTTGTTTTTTTCCTGATACCCGTTTATTTCACCTTTCATGTACCAAAGCTTATGATACAATGAATACTGGCACAGCAACGAAGGAAAAAGAGCAAATGCACCTTCAGCACAACTGCATTAATTTCAGTACAAGTTTGCCAGGGCTGCATTTGGCCCAGTACCCATATACAGTAATTTCAGCAAGTTTTTGATGTAGCCATTATTAGATAGACTGTGTTATTATCCTTGAGAGGCAGGGCAAGCAGTGGAGAGAAACAAAGATGTTTTGGGACAATCTGCTTGGATGTAATGAGGCAATAGGGAGCTGGCAAACCAGTTTGTTGGCTAGAGACAGGCGGTGGGTCCTGGGAAAGGCGGGATCGCGGTATGCAGCTTGGTAAGAAGCGCTGATTAGAAAAAGCCACTCAGCCACACCTCTGGCAGTGGGGGTCCTGCAGCGGGGCAGAACCGTGAGGTGTGTCAGCCCTGGGCATGCCAGCCAGGGCATCTGCAGAGAGGTTATTGAAGGGGCTTGTTCCTGCCTCCTGGGACACCAGGAGAAATCCAGAAAACTCACCCTGTGTCACATCACTGTTAGGTGGGCTGGGGCTTTCAGATCTGGCTGGGGCTCCCCGCTCATGCTGGGAATATGGAACAAACTTGTATTGTCAGCAGAACCCCACCACTGCAAAACTAGAAAGAGAGGAGTATTACACCTGAAAATAGATGCAAAAGCAGGCTTCACTCTGGGTACCCCCAGATGAAGCCATGACACGTGGAAGAGTCTCTCTGTGACCAGTACTGGGGGATGGGTGATCCAAAATTGCTTTTAATATATGTATTAGGATAATTCAGCCCTGGCCAGAAAAATAAGTCCTCCAGGAAAACAGGGACCAAAGTTAAAAAGGGATTATTGAATCCTCCTGGATGACAAGGGAGATCAGCTGAAATGGTATCCTGTCAGAAGTCTGTATTTGTGGTGAAACTGGGCAAAAAAAAAAAAAAAGCCTTTTTTCTGTATATGCCAGACAGGGATAGCTGTGCTTTGAACCTCCACAATGCAGCCTTAAGCTCCATAGTCATGAAAATAAACCCACTCCAAAACAAACTGAAACCTGAAGGCTGCATCCTCCTAGATGAAAACACAGCACCTGAACAAACCGATCTTTTTGATCAGAAGTTGCCTGTGCCTCAGTTCTCCATGAGCAAGCCAGGACGATGACACCCTTTCACCTTGCAGGACTTGGTGGGTCGCAGGTGGTGCTGGCTGAAGTCTCAGGTGCTTTGGTCAGAAGCTGCCGATTGCCATGTCACCACAGCTGGTTTTGCATGAGTAAAACATTGGCCAGATGCTGGCTGGTCAGGATTGAACACCTGCTCAGGAGTGATCCCTTTGAGCTCAGTTACACACAACCATGGGCAAAGCATCTCTTGGCATCTCCTCCAGTCATTTCCAAAGGGCAAGCGGATCTAAACCCAGGGGGGAGACTGAGAGGTGCCTGTTGAAGGGCTTTTTCAATGTCACATGAGAGCCCTGCGGAGAGGGGGAGGCTGGGAATTGTCTGGAGGCAAGATCTGGCTCAATCACTTTTTGCAAGGCTCTGGTTATCGTAAGGCAAAAACTGGCTCCATCAGGCTGTTTTCTATTGAAGATAAAGTGGACCTTACCCTAAATTTCATCAGGAAAAAAATGCTTTAAAAATTCCAATTATTTCCCTCTCCTTTTTCACTACCTTCTTTTCTGCCATGCAAAACACTCCACACAACAGTATTGTTAGTTCCCATCGCACTCCCCTTTATAGCTGTGGTTATTTTACATATAAACCCTCTAAAGCAGAGGAAAACATATTGTTCTGTAATTATGTAACCCTGCATAATATCGGAAACAATAAAGTTTTCACACTATTTGTTTACTTGTGGTGTTTTCGTGTCAGCCAAGGACAATAACATCCAGCTTCCTTCTGTAATGCCTGAGCCTAAAAAAGGGTTAAGACTTTTCTCATAGGCGTTTGCCTCACTTTGCCTCCCAGTGCAGGGCTGAGCTGGTTTTGCTTATGTCTCTGAGTGTTCTCTGTCACTTTTCCCTTGTCAGTGATTTACCCTTTTGTGGCACTGATATTTTGCATAGTTAGCTACCAGCACAGTTACTCTGGCTCTTAGTCTCCATCCAGAGAAGAAAGCAGCTCCTTTACTGTTTATGCTGTCTCTCCAAAGACAGTTTTCATCCCGTAGACATATTTACTTAAGGAGTATAAAAATAATTGGAATTTCCTCACTTGTAACTATGAAAATAACTTTTTCTTTTCTTTTCAGTGCCCTCTGCAGATACTGCACTAAAAGCACTCTCTCAGGTTAACCAGGTTATTGTCAAGAAGCCTCCCAAAATCAATGAACTATCAGACTGACACCACCGCTACACTTCGGCGTGCTTCACGTCAGCCTGGCCCCCATGCGAGAGCCGGTAAGGAGGACAGCAGTGAAAGCCCTTTTGGTCAGCAAGTGCAGGATCACAGTGTGGACAGAGCGGGAGGAGGACGGAGATCCCGGGTGGTGCCAGTGTGAGAGCTGAGCCCAGCGACTGGGTCCAAACTTGAGACGGCAGGAAGCCGGACGAAGGGGCGGGAGCCTATGGCTCCGTCCTTGGCTTCCTGACAGGCACTAATACAGGTCTCACCTCGGCACTAGCAGGGATCGTGTGTGTGGATCTTGGTTATGCTGAGAGCTCTCTTTCGGTATTAAACCGTGGTCCAAAGCAGGACCGTTTCGATAACTGTGGGTGTCAGCAACAATATAAAGCTTTACAGGGCTATATCTCTAAATGCGGATTGCAACAGAAAGCTGGAAATGTTTCTTTAGGCTGGGTAAAATTCAGTTCCAGGATTGTCTCCCCTACTCGTTTCCTGCAAAACAGCTGAAATTGTTGGGCTGATTTTGTCTGGAGCATATTTAGCCAGAGGCAGATACCCACCACGGAAAACAGCAGCCTGAACAATCTGTTGATGTTGAAAGCAACAGAAGACACACAGATAAGAATGTCAAGAAACCTTAACTATAGCTGTTCCTTCCTGCACAGCCTATAATTAGATACTGGGGTAGTACCTTGTGCATACTTAAGATACAAACCAGAATACTTTTTGCTTATTTTTCTGTCTCTGCATTCCCCTCTGTGCTCTTTGTGTTGTCACTTGCCAGCTTTCTGATAAAGCAATATATCTGAGGCTGATATTTGCTAGGAACCACTGTGGAAAATGTTTGCTACAAAACAAAATGCTATTAATTTCTTTTCCGAATAAGTGCAGAGGTTTAATTTCCTGCTTCTCCACTTTCCTGACTTCTCTTGTTAACCTCAATTTATTTTTTCACCTCAGCCTGTAAGAGAGGTTTGCAAACCATGGTGTCATTTCAACACTTATTTTTCATTCTGATGCCTGATTTGTGAAAACATCGTTAGATAGTCTACATTTTTTTTTAAAAAGACCCTTTTTCAGATGCCTAAGCACAAGCCGAGAAGCTTGACTAGAGGCTGCCATTTTTGGATACCCTGGCCCTGTCAAAGTGCTCCTCAGGCTCTTACGTCTGAGTGATGATCATGGCCTTTTTCGGAAGTCAAGAAACACAGCCAGTATTTCAGGGCACATTTTCAGTCCTGCTATCTAAACCCCCGGCAGAGGTGGCCCGTGTGCATACCCCACATTGCCCTTGGCGCTGCATTTACGGATGAGACCAAAGTCTGGCTGAAACATGCTTGTATCTGCCTCTTCCCGGCTGGCATGCTGGCCTGAAAGTGCCTTGGGGAGTCAATTAAAAAAGCGACATATTACCACGTTAGGGAGAATCGAATGGCATCAAGGCTCCCAGACCACCACTCACGGAAGGCAAAGGGAGAGCTGTGATGGCCAGGTGGGCTTGGACGCATTCCAATCTTTGCTGTATGTCCCTGCCAGCTTGGCCAAGTCCACTCCTAGGAGTTATTTAACTCTGTCTGAGTCATGAGGGTCATGGTACCACTCCCAAATGAAAACTTTTGCCCAGCTCCAGCCCTAAACTGGGTTTTGTTACCCCATGACTAAGAACACTTGAGTTGCAGCACAAACATGCGCCTCCTGCTACGCCTGGTGACAGGGTACTAAGCCACCCTCCTTGACTTTGCTTGTGCATGGCAAAGTACTGGCCACTGTCAAGCAAACCAGGGATGGATTTATTCTGTCATTCAAGACTCTGGTAAAAGACGAGTTCATTAACTCTAAGTACACTTCACAGAAAACAGAAAGAGGCAAAGTCTCGAGCTGTTTTTTACATCTCACTGTTTGCCTCCCTAGCAAAAACTGTGCTGTTTGTCTAGATGACGTAGGTTTCTTCTCTAGAAGAGAGAACTAAAAAATCCGTTCTGTTAACTACCAGAAGTTCCCTACCAGCCACATATGCCTAACAAATCAGTGAATGTGACCATACAGGTAACTTTAATGTTTTTAACTACTGCCAAAAGCTAAAATAAGTGTGGAATTTAATACAGGTGTTCATGAAGTACCTCAGAAAGGAAAAATATTGGAGTGCATACTCATTGAAAGAAAAAGAGAACTTCTTTTAGTGTCTACTACAAATTTTAGTTGAATGGGGAACAACAGAGTTAGAAAAACCTGAAACATTGGCCTGTTCTTTTCTGCTGTCTCATTTTAATGAACTTTTTGTACATGTTAATAAAAGTTACTTATTCCTCCTCACATAAAATCCTTAATGTATTTGCAGTTGTGCTTTTCTAGCCATTTCTTTATTATATCAGTTTCTCTTTCCCAGGATTAGATTGGGTGAAGGACACGAAACGTTGTTAATTATCAGCTTTTACTGCTGCAACTGTAGTCAGGCTCTTCTTGGGAACATTTCCAACTGAAGGCCAACATCCTACGTGCGTTAATGCTGAGGAGAGATTATAGGTGTGTAAGTAAGTGACTGCATTGTCCTTTTTGGTTATTACTGAGGGCTGTCCCTATGCAAGTGTCTAAGGCATATTCACCAGCCATGGGATGACCATAGCTCCCCACCTGCCCCTGCAGCACTACTACAAGGATGCTCTGGATGGTGATGTGCAGGACTTTCACCTCCTTAAGAGCCCTGCTGTGAACTCCATACAGGACAAGAGAGTTTTGTCTTTTTTCCACATGACATTGGCATTGAGGTTGCCGACTTGCATCCAGCGCTGCCTGTCTTCCATTGCCTGCCACGAGATCCTCCCTCCTTCAGGCACTTTTCCCTTCCTCTCCCCACTTTCCCACTCTATGCAGATAGCTGACTTTTCCCTCTATTGCCATAACAACAAGCAGCAGTTTAGCCATGCTGAACAGCCCTTGCTGGAGGTCACCATCCTCCATTTGAGGAAGCAAGCAAACCCTTGCTTTTTTATGGGCACTTCATTATCTTCTACAATGGGAGAGAATATCAGTGCTAGCAACCTTCCTCCACACCACTACCTTTACTTGGAAAACTCATTATCAAATGCAGCATGCCCTTAGCTGTATGGTGATGGGAAGATTTCCCCATAAGGGTCCGTGCTAGGAGGAACAGGATCCTCTGCAAGTTCCTGCCACACACGTGCATACACATTGACTTGTCATCTCTGCCTAAGCTTCTTCTAATTGTTGTGCTTCAGCCACCTTACCATCTTTTACCTCCATAAGGGTAGGTAAGGAGGTAGCAGGGAAATTGCAGGTGTGTTAAGTGCCTTGCAGAAGGCAAAGCAGGAGATGAACTGGGAAACCTCTCAAAAAAATCAGATTTGCCCTAAGAATGACTCCCCAGCTGACCTCTTCTGTTCATGGCAACCCCGACCCATGAACCAGGTCCCATTACCTTGTTCTCTATTCTGCCTGCGCCCCTGCCCAGAAAGGTGATTTAGGATTACTTGCACAGTCTCTTTCTGTCTCCCACAAAAGTTCACCCACCCAAAGAAAGGGCATGGGTAGGTGTTACTGTGCCTTCTGAGATGTCCATAATGCAATGTAGGCAAGAATCCTCATATATGCCAAAACTGGAAAAGGAAACAATGCCCAAATATCCTGCAAAGGGCTAAGCTGGCCTGGATAGCTTGCAGCTCTTCCACCTCCCTCATTTACCACTGCTGGGTTGGCCACTACCTCTACTGAGGGTGCATCACGTGGGCAAGCATCCCATCTTGGTGAAAATCACATAGTTGTCCTTAGCTGCAGCCTCTGTCCCTATAGGCCCTGGATACAGCAAGCGTTTGACGGGCTTGCCCTCCTCCTCCTCAAGGCTGCAGGAACCAGCAGTGATGACTCTGCAGAGGGAGCATTGGACAGGGCTGATCCTGAGATGGGCTGTGGATGGTGACCAGGCTGAGGGGAAAGGCCCTCACCATACTCAATACAACAAGCATCAGACTCTTTTTTCTGAAAGGCTTTGGTAATCTAATAACTCACTTTGGTTAGTGTAGGCTTGGTAAAGAGTATTTAACCGACTGATTAAGTGGCTCAGAGAAGCACACCATGCCAGTGAAGTTCGATGTTTCCCCACCAGCCATAGCAGTACAGAAAAACCCACGAACAACTTTACTAAAAATTGATAGATGAGTGCATACACTGGGTCATAAGCCTCAGCCCAAGAGCTCTGCAACACCCACAGAGACACAGAACGGTAGAGCCACTGAGTTTGGAAAGGGCCACTGGAGACAGTCTTGTTCAGCCCTTCTGCTCAGACCACCGTCGCCTAGAGCATAAAAGTTGTGCAGAGCCATGCTTCTTTGGATTTCAAGTATCTCAAAGGGTAGAGACTCAACAGTTATTCTGGAAACGTGTTCCAGTGGTCAACCACCCCCACGATGAAAAAGAAGGGGATGGGAAGGGAGGGGAGGGGAGGGGAGTTGGAAGGTACCTACAATGATTATCTAGTCCAACTGCCTGATCACTTCAGGGCTGATCAAAAGTTAAAGTATGTTATTAAAGGCATTGTCCAAATGCTTCTTGAACAGTGAAAGCCTTGAGGCATTTCTTGCCTCTCTAGGAAGCCTGTTCCAGTGTCTGACTACCTTCTTAGTAAAGCAATGTTTTCTAATATCATTATTCCTGCACTCAGGGTCCTCCAAATCAGAGGACCAGGCAGCCCAAGGTCTATCAGTGTTATTAAAGATTGAGGCAAAAAAAAAGCATTGAATGCCTCTGCTTTTCTTTATCCTTATTTGTCAGGTGGATGCCTTCCCTTCCTTGTCATCCTTAATCCTCAAAATGAGTCCCCTGGGCAAGTGAATTATACAGGTGGCATCTCAGTTCTCAAAACAGAGGTGGGAATGTTTCCTTTTTTCCTAGTGTGGCTGCAAGGGAACAGGCATGCTGTGAAGCACCTGGACACAGGAGCAATGGCAGGGTGTGGGCCATGTGTCTAACCTGACAGATGCTGATGGATCTGCTGTGGTGAAGTAGTTGCAGTGCTGCCCTGTATGAGCTGCTGCGTACAACCAGAATAAGTTCTGATGCCACCTCCTGGCATGCTGTATGTGACATGTCTTTTGTTGGAGTACCATCGCCAGGTTCTGGGCATGATTATTTTGACAAAATACATTCATAAATCACCTCACTGCTGGAGTTTAATTGGCATAAGGAAGCAGAACAGAATGTGGAAAAAATTTGTGCTGCAGAGTGAGCCAAAGATATATGGGGCCTACTCAGATGAAAAATGGGAGAATAATAGCACCTATTTTGAAAGGCATTTGACTTATGGGCCTATAACTCTAAAAATCTTGGTGAACGTGCCCCAGAATGAGTTGGAAACATGAGAAATTTGCTGCACACTAAGCATTCTCCCCCTAATGAAAGCAGGGGGGCTTCCCACAACTCCTTTTCCCTCCTCCTGCCATTCATCACCAAGTGGAGAAAAGTCAGAAGCTCCAAAGCACACAGGTAGAAATACAATCTTGACACTGGGTTTTACACCTCAATCTACCCCTTCTTTCAGCAAAGGCTGCTTTACACTATCAGCCTGTCTGCCAGTCCAATTCGTATGATGGAGGAGGCAAAGAGGAGGGAAGAGATGGGATGTCAAGAAAGGTCTGTTTCAGAAGAGATGTCAGGGAGGACCGATTTTCATAAAGTCATTTGTAACTGTGGAGCAGGGCCACTGCTGGCTGCGGGCTGAGGTGACACACGCTGCTATTATTCATACTAGACAAAACCATAGGACAGGCAGCCTAGCTCCTTTCGCTGCTGATGCTACTATCACTGGCTCCTCGGAGTGGCTTCAAACACTGTCCTGTGTCCCAGGGATGGTACCCAAGAAAGCTGGCTGGGTCTGGAGATGAGAAAGATCTGTTCTGGGAGACAGACAAGGAAGATGGTCTGGAAGAGCTCTGTGAAGGCATTTAGAGATGGCAACACTATAGATACCTCTTAGGAAATGGAAACCAGTAAAAGTAAGATGTGAGGCCATAGGAAGATGAACAGAGTGAAAAGGTCAGTGAGCGCAGGAAGAGTGAAGATTTGTTTGCTCTGAATTCATGAAGTATTTTGCCTGTTCAGAGCCAAAGCACCATAGAGTTTCAGGCTGGACTTGTTTTTAGTGTTTATTGTTTCTTGCTTTGGAAGAAGAGGCCTTTATAGCTTGACAGAAGAAACAAAGCAGTCTACCAGAAAACAAGTGAGGCATGAACTGCGATAAGAACAAGGGGAGATCTGTTTACCAGGCAGGATGAAAACATAAGTAATTAGCTTACCAACAGACAGAGACTGCTCTATCAAAAGGCAACATGATGCACAGAAGACCTTTACTGATGGACACATAAGAAACTATTTCAAGGAGATCAAATTTAAACTCAGCTAACAAGAAATTAATGCTGCTCTGTCATTAGTAATTCAGATGGCTCTTACAGAACACCTCACCTTCATTATCCAAACTTTTCCATTCCATTTTATTATTCATAAAGTATTCATGTGGCCCTTTGCAGTGAACCCCACGCTGACTGGGGGATGCTACTGGTTAACGAGCGTCCCATTCAGACTTACTGTGGATAAGAGATGGCCTTAAACAGAGTCACAAATGCAATTCTGTGATCTTAAAAAGGACTTTTTTGTCTGAAAAAGAAGTGTGGATGAAGGTCAAAACACAGGTCAGGAGACAGAAGTCAGAGACTGTCACTTCCGAACTACTGACGTCCTGTGTGACTCTCAGTAAAGCATGATCTCTGCATGTACTAATTTCAAAAGCTGAAATAATGGTACTAGTTACTTACTTCAAAAGGCTGCTATGATGACTAATCGCAAAAATGTTTATAGAACACTACCAAATTCTCAGGCAGAATACATCAGAGAAATGCAAAGTATTGTTTATAATTGCAGAGAAAAAAACTATGTTAAAAACATCAAGGTTGCAAACTCAAGCATTTAGAAGCTGGGAAAAGCCAAAATTAAGGTCATCAGTGAAATCTTAGCTTTGCTTCTCTGTTTGCATGCGTTACAAGGTACACTGCAATTATGACACGTTATTTTGGGAGAGTATGTGGCAGCTGTAGAGCAAAAGCTCTTACTCTATCAACATATACATAGAAGGCAACATATACATACAAAGGCAACAGACTCCCTTGTGGAGATGTGAGTGAAGTTGTCCAAAAGCCAAAATAGCCATGTATCCAAAGGTTTACTGTTGCCAAAGAATTAAGAAAAGGTGTGTGACAAGACATGATGCTGGAAGTATCCAACTTGGTGTATGTTTTACACTAATGGAAAGCAACACAACATACAATAGTGTTATTGACAGTGATTGGTAGCACTTTGGCATTCAACTCTTTGTTCGAATTTGTTTTTAACTAACTCATTCTGGTGTTGCTTGTTCTTTGATTTTATCACTTTTTTGTCATGTCTGTGGCACCCCATACTGCTGCTTTTCTTTTGTGCCTCTCCCTTCATCCCTTCTGATTGCCCTTCCTCCTCTTCCGCTTTGCTTTTTCCTCACACACCCTTCCAGTTCTTCTTCAAAACCCAGTCTTTCTCCTTTCCTCACTTGCATTTAATCTTACTGTATTATATTGCTGTCGTCTCTGCTAGAGCCCCATTTATGCTCTTCCTCTTCCCCAACCAAACGCCTTCAGATAAAAACCAATTTCTCTGGCAAGAGCTGCGGCAAAAGATTAGCATCACTTTGATTACAAATTGCACTGTGGAACTGAGAAGACATCCAAAGCAAGAGAGAAAAAATACTAGATAGCAGAGGGCAGGATAGTTTGTGAATGCCACAGAGCTCCGTGAAGTGTCTCCCTGCAATCCTGGCAGTCGTGCAACCTGAATGGCCGGGTCGCAGCCTGTGAAAAGTGGAAGGAGGCTGCCCAAAGCTCTGCCTCTTCTTCCTCCTCTATAGGATTTCTGTGTGGAATCACCCAGGAGAAAGCTAGGTTTTAGAGAAGAAATACAGTTCGAAGTCAAATGCGTAGTGAGCAAACTGGGTAAGAAATATTGCAGGGGAAATGAAATTTCAAACAGAGAAATGGGTTAACGATAAGCCTCTCAACATCTGGGCAAATTTTTCATGTCAATTTAGCTTGGGATAGGTCTATTAGGTTTCACTGGACTTGCAACACTGTACACAACATCAGAATTGTCCTATGGTATTTTAAAAATTATCCCCCCCTTGCCCACCCTGCTCTCCCTACAGCGTGAAAGTGTCTGTCTAAAGGACAGGAGCCACATTTGCATGACCCAAATAATAGAATTCAAAGTGTGTTAATGATCCAAGCTGCTGCATTTGGCATTTTGAAAGGGCAATGCTAGGATCTGAGATTATGGGCACAAAGACAGATTTAAGCAAATCAAATTCTCAGAAATATTCCCATATAGCCCACTAACTTGAATTACAATGTTTCTAGAGGTGACATTTAACTAATTATAGTATTTGGAGCAAAAGGACATGGCTTCCTAAGACAACTTTTTCATCAGATTCCTGAAATAATGTGCATTCCCAGGACAGAGGGATAGAGCCCACTGTGATAAATGAAGTGGAAACCTCAGCTAAAAACATTGGCTTGTTTCACATAGCATTAATCATTCCTTTTTTTGTCTCACTGAAGAGTATTGGCTTTTTTGCAGGCTGAGAAACGAGAGTGGGTCTGAGATAAAACATTGATTACATTGAGCCACCCACAGAATTATCCGGGAAGGACAACCGTAATTTAGATTCACAGCCTGTTTTACCTCAACTTACTCCAGGCATACAAGCCACTAGAGAGCATCACAAAGCATATGTACAATTCCAGGCTTATATATCCCTCAGCCAAGCCCATTGCAGAACTCTTCTCTTTTATTCCTAGCATGAGTAAACTTTCTGTCCATTGCACCGGATAACCCGGCTGTGCTATAATACAGTTTTCTTTGGGCTGGCTGTACGGACAGGAATTAGTTCATCTGGCTCACTGAGAGTGCTGAGTGACTCAGATCCCCCTGAAGCGTTATCACAATAACCTGGAAAAAACATGTTGCAATCACTGCTTAAAGTACCTGCAGCTTTATGGTGTCTGCAGATAATCCAGTCACCCTAGATGTA
>Ga0181612_178644_pt1 | contig 14122 bp, 5 predicted proteins | sample HoacroProtozoa21_FD_119630 | JGI IMG/M metagenome (GOLD analysis project Ga0181612, IMG submission 119630) | Hoatzin crop microbial communities from Cojedes, Venezuel. Combined Assembly of Gp0051906, Gp0051904, Gp0051908
GGGCAGAATCCCCTCCCTCAACTTGCTGGCCACGCTTCTTTTGGTGCAGCCCAGGATACAGTTGGCCTTCTGGACTGCAAGCGCACATTGCTGGGTCATGTTGAGCTTCTCATCAACCAATACCCCCAAGTCCTTCTTGGCAGGGCTGCTCTCAATGTTTTCTTTCAATTCAGTTCCACATGTATATTGCACCTAACAAACTTTAGCAGAGATGGAAGAGGGCTTGGTTGCACAGTGTGGGTTCCTTACCTTGCCTGAAGATTGGCGTGTTCGTATTGTTTTAAGACAATGTTCTAGTCCTCCAAAGTCGCTAAGAAATCATTTGCTTAATTACTGGTGTTCAGGTTCCTATTTACCTGAACAAAGCCTGTCGCAGAGAAGACTATACATCTTGTGACATACATGCAATTACTGTGCTGCTTGCAAACGAACATCTCCCACCTATGGTATAATGTAATTACTATAAAGCAATAACTTTCGCAATATAAATTTTTATTAATGTTAAGGTCTAGGTTGTGGGACTGAATGTGCTGAGAATGCAGAGGTTCATGACTACTTAAATGTGCTTCTTGCCAATGCTCATTTTTTCTAACAACGTCCTTCTGATTTGCTTCTTCATTAATCACAGGTTCTAAGTTAGTTCCCTTTTGGAGCTGGCTGCAGATGGGCAGGGATCTTCTTTTTATACGACTGCGATATATGACTGGTGCCTGGCAGCTTGAAACAAGAAAATGTAATTAGGTTATTTACATTTTCCAAATATATTATTATACTTAATGGAACATGAGAACAGTTTCAATCAAGTGAAGTGGTGATGAAAGCTGAGGTAATTCTTCATTGTTCTTGTTGTATGTTTCATTTTTTCAGCATGTATGTGTTTTATACGATTCTCAGCAGGGAATTGGTACGATGTTTAGAAAAGAGAAAGCATTTCCAAAAAGATTTTCTTACCTGGTAATCAGGTGTTTATACTATTAAATAGTGGGTTTAACATGTGTTATAAATTCACTCAAATAATTATATCTGCTTTTGTCTCATCATACATTTGGAATTTCCTTATGCATATTAAAAAGAGGCACTCCGTTCCACATTGTGCAATAATGTGTTGTGAATGACCACAACCATTTGTTTCTGTAGTATCTGGAAATATATGGCCATATTGCAGCTCGGAATGATCAACCATGGTCCACACTGATGCATGTTTAGATTCAATGTTATGGGAAACCTTAACGGGTTTTACTGAGGTATAACAGTAATGTTCGTAAGGCTGTTCTAAGAACTTTCAGTAGTCTCTTGACATTCCAAATGTTTTTGTCTGAAGCTAAAATAGTTTGTCTGAGATCAAACTGCCAATCATCTCCAGACTGTAGAAGGTCCAAGAGAAAGCACATTTCATTTTAAAATGTTGTCTTTCATGAATGTGTTTCGTTTGTATGTACTAATTAATACTGCATGCTCATGGCTAGCGTCCTTGGCGTCTACAAATCTGTAGTGAAAAAGGTATGGAAAGCTAATTCAGAGCATACAAAAATGAGACCAAATGTACATTGGGGGCCTGTGCATTATTAGCAATGCCAAATTGACGTCACGCTTCAAACGAGATCAGAGAGGGAGGGAGTGGTCTTGGGTCTTGCTTAATAATGTCATACTCTGTTGAAGTACACAGATTTCAATAGTGCTTTCAGAATGGTTGTGGATTGCCAACAAAATAAGCCAATCTTTCTTTTGGAAATTTGTACAAATTTGAACAGATTTAAAGAATGAACGGTATATGGTTGTACTTTTACATATGATTTCACTGATAATTTTTTTTATTCCTTCTGCAAAATTGAGTTGAGTTTTGCTCCTGTTAGGGTTACCTCAGTTTTCTATAAATTGAAGTGTTGGAATAAATTCTCAAAAAGTATCCTCAGTTTGGTTTCACAGGCTTTATTCTCTTGCCTCATCCACATACATCTCTAGTACTTCTGCAGAATCAATCACATGACTCCTCGTAGCCATTGCTAGAATAAAATACCACCTTCACACGTAAAGTGAATTGCCCTGATCAAACCTGGACAATGATATCTCTGCCTATAATTAATTAAAATTGCCAACCAGTTTTCAAAAGCAGATTCCTAGAATTTTCTTCATGTCTTACCTTACAATTGAGCTTATTTGAAATTTTAATGAAAATAGTTCACCGTTTTCAAGTGATGAGGCTTAGGTCATGCATTATTTTCTGTATGGTAAGTAAACATCTGGTGATATCTTCTTTAAAAAAATTCTGCTTTTGATTTGGATGCCAAAGTTTCAAAGGGGGATGCCAAATTTATGATTTTTTTAATTAATTTGTGTGTTTTCTACAAAAGTTTTTCAAAACTTTGCAGATAAGCTCTCCAGTAACTCTCCTTATTCAGCTGTCTCCTTTAGCAACTGTGCATATGTCATTCCAACAAAATATTTGATATCTTCCACCTCAGAGATGCAGAGGTAAGGCTAGATTTACCATCTTTGAGCTTTGTGGGGTTGGATGCGAGAACTTGTTGGCATGGAATTCTGTTATGCTTCTGGTGGATGTGAGCCATGGATAAAGGTCACTACATGTCTTGATAGTCCAGGGTCTGCTCTCTGGCTCTGAGGCTGATAGGCATGGCACTGGTCACATCCACATGCCTACATCTGCCTTCTCAGATGCCTTTTGAAGCAGGCTTGCTACATCTGAACCATCTGTTGGAGATAGTCCTTGACCTGCAGTCACTTCCACACTGTGCCCAAAAATACTTTGAGAGCAGGGATAGGCAGCTGTGGGACACCTGGCACAGTGTAGTTTACGTGTATAGGTGTAGCCTGACACATTGCATTGTAAAAGGAAATGTTGCTAATGGGGGAAGGGGAAGAAGTAGGGGCTCCCTAAGCCAAGTCCTCCACAAGAATAGGATTAGGACAGAAACTGTCTAAAACAAGTTGGGACTGAGGATGTAGTGATACTCACAGTCTGGGCTGGAATCCAGGACCCTTTTTGCAGTGTTTCTTAGTAGTTATTCAACCCCTACAAAATCCTTTGGCAAATCATATCTAATCTTCTTTCTGTGCCAGTCCATAAAGAGAGTAACTGGCTACTAGTATCAGTTATTCTTCCAGCCCTGGTCACTGAAATCTGCAGTAGATCTACAGGCTCCCATCCTGAACCGCATGAAGGAGCAATGGAATCTTTCACAAAGATGTGGGAGGTGATACAAACCAGGTTCCAGTGAAAGCTCACTTTTCAGAGTTAGAAAGCCAGGTACGAAGAACATAGGAAACAAAAGTAGCCTTTCTGACTCATTCCCACACTGTGTGTATGTGCTATGAGAGGACATACTTGTTTATGTAAGGACTGCTTTTCCTACAAGACTTATTTTTAGAGAGTCAGGAAACAGTGAGTTGTATGGCAAAGGCAACTTGAATGATTGGCCTTCTGTTTAGAAAATGGAAGTTTGGATAGAGCATAAATGAGACAAGGGATTAAAGAGAGGCAGTATATTCTCCTTTATCAGATAAAGCTAAAATAAGACAGGTTCTCTTCCCTCTTGCCCAGATGGTCAGCACATTCAAAGAGGATGTTAGAGGTACACATTCGGTTCCTCTGTTGTTTAAGCCCACATCCAAGCCCACATCTTAAGAAGTGGTGAAAGAATTCCAAAACCCTTCTGCAAATCACTTCAGAGGGATATCTGGACAGTTCAGTGTTGCAGATATGGCACTATCTCTTGTCTTTCAGCAGATCAGAGTTAAAAAAATTGAGTTCCAAGTCTGCCATAGTGTTCTGGAGTTGAAGTAGATTGCTTTTCTGAGAACTGTTTTTCTTGGTGTGGAATGATCTCAGGTCTTGAATGGTTACCTGCACTTGTTGAGCCAGCTGCTTCAAGCTTTCTCTGAAGCAGAGGCAGCAAAGGAGGCTTGCTTTAGCTGAGAAGGATGGTTGGCTTTTGTCTTCTATCACTGATGTAGTGATCAGAAATCTTCTGGGTAGCATGCCAACTCCTTGATTTGCAGATTATGAAATACAAGACACGTGGGCTGCCACAGGAGACCAGGACTCCACCAGGCACATGCGCTAACAGAAGGTTAGACTCACACTTGGGTTTAGGTTTCTGCTGGCAGTTGGTTATCAGCATTCCTCTAAATGTGTGTTGGGCAGGTACATGTAAACATCACACTCTTGAAGCAAAGGTGCACCTGCTTTGTGGATCCTAACAAGGAGTAAATAAAAGATTAGCAAAAAGTAGCTTTTCACTGTCAAAACTAAAGTGCGTAAGAGCTGGTCCCTAGTGAAGTTTTAGTACACCTGAGAAACTTCAAAAGATTTTAAAGTCTGTGGCTTTTACATGTCTACAGGTCAGCCACAGTAGAGTGAGGATTTTGAACACTGACAAATTTCAGTTTTGGGTCAGAGGTCTGAAGTCCACTTGTGTCTTGAACCCTATATCAATATGCAGGTCAACATAAACTTAATCCAAATGTTTACTGAATGCAGAGCACAATGACAAGTAAGCACTGAAAGCTGTTAAGCAAATGTGAAGCATAAACAGATATTTTGAAAAGCAGCTACATAGTGGCTATGAATTATTTAAATAAGACATGACCACATGGCAGAGACCCCAAATTACACTATTAATTAGAGAAGCAGCAGTCTCTGATACCAAAACATTTTACACTAACGTAAGAGTTTTATAGAAATGCCAGAGGCAGAGTGATGGGAAACATAACTCATTTAGAATTGCCAGAAATGAGATCCTTTAAAAGTTAAGGACACATCTAATAGAAATCTGTAGCTGTCAGAGATTAGATGTCCTGTCTCTGTGTGCTATATGTATTCTAACAGTCATTCACATCCTGATCTTCCCCAAGCTTTTACCTTGAAAGGAAGAGTTAGCTGTTCTTGTCAAATCCATAAATTTGTAGATACTTGCTAGTTACTCAGTTTAGTTTATTTCCAATTTTTTTTGGTTTATTACCATTATTTTTCTGTGTAGCTGTCTGAACCAATGGGAAGTTTGGAATCATGTATCTTGATTTTTCCATGAAGATCACATGAGGTGACAGAGATTTTGGACCAGACCCAATATGTGACTTCAGAAGTTAAGCATCAGGTTCCCGGGTGCCTACGTTTAAGGTTATTGGAATCCAGAATCTTGAGTGAGGCTCCGTTTACCTGCATGAAATACTACACATCGCAGGCCAACCTGCTGCCTTTAGTCAGAGTTGTCTCACATCAGCCTGTTCAGTATGCGGGGAGATCTCTCTCTGCTCACTGCATGGCCCAGAACCCTTTTCTTAGGGTAGAAAGGAGTGGAAGCCTTTCCAAAAACAGACCTCAGCAGAGCAGGAGCCTGCTTTCTAGTCTACCAGTTTAAATCTGTATCTAAGAAATGGGAGACCACGAGTAGGTTCCCACACTGGGGGGGGATCAAACCCACGCGTGCCGTGGGGTGTTCTCAAACTGCTTTCCTATTTAAGCTGTTCTGCTGTGCACTGAGGTGCGTAAAGCCCAACAGTGAAACATAACTCCACCTCATTTATCATGACACCTACCTCAGGGTGAGGAAGACCTGGGTTCCAGCCCTTCTTTTTGGGATATTTACTGTCTGTTTACTATATATTTACTATACTTACTGAGGATATTAGGTGATAGATTTCTTGAGAGCACTGCTCTCCTCTGTGTTCCTTCAGGCCCAACGTATCTCAACTGTTGCACAGCAATCCCAGAATTAGTGGAAGGTTCTCCTAGGTACTATTTCAGGAGCAGCTGTGCTGGTTTAATTGCACAAAGCCATAAAGAGGAGCATTCCTGCTCCCTCTACACCTGTTTCAAGGCTGCTTAGAGTCTCCCTCAGGCCAGCTCAGCTCACTAGAATGGCAGGATGCCATCTTCCACTTGTTTGGGGTTTTTGCCTTTCTTTTCTTCTGAGAGTTTTCCACCATTTCAGTGATTTCAGGTGACCCACTGAGTGGTCCAGCAGGCACAGGGTGCAGCAGCAAAAGGCAGACTTCCCCTTTTGATGGCTGTGAACTCAGGACAAGCTTAAAGAATGCCTTGTCACCTGGAGGCTAGGACACTTTTCTAATGGAGGAAATGTGAATTTTAATTCTTTCTTTTTTTAGGTCTAGACAAGACCTGAGGTTTTGTTGCCTTCTCAAAATGAGACATTTAATTACAGAGCTCCAGCAAGAAAGTCCTGGCTCTGTCTCCTGGTGTATTCCGAAGCCCCTACTTGCTTTTATGGAGTGCCACGACATGAAATGGGAGGCTCAGGTGGAACATTTCCCAGTCATTCCTACTAGGAGAAAAGCTGATTGATTCATGCGGTCCTCCTTAATTGCAGAAACCATGTAGAAAACCAAGTTCCTGTAAGCGTATGTAGACAACTTCCTTGATCACAAAGCCTCTCATTCAAACCAGTGCTCTGCCTAACTTGTCCTCACTCTTCTCTTCATAGACTTGCAGAGATACAAAAGGTCTCCTCGTTTGTATTTCAGTGGAATCTTAACCTTTACAATTTCCTCCTACTCTTGTGTTTGCAGGGGTGACCCATGGAGATGCAAGTCTTCTAGATTACTCACTGTCTTGCAAGACCCAGCACTCCAAAGACACATCAAAACAAAGTAATCTCACAGACTTGGAAAAGGGAATAAAAACAAATAGAGAAAATCTACATGGTATTTCTGCAACATTTTTACTAACATCAATGCCTGCATAGTTAGTGCTTTCATAGACACAGATTTCAATTTAAAAATAAATATTTTTATATCTCTGCCTAAAAAACTTACTTTTCTGCACCACTTTACTAACACTTCCTAAGAGACTTTTTCAGTAGGCTACTTAATATCGAAGAGTTCTCTACGAAAAACAGATGCAAAAAAACAAGTTACTGAAAAAGGTTCAGTAGTTTACACAAGTTTTCTTCACTGTTACCATTCTTTATCACAACCCAAAGCAACAGCAGTGCAAAATCCCCTGATACATACTTAGCTTTTATCCTTACAAGCCATTTTTTAAAATGATGTTTTAAATATGGATTGGAAAAAAACAGTAAAAATTACCTCTTTTTAGGTAGTACATTTTCTGTGACAATTCTAGCCATTAACTCAGTGTCCGTACCTGGTTTCAGTGACACTGCAGCATTATCACAAAGCAGGGTGACTCTTAAATGAGTAATAACACACCTTTAATCAGCTTTAATTTATATAAAGTACTCAGAGATCACTACTGTGAAGTATAAGCAGACAAACATAGAAGACAGCTCCAGTTCGTTCTGCAGAATTGTGTTTAGCATTACATCAATTTACAACTCTCAAAGCTTCTGTGCAGACCCTTCCACTACCAATGCAGAGGAGTCCAGGTTAGTTTTTCACCATGGGAAATGAAATTGTATTAATATGTATAAGCAGAGCAACATCTTCAAGCCATTGAATAGTCCCAGCCAGTATTTAACTTGAATCCTCTGCTAATGTTTAAGGCTCTGGAGACCTATCCATAATTATTTATGTACCTGTTGTCCAAGTGTTCCTTGCGTTCACAGTCATAATGCTGACTGCAAACTAAAAATAGTCGAAATGAAGAGACAGGCAAAGACAGAAGGCTGCAATGAAGTTTCTGTATCTCAGTGTTTATTACTTACAATAACATCTAACCTTATTTATGATTCGTGTGTGTTTGTTAGGGATGCAGTGGCATGTCTGTTACAGCTCAAGGGGCATGAATTAAAGTAGTGTTCCAGCATTGCTGAAGGCTGCACCCTGCCAGCTGAGCCGTAAGTTATCTACCTCTTTGGGACAGGGATTCAGAGGTTAAGAACTGGGTGCTACTATGTCCTGCCTATTGCATTAGCCAACAGCATACAAGGGAGAGTCGAGCACATTAGCCCAAGGGGTCATCTAGGCTCAAGGGACACGCTACAGACAAACCTTTGTTTCTTACTGGAAAAAGAGATGGTATTTTTATATGACCAAGCTTAAGTAATAGTTGTGAGATCATGGCTGGGAGGGGTGTGCTAGAATATGATTTCATTTAATAGATCCATCAGAAAAGAAAGATCTAACTAGGCTCCATTTTCCTGGATATTTTTTAATCCATTTTTCTTTATACTGTTCATCAATCCATTCAACTGCTTTAACTGCATAATTAGATGTTTCCGTGGTGTAAAAAAAGAAAACAACAAACAATAAACTTTTCCAGGCCTGCTTGCTGAGCGCAGTCTTCCAAGTGCAGGTACAGTTTTGCAGGTAACAGTGAAGCAGTCTGTAAGCTGTCCATCTGTCGGCCAGATTCTTACACTACACACATGCACACACAGAGCCTTAATATGTGCACATTAGCGCAAAGGGTAGACCTTTCCTTTTTTTGCTAAAGCAATGTTCTCTGTGTCTTCCTTTCTGCAGAAGGAGATGAACTCTTGCTGGATGTGGAATCCACTGATAATAGCACTCCATACCTGACAAATGTAGGACACCCGTTTTAAAAGAAAGAAGTTAATCTGGCCCATTTCAGACCAGCAGCCTGGTCAGCACTAGTTCTTCAATGCTCTGCAAATGCATGACTGCAGTTACTAGAAATAATCTGACTTACTTTAGGCAAAGGGCAGCAACCAAGCTGCAGCAGCACAGGGTGTAGGTCAGCAACAGCAAAGTAAACATCAGTTTAGATGTTTAGATAGAGCAGTTCACCAGGCCCAGGGAACTCAAGAGAGCTTCCGGCCTCTTTTGAGGAAAGCCACGCTAACAGGGAATACCCCTCTTCGGACTTCTTGCAGCTCCCAGGTGTTGCATTAAGGCCTCCTGATTCCCATACCTTTTCTAAGGACACAGTCTGCCGTCGGTGAGCAGTGTTCAGTCACAAGCTCTCTAACAGGCTGCGGGTGGTTACGCTTTGTCTACATTTACTCTACCATGCTTCCCGGCACTCCCATGCAAGCAGCAAATTAATAAACAACTTATACTCACCATGTACAGTTAGTATTCCAGGAGCAGCTGCAGACCAGACAAACATCCTCCCAAAATGGCTTAGCCACAGGTGATCCTTCTTACCTACATGACCATAACTCCCTTTCACGCCCACGGCTTTTCATCAGTCAGGCTCTACCTTCCTTGGGTCTTTGTGTTCTGCTGTCAAGATGATATTCCTCCTTTGACCTTTCAGCAATTTGTTGTTTTAGCAGAGTGAACTTGAATATCTAGACTGAATCCAAGCCTTTGTCACTGGCATGTTCTATAAAATGTTCTTAAAGAATGAGGTGACATTAACACTGGAATTCCCATCTGGTTTTTGCCATGTTCTAATGTTTCATCTGGGGTAATTCTGAAGCTGTATAAAGATCCCGTTACAAAGCAAAGGGAAATACTGAGTGTCAGCTTTTGGACTGGAGATCAGAAGAGCTGTTTGAACCACAGGATGATGAAGAACCCTTGAGTTCTGCAAACAGTTTTGGCAAATTCACTTTGCGTGGTCTCTGGAAAGCAGCCTTCCGCATGTGGGACAAATCTTTATCTTCCTATCTTTGCAGAGTAAAGAAAGGTTTAGTTAATTATATCAAGGACAGGCTTCATCCTGTAGCCACGTTACAATGCCAGTTGCACAGGCTGTCATAAACTACCCCGCTGCATACTCTCAATCATCTGCTGTCAACCTAGGAACTAGGTCAAAACCACAAGGAATTTCTAACTCTTTTTGGCTGACTAGGTCTGATGCCATTTAAGGTCTCAACAACAGAACTGCTGATAACTTTTGTATCTTGTTGCCAAAAGCAAAAAAAAAAACCAGAACCGTATCCATGGCCATCTTCCAGTCTCTCAGCCAAGTCATAACTTTTGGAAATAGTAATCAACTGTGTCAGCTCTTCCTCTGGTAGTTTTACAAGTCTGGCTAGGTTCTGCCTGGTAGAAGGTTTCGCGATAATAAGAGCTTAAGCACAGATGAGGTTAGAACAACCTTTACTGGTTTTTAATACTTTAATAAAATTCTGGCGTCACAAAAAAAGTTTTCTGATGTTATGTCTAATTTTACTATTCTTGACAGTTTATTTTCCCAATAAAATGCTTCAGAAGAACAGGAACAGAAGAAAAATAACCAGTTTTCTGTAGGAGTACTGCAAAAAGGACCAATTATTCTCATAAAGGAGACAGTAAGCAATTCCATTTAAGTATTTGCTAGAAAGCTAGGAAAAAAAAATGATTGACTGCACAAGAATATATTAGATTTAAGCAACTTCTGTGCGCACTATTCATGTTTTCATACCTTGCCTCAACTTCCATGATACCTCTGAAATTCTTACACCATCATCCATATCTGCATATAGTGCCATATAGTGCAAGTCATCCCATGGCACAAAAAATCTGAACCTTTTCACTTATCATTGGGAAAGACTGTTTACCTAAATGAATAAATACAGCTAGACAACTTACTAGAGCCATTCATCTTTAAGTGGTAAACAAGGAATAAGGAATGCTGTAATTTGTCAGATCCTACCAAAATACTGCAGAGTGGAGATGTTACTCACCATTTTGTCTATGTGTGTGATGTTTGTCTTTCACACACTTGCTAGTGCCTTCCTAAGCCTCATGCTAACCACGGAAGAGCTGACTTCACGTCCTGGATGTTACCTTATCCAGACAACAGAAGAGGATCATGGTAGAATTCCAAATACAGGGTCACTGCTCAGGTACCCTAGAAATCAATTACACCCAAAAAGTCATTCAAAGGAGGGAGAATGTGGTTGCATCTTACACTGAGAAGACTGAAGAAAGGAAAACCTAGTGCAAGGCCCACTCCATTCCCTGAAACTATGGATGCTCTGCCTCCCATACTGAAACAGTTTTGGAAAAAGTAGCAAGGGAATGTTGATCTTGCTGTGTGCACCCTCCCCCATCACGAAGGATTTTCAGAAGTGGCTTGAACAGACCTGCATGTTTCAGGGAATCTAATTTTACATGTACTGATTTCTCTGGGTTGTAAAATAATGAAGCATTCTTGCTATTTTTGGCTACTTCTTATTTACTCAAGATTATACAGTACATCAGTCTAGCCCTAATCTGGAAGATGGGCATGATAATTTATTTACCCCCAAAAAACCCCTACTGAATTTTCCATTGGTAGGGCAAAAGATTTTAATATGTTAGAATAAAAGCTCCTCGCTGTGAATAACAAAACATTGACGGGGAGGTATGAAGTGATTTTGTTGATTTTCTAAGACCCCAATTACCCTGCCTGCAGGCTGCACTAAAAATCCTGGGGTTTTAACTCCTTTCCGCCGAAGATGTTCTCTGTTAATGTAAGCATTACGCATGCAGCTCTGTAGGTGTGCAGCCAACACCAAGCAGTTACTTTCCCTGCTTTAAAGAAGTTTTGTTATCCACAGTGGTTACTTTGGGGAGAATACCAGCTTTGCTACTACGTGCAAAGCTAATACATATTATAGTTGCACAAGTTTGAGCAATGTGCAAGAGCTTTTCTTTTTCCATCAAGCAAGATGTTTGGGGAAAACACTTGCAGAGTGGTCATTCATAAAGCTACTACTGTGCTCAGTCAGGTACCTAAGAGTTAGGGAAAGTCAGCAAGCATGTAGTCTGCTATTCTCAGCTGTGCCTAGATAATAATTTACAAGCACCCTAAAAGTTTCTCAGGAAACTTACATTCCTGGCTCTGCAAAAGGGTCATTTTTTGCATGTTTCTGCTGCAGACTTGTCAACATTTTGCCCCTAATTTAATCTGCATTTATAGTCACAGTTGAATCCCATGCAGTCCTTCTAGATAGGACTGTGTCCTGTACAGATTAATTCTTTATTCTTGAAGAAGAGGACAGATCAAAGTGAGCAATGCACCTAAGATGGCTGTTGCCTTTGTAGACAGTAAGACACTAAAGAACTTCAAAATAAATTGGCTCACATTTCCCAAGGCTTTGCTTTACGCAGCAAAAATGCTTATAGGAAACATTCACTGGATGTAAAGCCAGTGGCAAACATTATCTTTCATATCAAACAGATAATGTAATTAAAAAAAAAATGAAGATGCAAACCTGACATCAAAATGTTATGTGGCAACACACCATTCGTGTTTGATAAACGCCGCTAGGTCAGAGGGAACAGACCTTCACGCAGAGGAAGGGTTTGCAGCACAGAAGTTTCACACAAGAAACTCACCAAATGCCGGAACAGAGCCACAACGTGGTAGTGCTACCAGTATTTTGTTTTCTGTTGTGAGGCATTCTGTATGCACACAGTATTTCAAATATAGATGTCATTTAGTAGATTGATTACGTTAGTGCAAGGCTTCTCAAGTTTTATGATGCCATGGCTTGCTCAACAGCAGGGAACAGTCACTGTTACAGTTCTGCTATGTTTTTGCCAGAAAATAAAAGGCTAATGACTTGAAATATGAATGCTACAGTAAGGCACATGATTAATGGCCACTGAGTAATAAAATCATTGCTGACAAAATATGTCCAATGAAAAGTTTAAATATCCCCTTGGGAAAAGAGTTCTCAGTCTTGTTTCCAGTGCTGCGGAGGCATTTTATTCAATGGTTTGTCAGGCAAGTGTTGTGAAGCAGTTCCCAGCACGTGGACAAGAACCAAGACTTCCCATTCTCAGGCACGTTCCTCTGTAGAAAAGGAGGCTGTGCACTTCTCCACTTAAGTCTGTGTCCTCAGGAGTCCTGCACTCTTTGCTGAACAGCAGCCCAATTTCAAGAGTTCAGTGACCCTGTGCTAGACCTTTCCATAGCTCAGCAACTACTTCATAAAGCAGGTACCACAAATTAAATTCCTTTAAGCTAAGGAGGACCCAGAACCACTCTGCTCCATTTTGCTGCAACCATTATCTTGCTGTGGTAACATAGTCCCTACTTCCTACCTTCCTCAGAAGATGGCCTTGTGCTCACTCTCCTACAAAGAGGTGTAAGTCCTTTGCGGAGCCCTGAGTCAAGTGCCTCTTGAAGCACGCATCTCAAATGTATCGTGTTTTCTAGCAGCTGACTCCAAGTGGCTTTACTTCGACACACATAAAAACAAAACCAAAAATTGTCATGCAGAGGCACATGGAGCCCCCATACCACCGAGAGCTAGACACGTCACTAAGCCTACATCGGGTTCCCCTGCTGCTGTAAGGTGTGGTCTTCATTTTCTTGTCTGTTGTCCTCATTTCTTCCTTCTTGTCGCTGCTGCACAACCACACCTACATGAGCATGTTGTCTAGCTCAATGATAACGTGTCTGAAGCATGCTTCATTTTCAGCTGGACCTTTTACCCATCAAACTCCTCACATGGAGACCCAACTACAAATGCCTGTGCAAGGGAAGAGACACGAAGACACAGCCAGGGAAGGTGGGATGGTCCCTACTGATAGCAGCCCTGCCTTCATCACCTGAAGACCACCATGGAGCTGCACACACACTGCACTGACCCCACTGTGGGAGCACCCAGTCCTGGCTATTACAAAGAGCCCAGCCACCCACCTTACACTGTGAGAATCACCCTACTGCGTCCAAGAACCTACTCTTACGCTCAACAACTTTCAACTGAGGGACTAAGGCAGGCAGAGACAACTGTTACAACTGCCATCAAAACTTTACCAGGAGGAGATCATACAGCCATGTTATGGAAATGAGATCCATTCCCAAACCCTTCATTAAGGCATAATTAATTGGGAAACCATTGTTTTGTAGCATATGACTAAAAGCAACAGAATGATCAGCTACTTATGCTAGAGAAAACTAGTTTGGGAGTATCGTGGGAAAAGAAAACAAGCTGAGCAAGGAAATTGTTCCAAAATATGCTCGGTCCATGGTCTCATTTCTTCATGCCCTGAAGAGCCACTGTGTGGTAGTTGTTTGTAGGAATCAGTTGTAAGTCTCGTCTTCCAAAGATACGAAGTACAATACCCCAGTAAATAGCACCAACCCACTGGAAGTATCAAGTAACATTAAAGAAACCTGAAGGGAGAAGTTGCTTCAGCCAAGAATATAAGCCAGGTGACAGGCTCCAGCTCATGGAGTGGCTTCCCCCACCGGAAGACTCCTGACACTGTCTATCACGTAGTCAGCCAGCACACAGCCCTCTAAGCCAAGGCAAAGACCTGACCTGCCATCTAGCGATGGGGAGCATCACTA
>Ga0181612_145349_pt1 | contig 14121 bp, 9 predicted proteins | sample HoacroProtozoa21_FD_119630 | JGI IMG/M metagenome (GOLD analysis project Ga0181612, IMG submission 119630) | Hoatzin crop microbial communities from Cojedes, Venezuel. Combined Assembly of Gp0051906, Gp0051904, Gp0051908
GAAATTTGTCAAACAAAAAAAAGGGAGGTAGTTGAAGAATGCTTCACTGTTCAACTGATGTTTCTACAATCTATTTGATGGGGTATAAGCATCAGCAACGATAATTTTAGGAGATGCTGCTATGTCCCTGTACTCTCCAGAAAGATCAAGCCATGTAGACTGTATTTCAGAAGACATTTTATTAAACAAGTATATTCAGTTTTATTTTATTTGAACATATTTATATTAAATTAACTGCACGTCCTGGAGAACAGATCATCAGTCAGCCTTGAAAGGGTGATTTTAAGATTCATTTAGATTTACATTCATTTAAGATTAATTTAGACCTTGGAATGAGCTGTAATAAAAAAATACTCACCTGAAAATTTTGTTCCAGCCAGGAAGAAGAGATGGTTACAGCAAGTTTATGGCACCAAAAAAAAGTTTACATTCACAAAAAGGGATAAGGGGAGAGGAGTATTGACACGATGAGAAGTGTTCTGGGAGAATCAGGCCTAAACATGAAGAAAAAGTAGTTCCTGTGTTTCCTTTACAACAAAAAGCACTGTTGCAATACCATGTAGTAGCTACTTACAGGTTGCACAGAACAGCAGTAGAATATTTACAGTTCATCAAGTTGTCCATTAAAATAAAAAAGAGAAATCAAGTCTGAAGTTGTGAACTTTCCACAGGCTTCTGTTATTTTTCACTCCATATATCACTTTGTTGGTAAATGCACATTTCATTTTTGTATTATTAGTTATTAAAAAAAAATCAAGTAATATCAACAAAGTATCTTCTAGTCCGACAAAATTCAGACCTCCTTCTTAGTAAAAGTTACTTTTATTATATATTTACTATATAGAAATAAAACTAGTATTTATTTTCACATATACAGTGCCCCTCTTCTCCCCCAGCTTAGGGCATAAATAGGGAAAGTCCGATGTATTTCACATCTAACACAGGAGCCAGGCTACAGAGAGCTCCGTAAATGTTATCCCAAACAAGTATATTCTGCAAATCTAAAGGGACCAAGGAAAACAGGTGGAAAAAACACAAGACAGGAGAGGTAGGTCCATCACTCCAGAGGATCTCCTTGCTACATAAAAAGCAGGCAAGTGACTCACGGATGTATCCTGCTACAGCGCAGAAGAGCCAAACGAAAAAATGTGTGGCCCTGCAACAGACTAGAAGATGGAAGCACTTTTCATCCACCATCCTCAACCTGCTTTTCTCTCTCCTCTAAGATGTTCCACTGCTAAAACTCTTTATTGTCAAACAATGTGCATGAGTTACCACTAGTGCACAACCCTACAACAGGCACTTTATCTCTGATGAATGGTATTTAAGATAACATCTTGAGAAAGAAAACTGGAGCTACCTCACATAAAAACACATTTTTAAAGGTTTTTTTTGTTGAAATAGTAGTTTTCCAAGCTGCCTGTAGCATGAACTCAAAAAAAAGCCCTGGAGTTAAGAAATACAGTTTTGAATAGTTGAAAAAATACAAGGTCCTGGAGGCTGCATCTGCAATATGCTGTATGTCCAGATAGGACTAACCTGTGTGACTTTTTACAAGAGAGGCCTGCGATAAGCACACAAGAACCATATTTAAACTGGCAAAAGCAGCTCAGTTTCTTACAATCCTGTACCAGAAATGGTGTATTTTGAAGCTATAACAGCACTTATTCCAATGATTTCAGGAGTTAAACATGCTTCCTTAAACACCATGAAGGAACAAGAATCTTCCGTTTTCCTGATTTTGCTGGTCACTGCTTACTGCTAGTATCTACACATTACCAGATAAATATCTGTTTGCCGTCTGTCTGCTTTGGGGATTGGAAGGGTTGAGGAGAAGTGAGATGAAAGTAGGCTTTACTGAGAAGAAACCAGTTTGTTATTCTAGGTCATTGTTCTTCCCATCCTTATAGTTTGCTTCAGTTCTTCATTAAACTGACATATTGTCTAACACCACAGGTAGATAGCAAGGATAAATTGCCTGTGTCCTCCAACTTCTTGGCAATAGAATTTGAGACCAGCCATCAGAGCAACAGGCAAGCACACCATCTGTTCAACTCCTTCACTGAAAAGATAGACACGGGCAAGAAGACCCTATAAGAACCCCTACAGCCACCCCCCCAAGCATCCACACTTCAATTCATGACCTACAAGTGCACCACTTCAGGAAAGTTGTGGATTGTAAAGCAAGCCAGGTCTGACGCAAGACATAACTGCCTTGTAAACTTTCATGATCCAAAAAGGAGACCAGACTGAACGCTCTGACAGGCTTTAGCCTTCCCCTTTCTGTCGTGAAAAACAATTTTTCACCAAACATCAGCAGGAAGCAAGTTGCTATGGGTTTTGGTTTCTAGCCATTCTCCTGGCCACTGATTAAAGGTAGCAGGAAGCATAATTCCGCATATTTTCAAATTTTATAAAGCGGGTACACTACACTTTCTCACAGTTAGCTTGCAAGAGACCTGGGGAACACTTTCCATCTTAATTCTTTTTTCCCCTAGCATACATTCTTTTGGCCAAGCAACTCAAGGCTTAAACATCAGTCTTTGCAAGCAGCTGGGGTACAGCTTTGTCCAATTCTATTGATAGCTAGGAACACCTGAAAAGAGCATGCTTATTGGTTTCATGCCTGCACAGCAAAGCTCTGTTAATGCTTCAACAGTGTGACTTGAAAGAGTATTTTTCAATTCCAGTGTCTTGAGTTGCACAAGAAATACGTGAGAATTCCAACTTGCTGGCTGCTTACGAGACGCTCTTGAGTTACAACTTCAAGGAGGCCCTCTCCACCTTACAAAACATCTTCTAGATTTCCTCCTAGCAGTGGAATAAGCAGCAGGAGACAGAGTCACCCACGTGGATGACAGTACTCACACCTATAGCAACGTGTGAAATTTCTACATTCAAAATCATGAAATCATTCAAGATGCGTTCAGGTTCTTACATGGTCAAAATAAGACTGGAAGGAAAAAAGCCTCCTTAATCATTCCTACATTTTCAAAGAAAATGTGGTTTGAAATGATCCCCTTAGCAGCCCTTTTTCCCCTCCATAAGGTAATTCAAGACAGAAAAGTAAGTATTCACAAGCTTACTGTCATTATTTCCATTTTACCAGAAACAAACATGATTTTAAGAACACTGCTATTTAGAGCAGACTTTTGAAAACACAGAAAAAAAGCATACGCTTTGCATCTCTGTAAAAGCATGTATTTAAGCCACAGACAGGCACACTAGGCAAAAAAGAAATACACAAAGTGTAAACTCTGCCTGAGACCAGAAAAGCCCTTCAGAAGTAAGGTGAGTATTTTTATATATACCTATATGAATATAAATTATATATATACTTTCAATATTATATATTGCATCTTACACAATTTTGTTGTATTATGGAGATGTTATACATATGTATGCTGTACATATACACACACAGATAAAAGGTTATAAAATGCAAACAACTTCTTGCTAACATGCAGTGACAAACTGCAAATTATCCTTAACAGAACATCAGAACTGTGAAATGGAAAAGTAATTTATTCCATATAACTCTTTTATACTTAAAAAGATAGATTTTTACTGAAAAGTAGTATCTAAAAAGTTGGGAAACTAGCATTTTTTTACTCCATAATGAAGATACTTTCTTACATATCAGAAGATATGTTCTTACAATATCTGAAATATAAAGAATATCAAAACAAATATTTGACTACATTTATTAAAGTCATTGCATAATATGAATTACGAATTAGTGAATAACAAGTCACCTCTCCAATACTATAGTTGATGTTGGAAGTCTATGATTTTTCATAAAAAGGAATTGGGTTTAACTTAGTTTTACACTGGATTCAAAATCATTTACTATTTTATTGTGTGGCACTGCAACACAGTATTAGATCTGAGTGACTCCTGGCTTTCAAGTCTCTGTATCTTTCTAACAGCAACTAAACAGCCAACTTACTTTGTGTTGCATCTGTTTAAGACCTCATTTAGCTGAACTTGTTGTCGATTACTGGCACTCGTATGCCGTATTGCTGCACAAAAAGAAAAAATTCCTTGTCAATAGGAAGTTCAGGAGCTGCAGCGCCAACCAGGTTTCATGGACCATGTCCAAATCAGTCCAATTCTGGCTAAGCAGGAATGGGAATTTCTTTTCCCAGCAAAACCCAGATACTTCCAGATACAGTTTGTCCCTGTATACAGATTTTTAAAGACGACCTTATTAAACATCTCTGGTGCTAACTCAGCAGAATGCAAGGTAGTGGAGATAAAATAATCTCACACACGACATTCCCACACTACCTAGAGTGATATTCCTTGCAAGTCAGCTTTTGCCACTGTCGTCACCCGCCTCTTATCGGCTATCAGTACAACAAAGTTAAAACTGGAACAAATTGTATTATTTTTCTCCCTCTATGTTTAATAGCCACTGCATACATCTGAAATGATAGTTCACTGTCTGGGGGTTTAGTTCACTGAAATGTTTGCTTTCGCCACAGAGCACCCTGTTCTCTTGATATAAAGTAAATGAACAGATGGAAGGATCAAGAATGACCTTGTAACTTCCCAACATCACTGCTGGCTTTGCTGATTGTTCAGTGAACGCCAGGTCTGATTCTCAGTTACATGTGTACAATGCTGTGGGTCAACAGAACACTTACAGTGGAGTAGAATATATTCCAATATTTTACTGGCACAAATAGAAAGTCACCTAATAGAATATATGGCATGAAATAAGTTGTCAAGGTCCATTAAATGCTTCACAGCGCCAAATCTGACTCTGCGTGCTGCTGAAGTTTCTCAGAGACCCTACAGCACAACCCAGTTCACAGCCTGCGTTTGCTCATCGTGCATACAGACAGCTACGTGCAGAGCGCACCGCTCTGCTGCAACACAGTGACAAACCACAGGAACCAAAACGTGGACAGCAGTCCCATCATAAGATGTTACCCTTTCCTATACTCAGTACTCTGTATGTCTTCTTTTTCAGTTACCCCTTAAAGGTACAGCTCTTACAACTTTTTTGTTTAGTCCTTAAGAGTCACTCACATAAAGGGCTGAACCTTTGCATCCCTCACTTCTGCCAGAAGCAGCTGCAGGAGCTCAACAGCTCTCGTGGTGTGAGCCTTGATATTCTCCTTCTATCCCATGTTTTAACTGACAGTTTGTTGCAGAGTGTCAAGCTGAACTTGACAATCTAACTGCAAGATTTTAATAGTTAAACTTGACAATCTAAGTGCAAGTTTTTCATAACAAGGAAAAACATATTTAGCCTAGGCCTTATATACAGAACTTCATGAAATGTTTTTACCTTCAGTGTCTTATACAACAAATCTACACAACCAGAATGCAGGTTACAAGAACCAGCTGCAGTTTGCTGAACTACTCATTTCCACACATCAGCTAGCCTTAATTCTTCAATAAAACGCAACGTTGCATGAGGTGTGCTTTGTAAAATTTGTGTTTATAATTCCACATTTAATTTTAAAGGCAAAGACACAGTGTCCAGCAAACCTCATAGAAGTTACAAGAAAACCAAAGAATTTTTTTCTCCACCTTCCAAGTCCGGGGGTGCTCTTGCAAATCCCACCCTCCAGTATATTACCGCCATACTACCATTCTCACTTTGTAGATACATACTATACAGTATTTCTCAGAGTTTGCAAAGCACTTTCTAAATATCATTTACAGTTGATAGGTGGAAGAAACAAATCACAAAATCAATATTTATACTGAATATTTCTAAGGTCCTACAGAAAGAGTGACCCTCCATCTACCTGTGTCAACAGCTGCTTCTCGTTTCAGTTAGCAGAAGTACCACCAAAACACCTAGAGTCAAAAATTGTTTGCTTCCAATCTTTTCAGCCCCAGCTTTGCTGCCCCTAAATGTAATAGTCCCCACTATTTCAAACGTATTCTACACAAAAACGTAAGATAAACCACAATAAATGAGCACAGCAAGCAAACATCGAGGTATTTAACGTGGTTGCTAATGCAACAATGTTTGAACCCAAGCATTTACTAAATTCCAGTCTGAAGCTCATCACGAATAACCCTAGAGCTTATCACAAATGGAAAAACTGTCTCATTTTTCACTATGCATACTTACTTACCCCCACAAACTACTTCATAAACACATATATAATTATATATTCATAGCAGTTTTCACATAATTTGTGATGCTGTAGCACAATATTAGTGTTGCAAACACTGTCAAAAATGTTTACATTTCAAACAAATTAAAATCCTGAAAGCAACTTACTGTCCGTGTAATTAGACCTGAAGTTTCAAGTCAAATTCTTCCTGCTTTGAAGGTCTATGTAAAAATCAAAACACTGCTCTATAGTAGCCAACAAAAACATCCTAAGGCATCTTTTGGTTTTAACTTTTATGAGCCACACTTCTTATCATGCACTTTATCATTATATGCAGTTATAGCAAAGCAAAACTAAATTCTTTTACTAATGTCATGCCATGACCAAAAAAAACGCCAAATCAAGCTAACAACTTATAAATCACTTCCTACCACAGCCTGTTATTACACATCTAGCTTGATCTGAAGGCAGCTGAAATTGCCACTGGCATTTTAACATCCAGTTTAACCATTCCAAACTGACACTGTACTCATGTGCTTTCACATTTGCTATAGCTAATGATGCTATCCTGATATTGCACATTAAATCAGACATATACCAGACACTCAAAAGATAGATCCGGCTTGCAGAGACAAATAAATCAGAAGATTGGGGGAATTTCAGATGATATTTGTTAGCTGCAGAAATTCAACTCCACGTTCTGTAATATCTGCGTGAATACCATATGAATGGACCAGATAACTTCAGATTAAAATAAACTGCATGTTATGATTTTAGAGTTAAGCTCTTCCTTGGGCCCCTTCCAACCAAGTGGAAATCCCCTTGAGTTTTGCAAAGAGCTATGAACTGCTTGACACTACTGTCTCCCAGTGACTTCCAAGACCTCTCTGATCACAAAGTCAGCCTGGCGCACGGATGCGGTCATAAATAGCTAAGATTCAGCTCAAGTAAGAGCTGTGATAATGCCATACATGGAAAAAGTTTTACAGAGATTTTATCATAATTACTGTGATGTATATTTCCAAAATAAACCACTCCCATGTTTCGGTAGCCTGCCTCAGGGCTAGACAAAAGAAAAAAAAAAAAAACCAACCCAAAAAACCACACATCAGTCTGCAGTATCTCCCTTTTGAAAGGCAAATGTACAATGAAATATATGTTATTATTTAAAACAATGAAGTTAAGTGACCACACTTCCAATACACAATTAGTACAGATGCCTTTTTTATGACTGCAATTCTCACTACATGCCTTAATAAAAATATGTTTGTTCATTAGCCTTTTTCTTTCTCCACACAGAACTTTTAATTACTCAAACACAACATGATGTGAGAAGAACAAAATGCGCAAAGCTACATACACTTCACTGTATAGTATCACATTGTGACCAAAGAGATCAGGCAGTCTTTCAAACACAGGTGACTTTCACAATTAATTTGTAAGTTAAACATAGACCCAAACCAGCCAGATTATGTATGTGCACCAGTTCTTTATGGTAATACATTACATGTACCCCAGATGAACATCTCCTCCCTACCAGTCATCTGCACCAATACTTCACTGGTATCTCCTCTCTCCCAGTTGTGTCCTGGGGGACATCTGCCCAGACCATGTGCCACAAGGCTGATTTAGGGCACCAGGAAGGCTGACACTGGGAAGACTGCTAGTAAGGGCCAAACAGGTCTTTGCCTATATAAAAGAAATGCAGGCAAGTGTGGAAAAGCTGTGGCCATGTAGAAGCCCCATTCCAATCATTGCACCAAGGCACACACCTATCCCTAGCAGGGGCTTCCCTTGCTCACCCAAATAACACCCAGACTCAGATTGTGCCACTTTGGCTCCTACGTGTGTCAGAGGGAGAGGAGAGCCTGTGGATGGGAGGCCTGTGCAGTAAACTAACAAAGGGAACATGAACCATGGGACCACACAAAAGGGTCTTGATTAGGTTTCAACATCCTGCTGTTGCAGATCGTCACTTCATACAAAACTTGGAACCGCGACTAAAGTGGTGAGTCGCAAAGGGCAATTCTTCATGCCAGGTACTCTCTGCAACGTGTATGCACAACCTGGGAGGAGTCAAGGCAAGTGCTAAAGATAACCGTGCTTAGTAATCGTGCAGATGTTCATGGCTGCTTACCAGTTAATGATTGACCTCCACATAAGGTCAAACAGCTGTTAAAAAATTACCATTCTTACATCACAGGTAAATAAATTCAAGCACCAATAATATGAGGTAGGATACTCCTACGATGCACAACTGCTTTGGGGCTGCAAAGTCAAAGTCTGATCACAAATGCACTTAGCTACAGTGGCCTTTCTTGAGCATGTTCAAAGATTTATTCTGCAGTACACAACTACTGTAGAGATCTTTACACAACTTTTCCACTGGAGAAACTAAGGTAAAGAGGGAACTGCTCTCTGACAGTCAACTTAACATGTCGATCTTCACGTTATCGAAGATAACCCCACGGAGCTCCTGTCACCTCTGTGACATAAAGCACATGAAGCAGAAAGAAGCTGGGTAGGTTCAAACATCGAAAAGGCCTGTCAAAATAAACTCAGAGGTCAGAAACATGCAAGACATTCTCTGTTTGGGCTTTAGTACAATGGAGTCCAGATTCCAAAGAAATCCAGCTAAATCTAGAAACCGGGGCCCCCAGAGACAGAGCAGGCCTTGGCTCTTTTTTCCTTTCTAAAGAACATTTCTAACTATTTATATAGGCAGAAAATACTGTCAGTGCACACTGTTGAAACACAGAGATAAAAATTTTCTTTCTTGGTGTTGCAAGGTAAATTCATCTTACAACACAATCAGCCTTCCCACAGCAAGCACAGTATCTTTTAAAATTAAGAGGGAGACAACTGCATGTTACAGACCCTCCTTTACAACCAAGCCTATAAAGAAAAAAGTGAGCTTACTAATTAGCAATGGAATAACCAGTTTAATGACTTACTGGATTGCTGTTGGAAAGAGGAAGTTAATTGATCAGTTCAGCCACTAACAGAAGGCAGCAATCTCAATTTGAGAACCAGTAACTCTGAAGACTGGTTCCAAATGTGTTTCTTTTATGTCGAAGCTTTGTATGCTCCCTCTGGGGTAATTACAGCACATCAGCAAGGCCTGTGCTCACATAACAATAACCTTGTCTGCTGAGGTAAGGAGACATAAATGAGGGAAACACTGCCTTCAGTGCAGGCTGTGTAGGCTGTGGGTGACTCAAAAGCATTTATTTGCTGCTCAAAATCTCTGATTTTGCTACTCTCCTACAAGCATCTAGTCACATAACACAGTCCTAGGTGGAGTCGGTCTGTCTGTATGAACATTTCAGAGTCAAATATAAGAGTATCCAACGCACATGACAAAACTCACACCTAGGTATACATCAACACACAACAAAACTTAGTATGTTCTCTGGCATGACAGCAACCTCAAGAAGGAGAAGCAAGGTTGTAAACCCTAAACAAAGGCATGGAACAGCCTTACAAGTACCCAGTCTAGCTAGCAACTGGTACGTTCTTTCGCTGTTTTGCATGAGAACACCGCAGTACACCGAGACTGCTGTTTAACATATGCAGGCAATTAAAATATTGCTCCACAGACAGGTCAAAATTAGTTGCCCGTGATTCCGACAGAGAGCTTGGGACTGTTTACAATACTCCAAGACTTAATTAAAGTTTTGAGGGCTAACAAGTAGGATGCTCGTCCTACTGCTGGAGTTCCTTTTGCCAAACAATGAAGCATAAGACGTTCAATAAAACGTCCTTCAGAATACATTTCAGACATGAAGTATCTTAACCTAAATATTTATAATTATAAGCTACTACTCTTTCTTTAGTCCTGGCTCTGAAAAACTGTATTTTAAAAGAAACAAAAACTTTTGTTACGGTAACAGCGAACATTTTAGCAGGTATTCCTACACAAATGAAATAAAAGCAATCTGCCATTCACACAGCCATTTAGAAAGTCCTTCTGAATTACTATGGATTATTTTATTGAAGAGGTCTGAAACTTGTCCTTCTTAGTGTAAGTATCACTAAAACTTTTCCTAAATTCACACAGGCATTTGTGTTTTAATTTTAGGTACTTTTAATATCTCATACTTGAATTCCATTAGTTGCAAACCAATAAATAACATCCTATCTTTTTCTGCCTAGAAATCAGAGGTCAGATTGCCTTTTTGACATCATCTGTTTTCTGCATATGCTTAGAATCACCATATTGACACAACAGAAGATTAAGGTAGTCCCAGCAGCACCAAATTGCTGTACGTTATCACCAACACACATTTCAGCAAAGTCTAACAACCAGAGAAAAAGTGATCACGAAAGACTATGATCCTTCTCATCCACGTTCCCAATAGTTTCAGACTATTCCTAAAGACCAGCAAAGCCCCCAAGCAAGGTAACGTTCCAATTTAGATTTCTATTGCCACTCAGAAATACACAATAATGTTCTTTCCATTTGCAATACTATAGTGTCCTCCTATAGTGATCTGTGAAGAGCTGGCAAAAGGCTTCTAGCATAAACAAAACTTCGTAACACGAAACGTACAAGTATTATTATTTAATGAGATCACTTGTTATATCACCATGTTTGTATTAAAAACAAAACCAGAAGCTGTGGACTCCCATGAAAAGGTTTTCTGTTTCCTAGCCAAAAACCTCTTCATAACACTTCCTTTGTTTCTGTGTTGAACAAAGAAACTGAACTTGGTGAGACATCCCTCTTCCCTCCCAGGACCTTCGACTACCATTCTGAACATGGAAGTTTCTTCTCCTCAAAGTGTGTGCAAGGTTGAGTGGGGAATAAAGGACTAAATTATCCCTTCAAAGGCTTCTCTGTGTGCCTGCCTTCACACACTGCAATATGCCTTACATGATTATACATACTGACTTCCACATCACTCTAAATCAAGCAAAGTTTTGGCAGAAACCAAGTACTCATATTTAACTTAAGGTGTGCTCCTCCATGCAAGGTAAGCCACCTGTGCCTTTTTCTTTCCAGATTACTTATCCAGAGCTCTGAGGGGTCTTACACAAGGTCACTTGGAGCCACAGAAGCAGCACTTTATCTCTCTGCAGCCTGATGATCAGGAGCTGGGTGGGCTGGGCAAGAGGCAATTTCCACACCACACAAATCAGGATCATCCCCTCTGCTCTCTGAACAGGCTCACATAAAACATCACAAAGAAAAACCGGAGATCCTAACTAGCATCTGCAGGTGAGGATCTGCTGACTATGCTTTGCAGTACTAAGAGGGTAAAGGTGCGGTAACCTTTACCTTGACTTGTAAGCCAAAAGACTACGCTGCATGGCAACCTCTCCCTCAGCCAAGAAGGTAAACTTTCACCCCTCCATCCTCAGACAAACCTCTTCTAATATGGTCAGCAGACACATTGGAGACAAAAAGATGAACAGATTATTTATTGCTTTAGCAATCTTTTTTTTGCATTATGCATCCAAAACTATTTGTATATTCAAACAAATCAGTATACAAGCCCTCACAAATCTGTCAGACAGTAGAACAAGAGAAGCACACACTAAAGACAAAGGTGTGTGACATCTGACACACTCCTTTTTGGAGCTCTAAATGTCAAACTTGAAACTGAAGTAACTTTAAATAATAAAGTGATCCAAAAACTTAACTCAGATAGCACTACTGAAAATAAAGTTCAGTGTTCTTACCTGAGATGTTCTGGTTCTTTTCCACAGATTAGAAAAAAGTCACTGTCCTACTGTTATCAATGATTGGCAGACAAGCCAACCGAGTACCACTGTGCACACACACCTTCCTATCAAGGAGGAAGCACCAACAAGCTATGCAGTGCTAACTGCCACACTGTAAACGTGGGCATGGTCTCACAGAAGCATTACGCTACTCTTGGGCAAAAAGCCTTGACTCATGCATGTAACATTACAACTGAGACTTTAATTATGCACAAACGGAAAAGAACATCTGCAGAAACTTGCAAGGCAGAAAGTTACCTTAGCAGTAGTCAGAGAATCCCAGAATCTTTCTGTGTAGTTCAGTTATCCTCTGAAGATTTTCATATACAGCTGTAACAGGTAGCCCATGAACTTCTGGACTCCTTTTTCATAATCCTACAACTTTACATCTTGGGTTAGGAAAGGCACGTAACCATGAAGACAGCTATCTTGACCCAAAAGAAGTATTTTCATTACTCTTCTAATTGGAGACAGGCAGCAGTGGTGGCTGCAGCGGATTTGTGCATTACTCAGATAAAAACTTGGCTGCTTCCCATTTCTCTGGGTCTTCAGTGTTTAGGATCATTTAGCAACAACTGAGTTTGCTGGGGAAGAAAAAAGCAAGCAAAGGAATCACATTTCCCAAATTTTGTAAACCAACAGATTACAGTCTGTCCTCCAAATCACTCAGAGACCAGCAGAATCCTTTAATAACTAAAGAAAGATTTAAGACCATTGGACACACAGCCTGTGACCCTACCATTGCCTCAAAAATCATCAGTAATGAGCAAACCACAGTTTGAGACATGCTATCTCATGCAGTTAATCCTCTTCATGAATTGAAAAAAATCAACCTTAGGTTTGGGGAAGAAACAAGTTTGTAATGAGTCCAAGAAGAAATGCTTACTGGCTCTCATGGTCTTGTAGCTAACAGCAGGAGACTTCACAAGACTTCATGTAACTAAACGGGAGTGCCACTCCAGCACTGGGAAACCTTTCTACACACGTCAGTCAGCAAGAGCAGTAAACTAGCACAGGACAGAGGCCAGCACAGGCCACCAGCCCCAGCACAGTCCTAGAGCTCCCATCAGCTTGCCATCCCTTGTACCTCCCAGCTCCCCGGGGTGCTGCGGGTAGGACTAGCTGTGCTGAGACTTGGGAGAGTGACAGGCACACTCCTACTACAATTAAGCTATCATTTAGCTGCATGGATGTACCCTCTGACATTTAGCTGACTCACACAGGCACCCAGGCCAAGCACTCTCATGAAAACAAACTCAGCAAGAGAAAAAAGCAAATTACTTTCCCAGACAGAGAGGGACGAGAAGTTCTGCGTACAAAACAGCCCAAGCACAATCCGGCCTGTTCACTCCTTTGCAGACACAGGTCTGCCCACAAGCTTTGCTATGCTATACCTCACAGGTATAGAAGAAGAAGCCCTGACAGGCACAGAAAGTGAGATTTAGACTATGGTGCAGGCTGGGGATGTGGTGGGGGCAACAGCTGTTGCAACCAAGCAACAAGTTTCTCTCTCGACTAGACTATAGGAACACCAACAGTAATCTCATGTACTGTTTTTCTCAAGAGCTTAAGAAGCTAACAGGTCTCACCCTACTAATTCCACTTTTCTTCCACAACTCCACTACTGTTTACACACTCCCACAGCACAACCCCACAAATGGTCACACCAGCAAACTGTAACAGCTAAAGAGTTAGTTGAAAAATAGGCACCCTCCACACTGATTTCTTTTGTTCTCGCCAAGTCATTTTTAACCCGGATCAGTTCAGTGACCCGATACTATCACAAAGCCTCACTAACAGTTGTGCAACCATATGCACAAAACTGGCAAACTGCTATAACAGTTGTAGTATTTTTCAGTCAGCTTTGGTGCTGAAGGCAACATCCCATTAAACTGCACTGCTCATCAAGCTATGAACTTAAATGCTGGTAGTTTCCTTCAGTTCAAATGGCATGGCTATGTTTCTGGAGTTGTGATCAAGACTTCGTAACTGCATTTGTAAATGACAGCAATATTTCTAATATTGAACAGTATTCGATATTGTAAGTATTTGTGTAATCGAACCATCTTTGTATTTTGTCCATTATACTCAATACAATTCTGATCACAAACTAGCAGCTCCTAGTCAAAGGAGACCAAGACAGACTTTCCAATTTTTACCTTCAAGTGCCAGAAAACTGTCAACTCAGTAAGCTTGTACAGAGACAAAACGAGCCAAGCAGAACCCCATTCTAGATCCCTGGTACTTTTTTCATAGAATGAGTTTTGCAATTTACAGCGAACCAGTCTCCACTAACAGAGGAGATGATAAA
>Ga0181612_123960_pt1 | contig 14120 bp, 7 predicted proteins | sample HoacroProtozoa21_FD_119630 | JGI IMG/M metagenome (GOLD analysis project Ga0181612, IMG submission 119630) | Hoatzin crop microbial communities from Cojedes, Venezuel. Combined Assembly of Gp0051906, Gp0051904, Gp0051908
AAGATCACATTTTCTAAATTTTCAGTAAAATCTTTTCTTGCAAAGCATTTGAGTGATCACTTAAGGGCCCTAAACACTCACCTGCGACACCTTCACACCCTCTTAGTCCCTCACTTCTTTGAGAACTTTTCTCAAAAGCACTCTCCTAGATGTTGCCAGATTTGTGTAGTAAAACTATTACAGCTTCAGAATGACTACTACAGAAATACAGTATCAGGTAAAACACTTCCCTAGACTCCCAGAGGTGGTTTAAACACACATTAAGAGGAGAGGATTTTTACTCCCATAAAAACAAACAAAAAACCAAAATCCAACTGATATATTTTAGGCGATAACTGCACACGAGTATGTCCAAAGTGTCTTCCTGAGCAGTATTTGTGCAGTTTCTGAAAGCTCTGCCTTGGAGAAGAGGATCTTATATATATTTTTATCACACTTGCCTCACAATTTATCTAATGGAGCAGGAGGAGAATCTAAATACAGTATTGTTTTCTACAGAAACAAAGAATTTGGGCCAAAGAAACCTCTTACTCAGAAAAAGCATCCATTTAGTATTTACATGCCCACCTTTCTCTCCATCTTCATCACTAACCATAGCTTCCCAGTCATCCAAACCCGCATCTTCTGTTTCTTCTTCTTCCTCCTTCTCTTCTGAAACTAAGAAATCCAACATTAAAGGAAAAGAAAGAAACAGCCCAACAACACACATTGCAACAACACAGCATTTTTAGATGCCACTTCCTCTGATTTATTGACAACTGCAGCTTACAAGTTTGGTGCTAGCATAATTCTACTAAATTCTCTCCATGTTCTCTAAATGAAAAATGCTGCACACTTAAGTAATGTTCAGTTTTCTCCACCAATCTTATAGCACTAGCATCTTTGCCTAGCAAAACATATTTTTGGAAGACATAGCTAAAATACTCATTCGGTTCCTGTTTGCATATCACGCAAGTGCCTGCATAATCCACACCAGACAAACCTCTATCACAACCACATTCCTTGAAAGGAGCTGCCCAATTACCAGTTAGCCATGTGTAACAAAGTGACAGAGAAACAAGTAAACAAGTTGGGCTAGGGCATAAATTTTAATTAGTGGGAAAATAACAAATTGTCTATGAAAAGTGCTATTTCAGGACTCCAGGTGCCTTAGCATAATTATACTATGGATTCCAGAAGCATTAAATATATTAATTCCAGCAGTAATTCAGTCAGATATATAAAGAGACTGCAGCTCTTAGTCACAGACAAATGGAAAAATGCAAACTTATAACCTTCTCCAAGAGAGGCATTAAGCAATATATATGTTGCAGCACATAGTGTCATGAAATTTCAGCTCTGAAACGAAGAGTATGTTCCAGACTGTTAGAATATTAACTGGGAAATAATGTTCTGCCAGTGAGTCCTTCTCTTTTACAGCAATAGAATTGCTCCTTCAAGAGGTAAGTCAAGCCAGAATTAGAGTACACATTCAGCTTTGTTTTCAAAAAGCTGGAAGTTTTGTCAGTATCTGTCTGACTTAAGGATAAGGGTAAAAATGAAACAGTTTCCTTGCTGAGGAAGGAGTCCAGCACAATGCAACTTTGCCAAAACAAGTACTGTGTGTAGGCAAAAATCAGGGCAACAATCATTTGCTAGGTTGATACTCAGCTATGCATATCCACCGCGTTCAGCACTCCTGAAAGCAAAACAATTGGAATCAAGAATACAATCACTGTGAACATTGCAGTATCAATACCAGCAGCAGCATAATTCCCCCCTACCCCCGCCTAAGCACTGACAAAACAGCCTTTTAGAAAGCAAACAAAAAGTCAAGGGACTTAATCATAAGACACTGAATGCGCTTATTTGAGATTGTTGCCTAAGCCAGTTGACTACTGGAGTTCATCCAGAATAACGGACCTCTACAGTCTCATTTTGAGGCTTCATGCCTTTTTATTCTGTAAAATTCCATCAGTTCCCCCCTTAGGAGAAGAAAAAAAACCATCAACTAATTCAAGAAAGGATGGCCACTCAGCCCCCATTCAACAAGGTATGATACCTACCATGCAGTACTTATTACATGGTTTATTAACATTACTACTAACCTGGCTCTACCGGAAGAGGAGTCTCCTCTTTTACTGGTGTTTCCAGTTCTACAACATCTTCAGCTGGTGAAGTTACCTCCACACTTTCTGAAAGTGCAAACAAGCAAATTGGTTGCTATTTTCTTCCAAAGTGCAAGCCAGCTTACTTAGACATAGTGCTTCACATTTAAGTTCTACTCTTAAGTTCTGATGTTAGAAGTAAACAAAATCTGAATTTATTAATACCAAACTAACTGAACTCCCACTTACTAAGCTAAAATAAAGGCACAGCATGTGAAGTAATACTAATGAACTACCCATTCTTGCTCTACTGTTCCATATAAAAAAATAAAAATCACTGATACAATTCAGATCAGCACTGTTCGCCATTTGTTATACACACTCCTTCTTCAGTGATAAGTAGCAACACAACTCATTAAATGTAAAAAAATCAACCAAATAAAAAATATGCAATGGGTTTTTTGTTTTGTTTAATGTAAGAAACAGTCTCAAAAAAGAGCCACAGTATCCCCACAGTAAAGCCATGAAGCACAAAAGTAAAAAATTCTGGCACATTCAATCTATGCCTAACTAGTGCAATAAACTCTAAGCTTTCAAAAATGCAAACTCACGCCCTGGCAAACAAATTGTGTCCAACTTAAAATTACTAGAACTAGGATCAATTCCCTTTCATTCCTGGGACATCAGCTCAGACTTAATTACAAGACATTATTACTTACACTACATTGTATTTAACCTACATATGCACACAAAGCATTCAGTCTCACATTTATAAAAGGCCATTACATTCTGTAAGTCTCCAACATTTAGAAACTCTAAAGAAAACACCTAGGCTAGGAAAAAAAATATAGTCAAGTGGACTGTAAAACAAAGCATTAAGTGAGCAGTCTTCGAAACGACTTTAGGATCCTAACGCATCAGCACCTGCATGTTGGGGTAGGGGCATCAAACAAACCTCACAAGCACCCTGAGGTGCAATTAGTTTAGGATTGGCTGATTTATTCCACAAACACTTCCGGAAATGTGACTAATCTATTAAGTATTCCTATATGCAAACCACACCTTCTTTATTTTCTGGCTGCTGCTGCTTCTTTTTCTTTTTGTCTTCATATATTGGCCTCTTCTTTGGCACAGAGTCTTTGGATGGCACTTCAACACCTGCAAAACAATAATTGTTAGGAAGAAAATCCAGGTGATTAATTACGAAACATAAGCTTTGGTTTAAATTGACAACAAGTTTTCCAGAATTGCAAGGTGAGAGAAGGAAGAGAGTGGAAAGTAGGTTCAGTGCATAGGTTATCTTTTTAAAAAGTCTGATTTCCAAAAGCTGCAAAACTTGAGCAAAGTATAGTTCTTCTGATACTCTGAATGCTCTCGAAAATCAGTTAGATTACTAATGGGGGAAAAAAACAATCTGATCCTAAGACTCCAGGTTTGAAGCTATCACATACTCACATAGGATTTTATGAACACGCATATCTCAAGTTTAACAAGTATATGTCAATTTAAAGTCTGCTATGCTAAAACTCAGTATCTGTCTGCCAGTCATCCTAGTTCCAATCTGGAGCAGTTAAGAGGCACAACTCTTCTTCAAAGTTTAAGTTTGTTCAGTAGATAGTATTTTCCCTCCTGCTCAGTGTTGGGGTTTTTTTTGTTTGGTTGGGTTTTTTTTTAACAACATAGAAGTTTCTAGGTATTAAAACAATGCCAGGTTCAATTCATAGTCTTTATCTTCACCTCACCAAGAAGACAACACTAATGTTGGAAGAGATTCAATTAAAAACAGAAGTTTGGTGCAAAGACAAATTAATAATTTAATTACTGTTGCACCTTCTGAAACACTCAAAATTCCTTCAGGTACTGTATGATTTACAGTGTAGATGTGACAAAAGTCCAGTTGTGGCAGCACACAAACAGAAGGATTCTAATAACTACAGCAACGAGTGAAGAGAAATGGCCTTTGTGTATGTTTAAGAGCTCCAAACACTTTACTGGCTACAGAGATTCCTACCCTTACACATCCACCTACCAGTAAAACGTCAGTGTTCCCTACAAGTACAAAAAGAAGCACACTTAGGCATTAATTTCTTTCCTTAGCCACCAGCTACCACGAACAAAGTAGGACATGGGCTTACAATGCAATGAAGTAAGTGTATTCAATGTAACGGAAACAGACTATATTTGACAGAAAAGCAAGAAAGCTCCTATATACCCTTTTCCTGCGGCAAAGGGGATAACATAGTATTCCCATGGACTAGCTAACTTGAGGCAAAACAATGCACTTGCTTAAACGAGTACATGAATTAATCCAAGAGGATCCAGACCACTGGTCTTACAAGACCGACTGCACAGCCCACCTGCTTTTCCTGGCCTTTGGACTAAGCAATGGAAAGAAGTGATTTTTCCCAAGTTCCATAATAACATCTTTAAACCACAAGTGGAGTGTATTAAAAAAGCTGAATATTTAAAGTGTAAGATGAAAATACACAGATGTTTAAACCTAATTAAGAAAATGGAGGAGGCCACACACTGCCTTCCTTGACAGCAGAGCAGCTTTACATGGAATTACTCCGTATTTGCCCTCATAGCTCCAGACAGAAAAACCATACAGAGAGCAGTAAAGGGTATGATTTCTATTATTGTTATTATTTTCAACTGTACCGCTTACCCTGAGCTTGGAGTAGCTTAAGAGTAGCCTCTGCTCTGGCTCTGGCTTCTCGTTGACTTTTTGTTAGAAGTTTTCCCTCCTTCTTCAAACGCTCCTTCCTCTCTTTTTCCTTCTGTTTCTTTCTTTCCTTCCTCTCTTGCTCTAGTCGTTCCTAGAAAAAGGTTAAAAAACATGCAGAACTTTTAAAGCATGCTTTACACAAAAGCTGGCCAAGTGTATAATCTATTGATGAGAAACATGTTAAGGACTAATCTACCAGCTGCATCAACAAGGGTACAGGTTAAGATCACCCTCTCCCTTATTCTGTCCTCAGAGTAAGATGCACGGTACCTCCTCTTTGCGCTTTGCTTCTAGTTCCTCCAGTCGTCTTATGCGTTCTTCCTCCTCTCTTTTTGCCCTTTCCTCCTCCTCTTTCATCTTAGCCAAGGCTTCTTGCATAGCTTTAACCGTGGCTTTACTGGGACCCTTTTTCTTCTCTTTCTCTTTTTCTTCTTTCTCACCTTTCTTTTTCTTCTTGTCTTTTTTCTTTTTGTCCCCCTCATTGTCATCAGCTACAGAAGGAAGAGGCATACATTCAGAGCGCCCAGAAATTTTAAAGATACTCTAAATACAATTAATGTTGCAAATATGATAAATAACACCAAATGAGGAACATTCTGACTGGCTACTACATAAGCACTTCATAATGAAAAAATAAAACTGTCTCTGAAGTTACACAGTCAGGGCCTGAAGGCTTAAAGTAACAGAATAACTAGGAAGTGAAAAAATGTTTGCAATACAGAACTGTAAGCACATAGTGTAAACGGAATTCGCCATCTGGCTTTTGTTTTCCCATGCACCTGAACAAACTACAGGCCAGAAAAAACAGCCACATGTGAGCCAACACAACAAGGCAGGCAAGGCCACCAAATGTCTAGTATTCCCAATTCAGAATAAAGCAACAAATCATCCTTGCTGCCTGCCAACTCTTTGGCCTTCTTACAAACACCATAGTTTTTAAATTACAGTATTGGAAGCCATGTTACAAACCCTCTGCTCCTGCAGGAGTCTCTCCTTTTTCCCCAGGGCCAGGAGCTGCCAGGACTTCAGAAGAAGCCTTCTCTTCAGCTTTTTTTGAAGCTTCCCTTCGCTTTGCTGGTTCTTTACCACCTTCTAATTCTTCCTTCTCTTTCTGCTTCCTCAGTTTGGCTTTTTCTTCCTCACGTTTTTTCCTTTCACGTTCTTTTTTTTCCGCCTTCTTCTGAGCCACTGTTTTTACTTTGAATGAAGGTGGTTCTTCATCATCCCCACTTTCAGCAGCAGGAGTGGACTTTGGTTTTTGGGTTTTCTTTCGTCCTTTTCTAGATTGGGAGACTTCATCTGACTCATCACCACTCTCACCTGTAGATACTGCCCCTGCACGCTCTTTGCTTTTCTTAATGTTAGTTTCATCTTCTTCTGACAGATCATGCTTTTTATTTGACTTCTGATTTTTCCCTTTGCCTTTCTTAAGCTGCATCTCATGATCATCATCATCACTGCCAGAAAGCATGTCTTGTTTTGCTTTCTGAGTTTTTTTGGATTTTTTATCTTTATCTTCCACTTCCTCGCTGTCATAGTCATTTTCCAGATTGGCTTTTTTACTCTTTCCTTTCCTTTTTTTATCTTGTTTTGATAAGCTTTCTTCATTGTCATTTTCAACCTGGTAATTAAACAATTAAATAATCAGCCACGAAAAATGACTTGCTATTGTGAGCTAAGTCATTGAGAGATGTCAAGAAAAACTTCTCTTATTGAAGACAAAGTTTGAAAGCAATAACTATTCCTGATGAGTATACTATACCTCAGCCCACAATTCAAATTTATTCTGATTGGCTTTGACTAATTAACAGCAGGAAGACATGGCTTCTGGTCAATTCTTTCACAACTGACATTTACTATGAAAATATGATCAATGTGTATTAAAAATACACACTAGCTGCCAAGTTCCACATAGGATCTCCAGCTACACTGCAACACTAGAACTTTTCTGGGACTGAGGTGTCTCATATTCCAACTATATGCTATTATTATTAACTAGCCCACCTCCCTCTCGGTGTTCACCTTTCCTGTAGGAGGTTCCCTGTCAACTTTCCCTCCTTGTGCCTCTATTGACAGTTCTTCCAGCTCCTTCAGGATATCATCTTCACTAAAATAAGAAAGAAGTTATGATACTTAAGTAACTGAGTTTTTGTATAATGAAATAACATAACACAGAAAAAAAAAAACCAACAAACTTACTCAAAATCCTGTTTCTTCTTCTCTTTTTTCTTTTTGCCTTTGGATTTCTGAGGCTCTTGCTCTTTTGCAGCTCCTGCACCTTCTATCTCAGCAGCAAGGGCATCAATATCAATATCATCTTTTGCACTAAAATGCAAAAGGAAAGCAGGGTTATCAAGAGTTCAAACATTAAGTTTACATAAGTAGAAGCCATTGGCATAAAACAAAAGCTTCACAATGTAAAATCAATGATTAAACAGAAGTAATGCATGGGCAGAAACACATTAAACAAACCATTATGCACTACTATCTTACTACATGACAGAATAGAAAAACCTTCACACTGCTGTCTGCTGGAAGGGAGGTGGAAGAGTTAAACATGTTCTGTTCTTGCAACACTGACTTTAAAAGTTTAGATGCGAAATTTGATAAAACTTCTTGGAAGAATGTAACTAGACTGTCTCACCTTGTTCCTCCAAAAGATAAACTGCTTAGCCCTTCAAATCACAGCCTGTGTTGCTGCTAGAAAAGCAGCCCCCACAACAAAAGTCCAAATACGAAGCACAAATGGAAGAAATCTTGCAATTTAGCAACGGGGAAATTCTATTAAGCAGCACTTTACCTGCTCCTTTAAACACCCTTTAGCAAACAAAAAAAGCTACAGTATTTTTATTTAGCAATTAAGTGGAAGTTCTTCACAGCTTCTAATTTATGCTAACAGTTGCCCATGCTTTGCCATCAGACTGAAAAGTATTATTTTTATCTTTCAAGAAAAGAAGTCACATGGAGCAAAACAGTTCAGCCCCGAGCCAGACTCTAAAGCAGATCATAAAAAAATACCAATGCAGTTGGCAAGCAATCATCCCCACCACTTGTCTTAGTATTACCTCTCCTGGGCCTGAAGAAAGCCAAAAGAAGTTCCACTAAGCATTTGAAATACACATCCTTCCTCATTAGATCTCAATATATCAAGTTTCTCTTTCAAAAGCATTTTCTTTTCTTGCTATAACTTCTCATCTGCAGCTTTGCAGAAGTGGCTTTTCTCCTGTCCTTTATCAATAGTTGTAGTTCAGATGCACCTTCTTCTTGACTCATACCACGAGAATTGAGCAAAACCTAAGCCAAGCGTCCAGAGGTTTTTCCACCTAATCATGCTCACAGCAATTGTAAGAAAGGAGAATTTCCCTGCTTCACACTTAGAACTTTGGTACTCAGACCAAACCTGGTCTATTAAAGTAGTAAAAATTAGGATGCTACTTTTATCACAGCGTGCAGTTTCAAAAACCATTTAATCAATACGCTATTAATATCTCATCTAACTCCCTCTTAGATACGTGGGCAGAAAACTGTTAGTTTCACAATTTCACTGTCTCAATTATCACCACCCATTTAGGGCAAATCAGTCAGGCAAAGGCTAATCCACCAAATACCAAAATCTATATCCCGAAAATAATGGAACTAAATTTCTTCCAAAATCAAGACCTCCATGATAACAGCAAATTCTAAACTAACAGAGCTTCAGACTTGCCAAGTTATAGACACAGAAGTTAAATATCAATAGAAAACCAAGTATTAATTATTCCTTTAAAGACTCTGAAATTCAGTAAGTCTAAGTTGTATTTCCCTTTGCAAGGGGAGAGGGCTGACAGAATCATTTTACAAGTTTAAAGTGAATGCTGACATTCACAAACCCATTTTATCCCAAATATTTGGCATAACCAAGTCAACACTGTCTATATGTGTAAATAGCACAAGTAAGCAACAATACACTTCCTTTTTTCAAAGTCCAAGATTGATTTTTTTTTTTAAGATCTTAAATTTTCTTTTATATAGACTGAACAAACCAAATGAAAAGCAACACAATGAAACACCTCATTGTGCAGCATCTTTATTACCAAAGATACTTACTTTCAGACAAAGGAAGAAAAAACAGGCCTTGAATACACCTCGTAGTACCACCTATGTGCTGACCTGATAAGTAACACATTTCTCAAAGAAATGTAACTCTCAAATACTTAATGAAAGATTTCTAAACCAATCCCTACCTCCCTCAAAAGGAAAGAATAACTTTTTGGCCATTTCCACTTTAAGAACAGCTGACTGGATGTTTCAGCAATTTAAAAGCTGTTTTTATGAGCGGTTTAACTGGTTGTGCACCAAGGGTAGCATAGACAGCTGAAATAAAAATGTCAACAATCATCCCTACACCTAGAGTTAAAGCCCTAATATCACGTTAGGTCTATTACATCTAGGCCTACACATAGGCCCTCACATTTCTTTTTGCATTAAGTGTGGCATATCAGTTTATTAAGCACATTTGCTTACCTCCTTCTATTCTAGGAGTTAATGGAGGAGACTAAATCAAATCCAAGCTTGAAATAGTTTGAAGAGACCAAAATACAAGCTCCACCGCTACTTCTTCCATGGCTGTACTGCTCCCACTACTACAGGATCTTAACCACATGGCTGTACACATATTAGAGTGCCAAGCCTTTAAACAGCTTATATTTTACATGGATATTCTCAAGGCTGACTTTTCACTTTGCAACCTTGCAGAAAGCTATGTCCAAACATAAAACACACCGGGTTTTATGCTGCTAGTAAACAGGATCCCTATGGTATCTTATGTTTTCCAGGACATAGGCTTTAAGGCAGTGGGGGTTTATTTGGTTTTAAATCAACTTATTTTAACCGAACCTTGAAGAAGAAAGCTTCTTTGTGGAAAACATCTCCCAAATCAAACACTGAAAAAAACTAATTAACAGACATTGAGGTTTAACACCCACCAGCAAGAACAGTTTAGGAATAATAATGAAGACTCTCCAGCTGTCACACTAGTGGCATAAATATAGTATGAGAGCCTTTCCAACGTTGGCCTCCACTGCTTAACAGTCAGTTGTTTCCAAGAAATCTACACTTTCCACTATATTTCCATTTACTAAGAAGGCACACGGCAAGGTTCAAACATTTGAGCCTCAATGAAGTAAAATTATGCTCTTATATATACAGCTACATATACAGTTGTAATTCTTAAGAACTGTAAAGCAAGACTATCATTGGAAAACCAAGGAATAATGGAAGCCAATATTTTAATTAAGAGTTTATTTCCATAATGACCTTGAATTTCCTTACCTTTTAAAACTGTAACAATATTCCACTAGGATTTCATAATAAAAGCAAGTTGAAAAGAAGACTGGGAAGGTGCCTTTCCTCTCTTCCGGGGAAATTTTTGTGTCATAAGGAACCCCCCACACTTAGATAGACAACAATAGAGCTTCTTTCTTATTGGCATTGGAAGATACACCTAGGAACTGTTTCAAGCAGTCCCCAAACACATGTTTTTGAAACCCAAACACTCTCACAGTAACCTCCTCCTCCAAGTCCTCCAAAAGGTCTCAACACAGCCTCTCCTGCCCCTCCACTCAGCCTTTACAAGGGTCCTAACCCCAACTCTAAGAGCGCCTGATATAGGAACTTCAAAGCACCAGTATGCACAAACAGTTTTCAATTCTGACCTCAAATGGCTTTTGCATAAAGATTTTAAATACCAATTTCACAGCCTCACTACCTTAGGCCTTTCAAGCTCATAATGCTCTGGACTCAAAGGCGGCTTGCTGTTGACCAGGTTCACACACCAAGATAACGCCATGTTTCCCCAGCACAACAGGCTCAAAGAGATCTGGAAAGCATGACACAGAAAGCAAAATGCCACTGCACTACTAAGAAGGGGTTATTTCCCTCATTTTCTTTTGTCTGTCTAAGAAGTGAAGCCTGAGTCACCTTTCTTACTCACACACTTTTGATTCCTGCCTCTATTTTTGCTGCCAGATATGAAAACAGTTCTGATATTGCTAAAACAGCATTTCAACGCACTAAATTACAGCAAGAGTTAGGTGTGTGTACTTCACTCACAAACCTAAACAAGCAATTTTCACAACACTAAACGGCTGCAGACATTCCTCCTTGGAAGTCTGTGCCTAATACAGGGCAAAACTATGCAGTGGGAGAAAACACAGCAGTCAGGCTAATGAAAGCAGATGGCAGTAACCCATAACAAGTATGCAGAGATCACCACATCTCAGATGCCAAGCAAAAGTATTTTTCTTTAGAAATCACTGATAAAAAGCGTTCTACATTTCCCCCATGCAATTTCACTGTCTTCTGCCATTTAAGCAGGATTTGAGCAATGTAAGACTTCAAAATACTCCAAAGCATTTTAAAAGTAACACACAGAAACACATAATTTATACTGAAAAATATTGACCTTAGTGCCCTAGAAAGGGCATTACAAATTCATCTGTTGCCCAAAAGGGTTCCAGTACCAGTTGTCTGCATAAACTGCTGAAAAACCTGCATTACACAGGGAAAGATATTTATGAGTAGATTCCTGAATACTCACTGTCTCACTAGTTAAATGCTGTGCTAGCACACCGTTCTGTACCAAACCAGGATCATCCCAAGTAAGTGTCTGGAGATTTTTTAAGACAGGCATGGGCAGCAAAGGAAATTCAACAACATCTCATGCAATCAAAGCATCAAATCAAGCCAGTAACAGAAAGCGACAGTCCGAGACACAACCTAAGCTACTTGTGTTACATGTTCAGCAAAACCAGTGACAAACAAAGCTACAATCCCAAATCCTGCCTATGAGCGAAAGCACGAAACATTTTCAGTGTATTAAAGCAGTTAGGAAATAAACGAAGAGCTGTCACCTACCACTGCTCAGTCAGATGTAAAGAGTCCACCAGTAGCTCTCCTATTTATAAGATCCCGCACAGTTGCAAGCTATTGAGTCAGAAAAGCGGAAAAACCTCGTGACTGATAGACACATGGTCTGTAGAAAACAACATCACAGGGTTTCTCTTGCCAGTACAGCAAGGAAACAATATCTAAGACTAGAACCTCAGCTGAAAAAAAAAAAAAAAAAAAAAAAAACCCCACATGGCAAACAAAACCCTTGGCTATTACATAGCATCTGCTGAAAAAATACTAAAATAGCACATACCTTAAGGTGTTGGGCTTTTTGGGGGGTGGAGGTCACGTTTTTTAAAACATGAGAAACAAGCACAGTTTTGGAGCAAGTTCTTTTTCTGATGCAATAGCCTGCAACAGCCATAACCTAGAAATTCCCTGTGGAAGCCATCATAAGGCTAGGGTTCACCCTAATACAAGCTTTGATTTACAGATGTTCAAGCTTACGTCAATCCTAGTTTCCACACACTAGGATTTGCTTTAGTCTTAAGGGCATGCTTTGCCAGTTTGCTTATAAACACTTAAATTGTAAAGTTTCATAGTTTCTAACACTTGGGCACAATTAGTGAGATGTATTTTTGAAGTCTGAAGTTTTACCTTTTCTTTTGCAGTCTAGGATATTACACACTTAATTAGTGCACATCTCACCAGAAGTTGTCATGCTCCGAATCAAGATTTAGACTTAAAATTCTTAAATAAAATAAAAAACATCAGAGCTTCCTAATGAAGTATTTCAGAACAGTTGCAAGTACATTTTAATTATCTATCACTTCTCTCTTCCATGGAAGGTTAAAAAAAATTCCTCCAACTACTGGCATAGCTAACATATTCATCACTAGGGATTTTCATAGTGTGAAGCTTCCATACTAAGGACAGATACTGCACTCAATGTAGTCTCTGTAACAGACAAGTCTAGTCATAGGAATTTGAAAGACTTCCTAGGCACTGCCCCAGAAAACAAGGCCAAACGTGGGGAAGACAGGACTACAGCTATCGAAATAAGTCAGACTTCCAGCATTTTTCTTTGCGCAATGAACTTTTGCAGCTGAAATGTGTAACTGCCCTTCCTTCCCAAACAAGCTCCTCCAGCTTCCCGTGCAGGTTCTAGTGAAGCCTTGCAAGCCAACTGACAACAGAAGTATTTCACAGAAACTCTCTGTTAACAGACAAGCATATTACATTAGCAAGGCCACCAGCAAACATGCATGTTTTCCTCATGCTCTTTCCTAAGACCACACCCAATTATGACTTTGAGTACACTTATTATAGTACCTACAATACATATCCACAAACACAGGACAAACTTCATTATAAATAAGCACCGTGCATCTACATGTGACAGACGTGACATCCTGACTAGGCAGCAGTAAGCTAAAGAGCAAAGGAAACGAATAGTTTCCTAATCCATACCCAAACTGAAGAAGTGGAACAACAGGTTTAATTAACAGTATACAAAGGCCTTGAGTTGCCCTTATTTATATCAACTTGACATTATTGAAACTAGTTAAACAAAACTGCAGAAATCAAATGTTAAGTATTCAACTTAAAATGAGAACAAGCCCTTAATTACTGGAAATCCAACACCCAGCTTTGCAGACAAAGTCAACAGGATAACACTCTCCTGCTGAAAGTAAAACTACAGACTCAAAGATAACAAGTACTTTTTGATCAACTGCACTGACCGACACAAATATGATTACTAAAGCTTGTCTTCATCTTTCAGCTAACTAAGATAACAAGCTCAGTCAAATTATGCCGGAAATATTTCAGTTGGGATTGGATTTAAAACTGTCTCTGTAAAGAGGAAGCTCAAATGTCAGAAAACACTGCACAATTCAAAAAATAAAAAACAAAAACATTTACGTGCACGGGGCAGAAAAGTCAGTAAGTCGACACAGCAAGAAAGTTGCATCACTGCTGTGAACTCACTGCCCACATTCCTGCATAATAAGACGACTCATTTTTCATGAGGCAACTTTGGAGATATTTCATCATTTACATGACACCAGCTCTTCTGATCACCTTCAAAGGAATATCACTGTCATTAAGTCATTTCCTTTTGCTCGAAAAAAAAGCCCTTGAACTTCAAAAAGACTGAAAAGAAGCTGAACCATCTGTTTCCACGTATTTGGTTTCGCAATAGTCTTAGACCAAGTAAAATTAACACTTTTAGACAGGTCTTCACCATTACTCCCCCAGAGCATCCTACCTATCCTCTGTGTATGTGGGTCGTAAGCCCAGTAAGAAGGATGCATTTCTAAATAGAAGTTTATCCAAAATCAGCAAGTAATCAGTGCTGAATGGCATATTTGTAGTTGTTTATACTTGTAGGTATTAAGACAAATCGCCATCCTCTTCTGCAAAAAGTTTTTAGA
>Ga0181612_140192_pt1 | contig 14120 bp, 15 predicted proteins | sample HoacroProtozoa21_FD_119630 | JGI IMG/M metagenome (GOLD analysis project Ga0181612, IMG submission 119630) | Hoatzin crop microbial communities from Cojedes, Venezuel. Combined Assembly of Gp0051906, Gp0051904, Gp0051908
CTCCCAGCCTGGGTGTCGGGGCAGGGGGTTCCCCCCATCAGCGTTTCGCTGAGTCCAGGACAAAGTGTGTTTGTGCTGGAGGTGTGATGAGAGCGGGGGGTCTCGGCCAGCCCTCGGTGTGCTCTTGCCACGGCTCGAGAGCAAACTTTCCGCTGGTGTTTTCGGGGCCAAAAGCCGAGGTGTGCACTCTGTTCAAGCAGCAACACAGTTCGGGTTTAATAAATTACTGATTTGCAGTCCTTGTTTCTCTGTTACGGTAAGCGTTAGTGAATATTATATTTCTGGTTTATCCCGGACATGCATTATTCATCAGGTTTGGAGTCTGTAAAAGGGACATTGTCAGGTTAAAACTTGCATGGAGACAAGCCGAGGTCTTCAGCGAGGTTTTGTAAACGGCTTTTCTCAGGGTTACTGAATGCAGGGTTTTTGCAGAAGTCCAAACCTTTTGTCCGTGCTGTTTTGAGGCATTTCTGGTGAAAAATGAGAATTCCCAGGCAGATTTATTCTTGGTCTTGCTGATTGAGTTATCATGGGCTGCAAGATATATAAGGCAGGAAAAAAATGCCAGCAAAATACTGCTTGGCCAGTGACAGCGTGTGAATGTGCTTTTGCTAGTTTTGTGAGACCTTTTTATTTTGCCCTGTCCCTTCAAAGCTGCGGAAGAGGCTCTTCCCTGCAGCCGCTGAGGTCTGCCTGCAAGTAGGCAACAAGGTAAACCAGCCAGTCAGACTTGCTGAAAGTTAAAATTACCACAGGTAAATCACGTGGGCAGCAGCTTAATGTTCCCCTTCACCTCCTTCCCGCAGGATCCAGGAGGTGATTTCTCTGCGTATATTAACGTGGGTTGCACCCTGCCGCCCGCCGCGGGCAGCCCGGCTCCTCCGCGACCTCGGCTGCTCGTAGAGGAGAGCAGGACCCTGGGGCAGAGGTGCTGGGTGGGGGGCTTGGGCGGCTCCGAGGGCCAGGGAGAGCTGGGGAAGCCTCCCACCTACCAGGGAGGGTTTTTTTCCCCACGTTTTCCTGGCGTGCACCCCAGGACCGTGCCAAGTCTCCGCTGCCATTGCGCTGCTCGATGTGGGGCTGCAGGGGTGCTGTCTTGGGGGTCCCTGCTCTTTCACAGCCCGTGCCACGGGTGCTGTGGCTCCAGGTGCTGTAGCTGTGGTTCGCCATGATTTTATGGGCCCTGGGGACCCACAGCAAGGCTGTGGGATGCTCTCTTGCTGCAGCCCACGGTTGTCACCACGCTCCTCTCAGTCCCCATACGGTGATGCCTGCAGCGTTTCCTTCGCCGTGGGTGACGGGGTCCCCAGGGAGAGGAGGCAGAGGGGTTGGGAGCACAGGTTGGTTTTAGACACGTCCCGGCAGCACCCTGAGCTTGCACGGGATTTCCACCCGTTGTGATGCCGCAGCTGGGGAGAAAGGGTGGGTTTTTTGGAGCCTGCCCAACCTTGGCCCTTTCCTCCTCATTTCATCGGCGCTGCCGCGACAGCATCGGTAAAGTCGCAGCAGATCACCGGGGCGCTGCGGAGCTGCTGGGATATAATTAGGGTTTTAGTTCACTTTCCTGGCTGCTTTCCCATTAGGGGCGGGACAGCGAGGATTATGGACGGAGCAGATGTGTGGAGGAAGGGGATGTTTGGCTTCGACGGGCGGTTAATGCCATGCACAGGCCGATGCCGAGGGGTGAGGTCCATCGTCCCAGGCACAGGGGATGTAGAAACCTCCTCGGGCTCATCCCCGTCGGGTGCACCAGCCCTAGGTTTCTTCTCTCCGCTGGGGCCGAGCGGCTGCTCCCGAAGGAGTGGTTGCGGGGACTGCTTCCAGGAGCAGATCGCAGCCACGAGCTCGTTCCTCTCCCTGAACTCCTCTGCGAGTGTGAGAGCCAGGTTTGGGGAGAACATGCTGCTCCCCTGGGACGCGGGGACAGCTCCGGCAGCTTGGTGTGTTATTCCCAGCCTTTACCCCTGGCCATGGCAGGGGCTCAAAGCGCTGTTCCCCTGGGTGCCGCTTGCCTTTGAAGCCGGCGATGCCTGCCCAGCCAGGACGGCTCTTTGCCGTCTGCGTTGGCACCTCCACGGCACCTTGCACGTGGCAGCAAAGCCCAGCTCGAGTTGTTGCTGGGTGGTCTCCTCGCTGTGCCACAGCCGTGTGCGCCTGTTGGAAGCTTGTCTCCTTGGAGTTGCCTTTCTTGGCCAAAGAGCTTCCCATTTTGTGCCATTTGGTGGGATGGCCAACGGTTAAAGATCGGGAAAACCTCTCTGGTTGCCACTTCAGCTTTTGGGAAGGTCTCCAGAGTCCAAGCTTGTCTGGGAGCTGCTGGGAGCAATGCAGAGCAGAGCAGGTATGGGGTTTTCTATAGGGGTGAGGTATGGGGATTTCTATAGGGCTGAGGCATGGGGTGCAGGACGTGGCTGCTGCTGGGTTTGTTGACTCAACCCAACATCTTCTGCTTGGGTTGGCCCTCGCACCTCCCGCTGCAGACCCTGCGTGCCCTGAGAGGCCGGCCGCGTGCTATTCCCAGCCCGGCAGGAAACTCTGCAAAGCTCGTAAGAGCAGTGCTGCGGAGTAATGAGATTTCCAGGCTAATTTAGCTGGATTCAAGAACTTCCACTGAAGCATCTGCGCCCATGGGAGTTGCCCGAGCCTCCGGCGGATCTGCTGCTGTGGATCCTCGGAGTTGTCATGACTTTGTTTGTGGTCGTTGGGTGGTGATGCAAGACCATGTATTGACAGTCCTCAGGGGTGAAGGTGGGGGCTTGGGGGAAACCCCACCTCGGCGGCAGCCCCATGGTGCATGGCTCCAGCAGGAGATCTGCAGCGTGGGACGTGACCGGCGTCTGCTTTGCTGCGGCTGGACTGGAGCCTGCTATTTCCCTGCAGAAGGGAGAGCAGGCAGCTGTGGGGTGACCTGTGTGCGCGCGGTGGGGTGGGAAAGTGTTGACCACGAATAAATTGCCTTTACCCACTGCAAAGCAAAGTCTGCCAAGGAAATTTTCAGTTCAGCTCCGCCCGAAAGAAGCCAAACTGGGGAGAAACTGCAGCCATGGCCTTGCGGTACGGCACTGGGTCGGCTGGTCGGATGGCGTTGGCTTGAGTGGGTCTCACCCTAGGTCTTGTGAGAGTGTTCAGCAGAGCTTTGCTGAGAGGCATCTGCTGACTTTGTCCATTGAGAGGTGGTGCTTTCCTTCTTTTATTTCTTGCGTTTTAGTGAAAAAATGAAAATTTCTAGTTCATATGGAAGTTTTTTCTTTTCTTTTTCTTCTACTGAGACGCTAGAAATTCTTGCCATTTTTATTTACTCTTTATTATGGGAAGCCCTTGCTGTTCTCCACCTTGCTCTGTGTGCAGTTCACTGTGCTTCCTGAGCTGGGCCTGAATTATCCAGAGCTCAAGACGATGGCTTGGACGGCTCGCGCGACTGATGGTGCTGAGGGCTCGGTCTGTAGCTGTGTGTTTGCTCTGATTCCTCTGCTCAGGTGTCTTTGCCGGGGAGGTTGCGGGATGGCTGGAGACCAGGAGACCCATCCTTCCTTCCCCTCTAGGCTGGAGGGGAGATGGATTCATTTAGGGAGATACAGGGCTTTAATTGATTTAATTTGCTGCTTTCCTTGGGTTGCTCTTACCTTGGCCATGCCCATCCTTGATGGTTCAGAGGAGGCAGAAGCAGCAGCTCCCTCCACAGCCCTTGCTCTCCTCTCAGATTTCTAGTCTGGATCCTGCCAAGTCTCTCCACATGGTCTGCCCTTGGGTGCCAGATGCTGTGGGGTGGCCTTGTACATCTCAGCTGGTGCCCGGTTGCTGTGCGCTTTGTAGGACACCTTCGTGCTGTGAGGGTGGTGGCACCTGGGGCGGCCCTTGGCCTTGGTGGTGGTTGCCCCTAGGTCAGAGCAGAGCTGAGCAGAAGACCTTGGGAGTCATTCCAGCAGCGCTTGGTGCTGTAAATAACGTTGAAGCCCACATCACCTGCAGTTGTTTTCTCGCTTTGCGAGAAGACTGGCCCCAAAATCAAGCAGTGAGGGGGCTGTACCCTGGGTTCATGTCCTAAGGTTTTTCCCAAGGTGCGAAACCCTTCTCACTTAAATGGCTTTTACACCTTCTCAATAGCTGCCGTAAGGATCCTGAGCAAGGGCATTGCCCCCCTTACCAGTAGTTCTACCCAACTCTAGGCTTGAAAATGGAAAGGTCTGGAGAGTAGTGCAGCAACCTCAGCCCTGGTGTGACTGGTTAGTGGAGCCAGCCTGGGCCGTTGGGCAGAGCCTGCCCTAGTTTGGCCTCGGCTCTCTGGCATAGCTGATGCCCAGGCAGGTGCTCGAGCTGTTTCCCTCACCTGCAAGAAGCAGAAACCCAGGTCCAACTGCGGCTGAACAGGGCTTGGGAGGCCAGCCAACATGGGTGGAGATCACCCTCCTTCGATGCAAGCTTTCCGCCTCCTGAACTGTTTCCAAAATCGGCATCACCGTGTTTATGACCATCTCTGCATGCGGGTGACCTCACGAGTCCTGCGCTGGGGACGTGGTTGCCGATGTTCTGGTGAAGCCCTTTGCCTCTGGGGAGGGACGTGCGGGGAGGTGGTGGTGAGTGCCTGCAGCGTGCGGCGCAGGGACCGCCTGGGACTCGTCTCCTACACCGAGGGGGTGGAGAATAACGTTGACAAGGCCAATTTGGAACAGCGCAATTTAAAATTCAAATACCGAGATGCACATGAAGCCCACCTTTCCTTCCCACCCCCAAACCGCTGCGGTTCCCTCTCCAGGCAATTCGCCTGCGGTTTGCCTGCACCAAGCTCTGGTCCCTTGCCGTGTGTAGTGTCCCGGCGCATGGTCTTGCCAGGCCTTTGCCATCGGGCTGATTACCATGACAGCTCGCTTGGACACTGCAGATAATTTGCTTTCCCTCCGTCTAGGTTGCTGTTGAGCCTGTGGGTCGGGGAGCAGGGAGGATGCCACGCTGGCAGCTGCGAGCAGATGGGGTCGGATCCATTATCATATATTCCTCCCAGCCCCCTGCTAGCAGGGAGAAGGACATTTTGCATTTTGAATGCGTTTAAATCCCAGAGAGCAAGAGGGAGAAATAGCTCTTGGGTTTGCAGGGCTGCAGGATGGTGCCTTCAGCATGGCAGGGCCAGCAAGTGGCCGTGCAGTGCTGGCCTTTTGCTTTGGTCCCCGAAGAGCTGGGATATGGGTTGAGCGGCTGCTCCAAGCTCTTGGTGCAGTGCTGGGCTTTTGCTTTTGTCCCCAAAGAGCCAGGATGGTGGCTTGGAGTGACCCCTCGACCCCCATCCCGGTGGGATCTTGCGTTTGTTCCCGTCATGGTGCTGATGTTCTCCGCATTTTCTGTCCCTCTTCCCCTCCAGCAGCGTTGAACGTGGAGCGTGTGTGCATGGGTGCGAGGTCCCCCTGGATTTGGGGATGCTGCCGAGGACCCAGAGAGTCGGACCCCAGCACCGAGGGAGGTTGCACCCGCTTGGTGACCACCGCCGGGTTTGCCGACGCTCCGTGCCCGGTGCAGGCGGTTGTGTCAGGACAGCATACGGCCGTCCCCGTTGTGCGCAGACCCCTCAGAGGCCGTTCAGCAGGAAAGAGGTTAACAGGAAAGAAGCAGGCTAGGCTCTGGCTGCCAGCTCCCGACCCCGCTTTGGGGTGGGGAGCAGCTGGGAGCTGCAACACTGGTGCGAAAATCGCCATATAAGGCCAAGACGAGCCAGCTCCAGCCTCCCGCGCAGCCCCGGCCGGGCTCGCTCCGCTCCAGCGCGCGCTCCCCAGATGGGCGCCCGTGGGGATGGGGCTGCGGGTGGGATGCGTGGCTCCAGACTGGCTGCCTGGGCACCCCCGGGATGGGTGCTGCCCGTGCCTCGCTGGGGTGGCACTGGGTGGGAGAGGAGCCCGAGGGTGCTTGCGGCCAGCTCGCAGCCTCGCTCGGTGTTTAGACTCGCTGTCTGGGGACGTAAACACCGACTCCGCTTAAAAGCGGCCGCTGGCTGAACTCTCCTGCCCGGCCCCTGCGCTTTGCCCCCTCCCCAGACTGCTCCGAGGGAAGAAAATTCCTTCCCCCTGGCAAAAGTGGAGCTGCGGTTGTTTTATCTCCTGGTGGAGGCTCGGGCAGGCTCCGCAGGGGCCTGACATGCGGGGACAGGGGTGCACGGGGTTTGTGAACCCGTCCTCCAAGCCCAGCTCCCTGAGCCGGTTCCTTGGGGTGGGTGACCTGGGACTGCAGGGAGCTCCTCCGGCAAAACGCATTTCAGGAGCCGGCTGTTGGTCCCCGTGATGAACAAGCAGGGGCTGACGATGGGGAAATGTGTGATGGGGATGGGGGGAGTGTTTCGGCATTTATCCAGCCGGGAGGGTGTTTCTGTGTTGGTGGCTGTGCCCCGGGTGTCCTGTCCTGTCCTTGCGCCTGCGCAGGGTGGCTGCTGGCAGCACCCCGAGCCGGGTTTGCTGCCGGTGCGGAGCCACATCGGCACGTGCCAAGGTCATATCTGCAGAGCATCGCATGTGCCTCCGTCTGTGAACGGGGACGGTGGCTTCTGCCTGGCTGGAGGGTCCAGGCAGCAGTGAGATCTGGGGGCATCTTCCCCTGTTTCTTGCCCAGGGGCACGAGGTGTGCACGTGGAGGTGCAGGGGGACGCGTGATGCTCGATACCTCTGGTGCCTTCCCTTGCCCACGGTAAAACCCTGCTTTTCTCTTGCCTGGTGCCCGGCCCGAGCAAGGCAGAGGTTTCTCAGTGGCTTCGCTGGGCAGCAGCTGCGATACAGGAAGGCTGGAGGTGGGAAAGGTGTGCTCAGGTGGCCAAAAAGCGATGCCTGCCTCTTGCTCGCGTGGAGAGCCGAGAGCTGCCGTGGGGATGGGGAGTGCTCCTGCGTGCGGGGAGGTGTGGGATGGAGGAGCACAACCTGCTGCTCCCCTGTGATGGGTGACTGCTCCAGTCCATCCATTCGCAGAGCCCGCAGAGGTTGTTTTCAAGAGCCTTTTGTCTAATTTAATAAATCCAGGATGCTGAGCCTGTTAGACGATCTGTAAGTGTAATAAAATCTGCCCGCCGCAGAGCCCGGGTCGCGTCGTGGCCGTATCGATAGCCTCGTGGCGGGAAGCCTAAAACGCTCGTTAAAGCCCCGCTGCTGGGCCAGCCCCGCTCCACCCGCGCCGGGGCAGGCCCCGGCGCGCCGAGCCCCCCAGTCTCCGCACCTCCCCCTCCTCGTCAGAAAACGGCGAAGCGCCCATTCAGAGAGGGACTGGAGGCCGGCCCTTCCGAGCCACGCAGACCCCCCGCTACCCGCTACGGGCTCCTTCCTTTGCCAGCCTGCGGGTCTCTGCGGCCGGCGAACAAGGCAGAAACCGAGCGCGGGATTAGACTTTTTCGCAATTTACATTAGAAAGTGAGGTATGTTAGTCATCTAAAACCTTTCATGGATCAGGGCCAAACTGCTTAAAATGTCAGTGGCTAATAGAGTGTTTTTCATAGCAGTATCTCCCTGTTGCTATTGCCACCTGGGCTGACTGACAAGCCTTTGTAGCAAATTTGGGACTAACAGAGACACCTCATCAGGCACTGTTTATTATGTAATTTTTCACATGAGAAATTCCACCACCTTTTATTTGTCAGGCTCTCTAGATCCCTAATTTTGGACATTTGTTCTCTAACCTTGAAACATTTATTTGCCTCTGTCCCAAAGTACCACCTACGGCTACGCTCGGCCCCGCCAGAGCCCGCGGAGTGGTTACTTCCCTGCGCTGTGATCCAACAGTTTTGCAAACAACTCCGCTACTCTCACACACACACCCCCTCCTTGCAGTCACAGACTCTTAACTAGTTGCATTTTACACAATTATTTCTCGCCATTTTTCTCTTCAATGCTTCCACAAAGTTTCCACCGATATACTTCTTTGCCTTATTTTTTTTTAACTGAACATTTAGTAGTTTCAGAGCAACTGTTATTCCTCATCTTCTCAGGGACTTTGAACGTACCCAGCTGACGTGAATGTGAAGCTTGCCCTTAGCATCAGCACGAGTAGGAATAAAATGTAATATTTCTATTCTCCCTAGGGACTGAAACATCTCCAATTTTAGTATTATCTGTAAATATCATCTACATTATCTTCTTTTACTGCTACAGAAACCCAACCTGATATGACAACAGCCCCACACCCACCATCTATCCGACTTCACCCCGTGTCTCTGAAGAAAACGCAGTCAGGCCGGCGACAGGGCCAGGCAGCACATGAACAGGAGGACGAGCAGGGGCTGGTTTCCCGTGCCATTGCCGCGGTAACTGGCTACCACGCTCGTGTGGGGGTAGCTCAACCCGGCGAGAACCGACACGCCATGGTCAGTCTGCAGACACGCCATGGTCAGTCTGCAGCGGCACAGGCGGGAAGCAGACAGGCTGGCTAGGCGATTCCATGTTCCCGGCCCCTCACAGCCATTTGTACCCCAGGGACTGTAACCCCCGCCTCTCTCCTGCTCTTGGGTACCTGTTCCCGTTCCCCTCCAAGACTACCAGACTGCATGTAACGCTGATTATGGCTTCTGGTCTAGCTGAAAACCCTACCACAGTGGTGCATTTTCAGCAGGATCTGAAATTAGGAGGAGGAAAACTCACTTAACGCCGGTGCCAAGGTAAGTCAGGGTACGAACCCTGTGGCAAGGGCCAAGGCAGGAGAAAGGCAGGGCAGGGGCAAGATCGGCTGCAGCTGCCTCGGAGTCACCAACAGAGTTTTGCATCCCCTTTCTTAGGTACAGCAATACATTAGGGGCATGGAGCTTTTTTGGTTTTTATCCAGCTGCCGATTATCAAGAAGGGTGGAAGAAATTAATTATATCTGAATCTTTGATTAGCTAATGTCAATGGACAAAGGGGTAGAAATTATTAGTGGAAAGAGAAAGCATGATCATGTTAAATATCATCTCCTGAGAAATCGAAGCTAAGGAGCTGCCAAAAGTAACAATTCAAATCACTGACATTTTGTGGTTACTTAAAATGAAAAAGTGTTCTGTTCAGTCTCGTAATTCCAATTTTCTGAAAACTTCATTTTTTAAAATAGCCCTGACCAAAAAAATGGTCTTTTGCTACAGGGACAGGCAGAGAGAAATCAGGTATAAGGCAGAAGTTTATTTTCTTTGGTGGTTGAAGCAGCCAGACCTATCAATCAAATTTCTAACCAAACCCTCAAATTTTTCCAAATCTTTTAATTAACCAGAAACTATTTTGGTTGTGATGTTTCATTCAGCCCAAAAGCAGTCCACATTTTTTTTAATAAAAGCAGAGAACTTGATCCAGAAACCTGACAAGGGTCTTTCCCTCACGCCTCCCTGTGCCCAGCACGACTCTGGCACACCTGGGCTCACTTCCTCATTCCAAGAGATTTAAATAACGGTGGGAGGTCTTGCTTCATATCCTGTTAGAAGAATGCTCTTAAGACATGGGTCAGAGATAGCTCCTCAACATCTCTTGTGAGGTGGCTCAACTTCATCTTGGGAGCAGGGAAAGCAGTCTGGCCACCTTTCCATAGAGCAGGGCTTCACTTTACAGTTTTTGTTTACAAAAAAAGTCATTACTCTTGTCTCAGAGCTGCTCACACACCAAGACAGAGGCAACCTCAAAAAGCGTTCAAAATTGTAAAGCAGTAACAATGAAAGAACTTGGTCAACCAGAAATATATGTATAATTTCACATTAAACAAAAGCATTCTACCTGATGGCTTACAAATATCTATTTTCGGTTGTTGAAGTCCCCACAGTCCTCTCTATTTGTGGACAAATGAGCAACATCTTGCTTTTCATATTGCTTGTCAGTTTTGGCTTATACTACTATGAATTCCAAAGAGCTTCTCTATTCTCACAAAAATACAATGAAAACTGAATGATAACCAAGATAAAAGCTACAGCAGCATTCATTTAAAAAAAGTAAACTATCAACAGATATTTACCAGGAAAATAGATTTTGAGTCTGCATTCGCATTACTTTTAGAATACAAATGGAAAGAATATTTTATTTTTAGATGCAGAAGATGCCAGCCTGACAGCTGCTGGATCCATTTACAGGAGCAAAAAATGTATCCCAATGTATTGTCTTAACACTGCTAAAATTGCTTCAACCAGTACTTTCAGTATTTGCAGATTAACCTGATCAATCTGTGCACACCAGATACTTTTGGCAAGCAGAGTCACGTATGCTTTCCCACACCGCATCGTCAGTATCTGACTGTCAATTCAACACACAGTCTCGACAAATCCTGAAAAGAGTTTAACATTCCAGGGAAACTAAACAGATCTTCTACAAGGCATGTATTTCTTTGACACAGGGTATGCAGCTGCGAGGTAGCAGACCTTTCATTCCAGATGGGGAAAATGGGCAGAAGACCACATTTTGTTCAGCTCTTACATGGAAATCATGAAAGGGAAAACAGCAGTGAATACATCACAGACTTGATATAAGAACAGAAGAACAGCTGTGTGTTGGTGTTCAGTGCAACTCATACTGAATTTGCAGAGGTTGATTCTACAGACACTCCAGACCAACTTCTCCAAAGCACTTCAAACTGCATATAATTTTCAATGAAAATTATAACATCACACCGGAAGGAAGCATCAGAAAAAAAGTCAGATATGTTCATATGCTGCCTTTTGGTCTATGCAGTTTACAGCCATTGCAAGAATAACTTTTTAAACTGGAAGGTATTTTTAAGCCTTTTGAAATTATTGATGCACAATAAAGGAAGGGAAAACGTATTATTTCATTCAGAAGCACAGGATTCTATGACAACCCATTTCTATTCTATTTCATTCTAAGACTCTGTGATTCTATTTGTACTGACGGATGAACCCCAGTGCATCAAAACCAGTAAAAATATTTATGCTGAAGTGTCATCTTGATCTGCCTTGTTGCATGAGCTACCAAAGTGCTCCCTGAGGTCTTGCTGACTAGGCTTACATCGAATAAAGTCCTAAAGGAACCAGAATTTGAGAAGAGGAAGTTTAGACTGTGGCCTTGATTACATAAGAAAGTCATACTACTCATTTTTGAGCATGAATTCTAAAAGATTTGTTAAAATGGTGAAAGCCCTGCTGGTAGTAACCCTCATAATACCAAGATTTGTGGAGAGTTTTGTCAGTTTGGACACAGCTTAATCAGAAATGAGAATTGTCCTGGCAGACAGGGCACCTGGATTTTTAAAAAAAGAAAAAAAAAAAAAAGACACTGCTGACAAATATCGAAGCTAATGAAAAAAACAACTTTGAATCAAGATGACGCAGCAATATAACAGAACAAATATTGGATGTCGGGGCACACTCTTGCACTTTACACTTCATAAAACATATTTGGTTCTTTGGAAGCTGCAGTAGAGAATGACCTGGAGGAGGTTTTCTGAAGACTTCAGGGTTTGTTTGCTTTCAGTCTAGAATAAACGTGAGAGGAGTTAAGAGCCTGAGAATCCAAGTCTGACAAGCTTGCAAGGTTTATGTTTCCAAAGATAGCTTTAACTTCTTCCTCTTCATACTGTCATGTAACAATCCTAGAACAATGATACCACTGAGGTTAAAAGGGCAAAAATCCAAGACTGATACCTTCTATGACTCAATACAAGGCACAGGCCAGCAATCTTCAGCAGTTGAGCAACAAAGACTATTGAACCACCTAGAGCATAACAAAAAGTGCTTAATAATTTACAACTGTTTAAAAGAGAAAGAGCTTGAGTTCCTGACACTGCACTGAGATTGACATCTTCTTTACTGGAACCTTACCACAAAGATCATGCAGTATAAACTCTGCCATGTGAATCCATGCAGTGCAACAAATCCTTAAGTCACTGCTTTCTGAAAGCGTGATCAGTTTGGTGTGTGCTATTCTTGCCTAAAATAATTCCATATGGGTCCAACTATTTTCTGATCTTAATGGAAAAAGTTTAAAGCAAACACCACCTTTACTCAAGTTACAGAACTTGGGGCTTTTTTCTAGTCTTCAAATAGCCTAAAATTGCATCTGCAGTTGCATCTTCAGTAGGGACATTGCCTCATCCTTGAGAATAAAAATAAAAAAAAAAAATATAGGAGGGATAACCGCCTGCCAAAGGATACCCAAGGACTTTGAGCTCACTGTGGGGGGGGAGAAAGGGGACAGACAGTGCTCCACATAAAGACAAAGGGCTAGGCAGCATACAATCCCTCAGTCTCCATGCAGTTTTCTCAGCATTCTCAGCTGACGTCCATCGCATTTCCAGAGGACATGCCGAGATTCAGGTTAGTAGGTTAAAGCCCCATGGTTAGTCAGGCTTCAGAAAGCCTACAATGTTTTCAAGTACAAAAGAACAAGGATTGGGCTTGCTGACTGACATTTTCACAAAGCATTTTCTCCAGCCAAAATGAGAAGTGATGTCTTTTTTTTTTTTTTTTTTTAATACCAGCTGACAGCAGAATATTATGACTTACTGAGTTTAATTAAAAACCTTTCACACTGGGACACAATGGAAAATTTATATGAAGTGAAAAGTGTTTCTCATTACAAGATCTTGCAGCTACTTGTGCTAAGCCAAACAGGTGCAGCTGCATTTTAAATAGTTAAGATTTTTGAGGCTAAAAGCAAGACCTCTGAATTTGTGTAAATTCATGCAAAGCTGTCATTTACACAACTGACAGAATGAGAAACCCACTATTGCATAGCTACGGAAGATAACTGCCATTTTTTTTCTTTACAAAATACTTTCTGACTTTCCTGCAAGAAAAAAAGCTTACATTACAGGAAGGTAAGTATTATGTTAGACAATCACAGCACAGTGATATCAGTGGCAAAGCAGGTACCAGCCTTCAAGAAGCTGTCCACAGAACTGGTTGGTGGTGGCATTCCTCCACTTTAGAAGGAATCCCTGAGATTTAAGAATTCTGATGACACTTTAAAAAAAATTTGCTAAACCACTGAAACTTAAAGTGTGACTATCAAGCTCAGCCTGCCACTGTTGCAAGAAAACTTGCAGAGCAATTCAATACTGCACACCTTCAGATGCTGCAGGCCAAAAACACTTCCTAGTGTTCTAGGAAAATTAAGGCTGATTGTAAAATACTGGCTACCACAGTTAACACTGCAAAAATAAGGGAGCAAGGGACATCAAGGGCATACAAAGCTACTCAGGCCTTTGACTTTTCACTTCATTATTTACTAAAATAACAAGCTTCACGTACGGAGGATATAATGGCTAATTTGTAAAGGAATAAAAAGCTGGTCAACCAGATTAAGGAGTTTTGCAAAGATTTAAAGAACTGGTGATGAAATACATGCTCCACTAAGTTCTGACCATGAACTTGAACCATGATCTCCCATACCTGGGTGATCATTCTGACATGAGTCTTCCAAGTCTGCTCTACTAAAACTGTTCCACTTGAAGGCAGCCAAGCACCACAGTCATGAGCTGCTTAGTGGAACCCAAGTTCCAATCCTTTATTTGAACTCTACCTTCAAATGAGGAATGACAAGGTTTTTTTTTCTGAAATGAAAAGCAATCTTTGAAAGAAGAATTAGAAAAACAAACAAAAAACCTCCAAAAAACCAAAACTCCAGACTTCTCGGGTGTCTCGGTTTCTTCCCACAGCAGAATAGGAGAATGAATAATCTCACTGTTTTCATTGGTATAAGACTGGAGAGAGCTGGTAACAATGCGTTTTCATACAAAATAAGGAAAAAAAAGATATTAATTTAACAGTGTCGAGCATTGAAATGACAGATTCACAGAATCACAGAAAGGTAGCAGTTAGAAGGGACCTCTGGAGAACATTTAAAACAACCCCCCTGCCAAAGCAAGTTCACCTAGAGCAGGGTTTTGAATATCTCCAGAGAAGGAGACTCCACAGCCTCCCTGGGCATCCCGTTTCAGTGCTCTGTCACCCTCAAAATAAACAAGTTCTTCCTTCTGTTTAGTTGGAACTTCTTATGCTTCAGTTTGTGCCTGTTGTCCCCTGTCCTGTCGCTGGGCACCATTGCAGTCTGGCCCCACCCTCTTGACACCCACCCTTAAGACATTTATAAGCATTTATAAGGTCCCCTCTCAGCCTTCTCTTCTTCAGGCTGAACAAGCCCAGCTCTCTTAGCCTCTCCTCGTAGGAGAGATGTTCCAGTCCCCTCATCATCCTCGTA
>Ga0181612_125080_pt1 | contig 14118 bp, 7 predicted proteins | sample HoacroProtozoa21_FD_119630 | JGI IMG/M metagenome (GOLD analysis project Ga0181612, IMG submission 119630) | Hoatzin crop microbial communities from Cojedes, Venezuel. Combined Assembly of Gp0051906, Gp0051904, Gp0051908
CCGCCCCCGCCCCAGCTCTGACCGAGCAGCGCTACCATGAAGTGACAAACCGCAGCTTCCCTCTGCTCCCAGGAAACACCGCATTCACACTCCAGCGTCAGCCAGCCACGCATGCCCCAAACTAAGCAGCCGTGTCTCCAGAGGGGAGCCTTGCTAACGCTTTCATTAGATTATCTGTATCCATCACACAGTGTCTAGTTTTATGCCTTTTCCCTTCTGCGCTCGGCCACCCGCGTCCCTGGGAGCCCAGCCCGGCTTTCCCCACGCGGGGTGCTCAGCCGCCCTGCAGTGGGACACCAGCAGAGCGGCCAAGTGCCACCTCTGTCTTGCCAAAAGGTTGCTGAGGGACCATGACAAAGAAGATGCATAGTCTGTTTTTCCCCATTGTGTGGAATAGACAGAGGAGTCACCGGCTGCTGTGGGACGGCCTCCCCATGACCTCCCGGCTCGCCTGCACCTCTGCATCGGCAGCAGCTCCTGCTGGGAGCCTGCGCTGGCAGCCTGTTCCCATCACACTAGAGTCCCCAGATTTGCTGTTCTGATGGGCCGTGGCAACGAAATCAAAAGCAGAGCTTTTACTTCTTAATCCTGCCTGCAAAGGTTTGGGGTTTCCCAAAGAAAAGCATGGCAGCTGTCACTGGCCCTCAGACAGATTTGCCAGGCCAAGAAATAAGCCTTACGGATCACTTCTGCATCACTGGAAGAAAAGGCAACTCCTGCCATCAGGCAAAGCACATACTGCCACGAAACAGGACATCTGACACCCACACGGAGAGACGTGTAGATACAAAGGGCGAGAGCCACTTCTGTCCGCACTCCTCAGCGGCCACTGGGACCGGCTGCCCGGCGCCATCTTGGCTGCCCTCACTCCACAAGGGGGACTGGTCGCCTCGCCAGCGGAGGAGAGCAATTAATGTCCGGCTGACACATTTTCCCAAGGTGATCTGAGAAACAGAATCATGTAAGGAAGTGGGTGTAAGAGTAGGCTTTTCTTACTATATTTCCTTTAAATAAAAAAAGATAAGCCTGAAGGGACATTCAGCTGGCTTGTCCCAAGCTTCAGAGCTGTGCACAGCTCCAGCGCCAGTCAGCTGCAGCCTCCCCGGCTCACCCTTTTCCCAATTTACTGACAGATTCTTCACCATGAAACTATTTTATTTATTGTCATTTATCATTGTAACAGCTGGGGCTTGCCATAAATTATTTCTGGGAAAGTGAAACTCAACCCTTAGCCTAACATGAGCATTGCTGCTATTCACCATTCGTGCATCTATAAACACTGGAAAGCCACGATGCTTAATAATAGCAGGAGCGTTTGTTCACCCATTTCTCACCCCTTCTGGGACTGGGCCCAGGCAGGTCCTGCTCAGGATGGGAGCGCGGTGACAAAGACAGACCCTGCCTCAGCTGAGCACGCATCGGCAGGGCTCTGTCCCTTGCAGGTCGCTTGAGCCCAAGTGCGATACACATCATCACATCCCTCCTCCTTTTTAGCTGGTAATTATTCCTTTAAAATGTACTCACAAGGAGTATCACTTACACACTGTGAGTCTGTATTCGTTGAGAAATTTTACCACAGTTCAATTTTGCATCTTTGGTTGCAAGATCAGAGGGACAGCACACTTCTTCATTAATTCAAACCAAGTTGAGCATTAACAGTGTAAACCAGGGATGGAGGAAAAGGGCCATTTTGACCATGAAGATCACACGTGCATGACAGAAATCGTGTCTGCATTGGAGCAGCATGACTACAGACATCTTTCATGGGTTACTTGTCGTAATGACAAGGTTAGTGTATAAACTCTGTATTGAAACAAGCTACTGAAACTCTCTGGAGGAATTTCTGTGGCAGCAAGGGGTTTCATGTAATCTCAAGTTCGCCATCCAGGTAAGAACTGCTCTCATTAGCAGACAAACTGCAAATACAGAAAGGTGCACATGTGAATTGCCCTGCAGCAAAGTGTCTGAGCGACAAGTTGCCTATTAGCAACCTCCTGTGGTTCAAGCACCAAGCAACACCCAGAAACCTCATCCCTATGGACAAAGGGCCTTCCGAGGGGCAGAGCCAGTCACCATACCTCTAACAGGTCTTCTGCTGCCACAGGAGCACAGTATGAAGATGCTGGCATTTTAAGTGGTTTTTAAAGTGCATCGGTTGTGGTAATTTTCTCTAAGGAGAAGGGAGGCCGTTTGCCTGTGTGTCGAATGCCACTGCTCGTGAGACAAATGAAAGTTGCAATCGTGCTTAAAGCCGTATCATTTCAAGGGTGACTTAAAAACAGGTAAAAACCTTCATCTAAGCTCAGAAAGGTGGGAGACTTTCTGAAAAGAGTTTTCGCCGCTCTTTGGCACCTCTGTGTACGTTAGCATGGCACAGAGGGAGAGGACTGTAGAGCAAAACAGCTGGTGCTGAGAATCCAGTGTTACATGATAGCACATTCCAGGTGTGCTCCCAGGAAACATCTCCCACTTTCATTTCACATTACAGGAAGTCAGACCACACACTCTAAGACCATGATGACATGAACCGAAGCACAACTGGGAGGTTCACATGGAACAAAACACCAACACAGACAACCAAACTGTGTCCCTTCCCAACTCCACAGTCAGTGTCTCCCTCCCTCTGAGCACAGCTGTTTGACAAACAACAGCACCTGATCCCTGCAGATACACATTTAAGGATGGACACCCTTGTCACCATTGTTCATGATTCTACTGTGTGGTTTTAAAAATTATATTTATCATATTTGTTACACTGATTTTTGCTGCAGAACTGACAGGATGACAAACACCTACAGTAATCACCATTGAGACAGAGTCGGCATTTGGCAGCAGTGTTATTTTAGCCCACTCTGTGGCACACTGTTCTCCACTTTTTTCCCCAAATGGTTACCACTGCAAAGCAGTTAGCATTTGATTCCATCCAGCAAAGGCCTTACAAATATACATAATCTGAATGTACAAACCATCCTACTCATACAGGCACGTTTAAAAGGTTTGCTGGACTCAGACTCATAAGTATGCCACACCTTGCCAGCGCAAAGAACAGCAACATCAGCATGTTTTTAAACTAGAGCAAATAAAGGTTAGATTCAAAATATGCAGGATTTTGCATACGCTGAGAGCCGTTCAGTGGAGCACGGAAGCCAATGCCACTGGCTCTGGTCCTCTACGGTCGGAGAGGCAGTAGCCTACAGCAGCTGTTGGCACAGAAAGCGTCTGAAAACATCCCGTCTAGGAAGAGCCACCATGCACACAAGTCTCACACACAGTCAAAATCTGCAATGCTTTAAATACATTAAGTTACCAGTCTAGCTCATCGCACACCACCCATGAACTCACATTTAACCAGACTCTCCTCATTTCTCATCTGAACCAGTTTTCTTATTTATTCTGTCAACCACTCAATGCCAAATTTAACTGAACACTATTTATCTGTAGGCATGTCTTTAAAAAAAGTGTGTTATCTACAGACTTTTTCACAGGATTACACAATTATCGAAAAGCTTTACGTTCCTCCCTTGCTACCACAGATTTCTCCAAGCCTCTCAGCATATTAGCAAACACAACTACCTAACGACCCCAACTGCAACTGCAGCTGGAACCACAGGGTTTTCACTGGACACTGACAGGTGGAGTTTGGATTTTGGTTTTCTAATCATTCATGTTGCATGATCCACAGCCCTACAACCTCTTACCTTCTTGTTCACCAGTAACAGCAGCGTTTGAGCCTGTCTGGGAAGCTGGCAAGAGGAAGAGTCTGCACTTCCAAGAAGCCATCTCCTGTGGCACAAATGGTGCACAAAAACTTCAGCCTCCAGTGGTACAGCAACAAAGCAGGTCTGGTGGAGGCAGAACCCAGCTTGCCTTTTGGTTCCTGTCGTTCACAGCTGCAAACTCAAGTGCTACCAGCTTTGTGAGCTCAGTCAAGTGAAACTTGGAAAAGCCTCAGGGGAGCCACAGTAACTTACATATCTTCACCCGATGCACTAGAGTCACTGTATACTGCTTCTGAGAGAAATACTGTCTGTGGAAGTATCTTACTACTGAGATCTACAGATCTAAAAAAGCTAGAAAGCTTTGAATTGACAGGAAAAAAAAAATCCCTACTAAGTTGACACTAGCAGTTATTCTATCAGCAGAGGGCAAATATGTCTGTTCTGATCCAGGCTGTACCCTGTCTCCTTCCGTGTTCTCATGAGTAGCTGCCACATCTTCTCACAACTGGTGCTGAACAATTTTTTATTTTTTTTTAAACAGGCTGTCCAAGAACCAAAGCAACAGAGCAAAATGAAAGTTTGGGAAAATGATAAAATAATGTCAAGGTCTCCTTTCAGGACAATGGGTGAGAATTAATTCTATCTGAAGTATTTTTTCCCTCTTGCTATTAATACAAAATATGGGCACAGCCCTTGAGAGGTCATCTCTGAGCCAACCTTTACAGGAGGATATGACTAAGGCACAAGCCATCAGGAAACAGTAGGCTCAACCACTGTATCACTAAGACAACAGAGACGAATCATCCCCCATTTCTGTGCTGCAGTTTCTCCCAGGTAAACAGAGACAATGACACTCACCTTTATAAAGGAAGTTTATGATCAGCAAGATGGAGGCATTACGCTGAAAATAATGAATAGTTTCTCTGCAGGGGGAACAGGATTCGAAACCTAGAATCTCTCCCTAGATGCTTAATATTCTCAATGGAGAAACACCAATGCTATTTCCATTGGACAGTGTGTAAAGTTTGATGTGGGAAATGCGAAATTCAGCCTCAGTGGCACCGGCCTTTCCCATTTCCAAAGATGCATAAAACATAACTCCCCAAAATATCCAAAAAGGGGATTTCAAAATTTCAGAAACTTCTAACATACAAAAAAAACCACCCTATTTGTAAGACTCCTGATGTATATCAATATCACTGTTGAGTAGAATTAGAGCAATTTAACTCAGAGAAGTAAAATTGGAAGATTATTTCTGGTTTCAAATGTTTCTCCTTTCAAAGAAGGAATAACAAGCTAGGAAATTGCAATTCCAGTACTTTTGCTTCTACCTATAACTGTGTAAAGACATTTTAAAGCCTTAATTCATTTTGCAATTCTAAACAGCTTCCCTTAATCGCTCATGTCAAACACCTATTTCACATTTTTTAAAAATTTATAAAACAATTCTGTGCTGTCAGGAGGAAAAAATATCTTGGCATTCAAATTATTAACTGCATGCAAGCTCCCCATGCTAATGTGTTTCTTATCATTCACTTCTGGCTGGAAACTATTTATAAAAGGCCTAAGATTCATATAATAATTTAGCGTTTGTATTCATGGTACATCTCCTGGCCACTCCCTCAGCAAAGGTGCAGAATTCACCAAGATACCCAGTTTGTTTGGATGGGTTTCCCACTGCCAGATGCCATGCTGACTGCTCCATGTCACTGAACACTGGCAAGGGCAGTAGCACAGAAGACAACTGAGGTTGTGTCTGTCAGCTTGACCGACACCTTTGCATTTCCAGCAAACACAAATCCACATGGCTAAGTGAGACTAACAAGCTTGCAGTGTACTGCCTTGTACTTCCATTGACAGCTGTGTGATTAAACGGCTACAGCCCATTGTATAAGAACATACCCAGCTAGGAATTCTACTTAAAGAAAAAGGAAATGGATCAGGACTGGGCAGCAAGCCAAGTTTAGCAAGGATTTTCAGCAATTCCTCAATTCTTAGACTGAATGAAACTGAGCAAAAAACTAAAATTGTTTCAAGTGGGTCTGAGATATAGGGATTCAACTCTGGTCTCACAGGACTCAGTAGACCTTGACCCAAAATACATACGTACATTTGTCAGTCTATGGAAAATATGACAGCCTAATTCTGCAGTCCTGGTTTAGACAGCACTTGTAACCATAGTGCCAGAAGGGCAATGACTAACTTTTCATTATCTCATATAGGGACAAATGTCATTTACTAACTCTCACAGGAGTTTTTGTTAAACAAGATTCCAGGACTTAGTTTATTTATGGCTGACGGGGCTTTGATAACCCTATTCCCTTTCGCAGAAGTATGTATTTCAGAACAGGTAACTACCTGGCCCCGTAAAGCCTAGGTTTGAATTGTGGTAAGGGAAGCCACAAACATATTGTCATCAGCTACTGATTAGACATTTAAACGTTAAATCCTTTTGCTCTAAGTTTAATGTGGAGTTGCATGGCTAGGTGGAGACATTCCACAAATTCTGAAAGATGGTTTAAAAGGTATCGGGTAGGACTGCAGAATTTCACAAGGCTTCACTACCTTCCACCAACAATTTCAGTCTCCATTTTTGGGGAACTGAAACTCCGTTTCCCTTTATGCTCAAGGATTTTGTGCTGAATACAAATGGGAATATTTTGCCTGTTCCTTCCAGGTGGAAGTATAAAAATTACTAATGGGACTCCTGCCAGAAATTTGCATCAGAGAAGTAATATGTCTTTTGAATGGAGAACTTTGTTTCATAAACCTTTTGTATTTGTGGGTTGTCATGAGTGCCTTTCTGTGTAAAACACTGAAACGGCAAATTCTTGGGGCTTTTAAAATCAAAACAAAGGAAGAAGCAGTTTGTTGCTGTTCCCATACAATCCCACAGTACTGCAGTACCTGGCTTAAATCCCAGACAAATGATCTATTTCACAACATCAGTTTTTAAGCCCCCCCCAGCTTTCAAGGTAGGAAGAAGCACAGTTCAGCTATTCCAATCAATTCTGACAGTATTACGTGTACACCAGTACTAAAACATTTTACAGTGAATAACAGTTTTGCTTCTGAAATTTCAGACAAGGTGTTTGCATAGTACCAACATAGCCAGCGTAAGTCCTAACAAGTTTTATATTTGTTCTCATGTTTTCCAAATTGCAATATATTCTTGGTATGTTCTATCATTCAGAAAGCCCACGCCAGCTCCTTGTAAAGTCTGGAGTACCCACATCTCTACTGTACAACATTGTAGACAAGGCCAGTCCTGCCCAATTTGCTTTCCTAAGTCATCATATATAAACCCCTGGCTGTGATGCCACATGTGTGAATAAAGATCAGGCCTACCACAGCCGGACTATCAGTGTCCAGACCAATTCAGCCCTCACCACATCTGACAGGAATCCTTTAAAGCACAGCACAACAGGTCCTAAATATAGTCTTCCTCTAGGTTTGACCTACAGATCTGCACGGATATAGAAGACTATATCTTGCACTAGAGGAACCTGTTGTACTAGACACTGTGAGGAAGAAATTTATCATTCACGTGTCTTGCTGATCAGTGCATGTGCCCCCTGTCCCTCACTGCTCTGTAAAAAATCCACAAGCTTTCTTCTAATACTGCAGTCTTTCGCAATTAGCAATTCCTGCCTTCTTGAGCTGCTTATTTACTTCTAAATACTTGACTTTGTTTTCAGGGGAGTTTTCCAAAAGCCTTGACGGCCAGTTTCAGAGCAAGAGTAAGACCTGGGAGTAAGCTAAGAAAGGAAGACAAACAAAGCAAAATATAAATTCAAGGCATTTCTGTATTCAGTACCACCAGATATACAAAAAACAGGAGAATTATTCTAAGACAAGATAGTGTGGCCAGACAGACTCCTAAAAACCCAGACTTCAGGCACCACTAATCTAAAGTACACCACTAATTTGGTTCTGTTCAATCTATTATGTCTTAAATGTATCTTCCAGTGATTACTGGATTATTACACTACAGAAGTTCTATACAAAGGAGACTTCTTGTTGTATTAAACCTTAAATTTTAACATGGACATCTTAATATTTAAAGGTATAATGACTTCTGAAGAAAGAGCAGAACCATTATGAAGCAACCCACATCCCCAGCGGATTCTGCTAGGGTACCTTGTGTAGTACCTTGTATTTAATAGTACTGTGTAATTACCGGTATTTGTTGGAGTCAGCGTATATTCTCAAATGCCTGTGCTTGAAAGGAAACATCATTGTAACGTCTATGTTGCTGCCAAGTCATAAAGCCAGATGGACAAACTGCTGATGGCAGAAACTCGTTGCTGGAACCAAGCAATCATGACCATATTCTTCCAGCAAAAGCAGCTATACACGTTGTACTTCTGATGCTTATTCTGCGGCATGATCGACTGAGACAATAGTGGAAAGCATTGTCATGGGATACTAAAATGAGAATTTGTGATAAAAGTGGTCCTGTGGATTCATTAGTGCAGCTCTTAAGGATGAACAGAAAACATTTGTCCAACTCACAAAATGAACTTTAACGAAGGTGCTTGGTAGAAAGCATTCTTTTAAGAGGAGACTGAAAAGGCCAGATGTAATACATGAAAAGCCACATTCCACATAGATGCACGGAAGTTGCATACAGTACATCAAGTTTTTGTACGACTAATTATTTTGAAGCACTATAAAAGCAAATTAACTAATTTTCCATATATGATCACATCTTGGCCCCTCGAATACACCTCAGGCCACTCTTTCACAGTCTTCCAAAAAGGACTGAGTTGAGATCGAAGAAGCCATTATTCAGTGCTGACAATCAAACACTTAGGAATCAATTGATTACTATTTAATCTCATTTAATCTATTGATGCCTTATAATTAATTCCCAGATTAAACTCTAAATGTATTATTGATAGAGGAACCAAAATGGTTTTAATGCAACCTCTTCCCTAAGCCAGATTTAGAAGTGGAACTGTCATGTATGTTTCTTCTACTGACAACAATACAGCAAATGGCACTTATGAAGCTGCATCCTGTGGCCAAACTTAGGGTCCAATTGTATACCTACCTATATACAAAAAATTCAAGCTACAACTACCATAGGCAAGTATTTAATCTGAATCACTTTTATACATTTTGCTTCTCTTCCCCTAGAGCATCACAACCGCCTTTTGGAAGCTTCTGTTGTGTATGGACTGCTGGTCATTGCCAAAGCAGCTTGTAAGTAATGCTCTCAAGTTCTGTTTTAGCAGGGCACCTACAGTTGTTAAACTTTGCATTTTTCAAACCTTGATATTACAGCTTTAGTCTACTGCTACAGTGTCTGCATTTTAACAAGAAAGACATTCTCCTTACAGTGTTCCTTAAACAACTAGAATATACAGGCTTAACTCTATCTTTTCTTGCAGCTTCCCTAATGTTCAATAAATTGCAGATTATAGACATACCGGAGCTAGTGACACTGTAAGAATTGATACGGCAGCATACTAATTCACATACTGTATATGAGATCCAGAGATGCCAGCGCTAACCCCAGAGGCAGCAGAGCTGTAATAACGCAGTGTTGTTTGTGGGCTGATTATGCTTCCGTTTCGGAAGGCTAATTAGTTAGGGCAGAGCCCTGTGCTAAATTCGGTATCTTTGCAGTCATGTACTTCATGGATATATTTCCTACTTTCCTCCACCTTCCCACACACATTTGCCTGAATTAAGATGCTATATAATGATGGTTTTACCTGTAGCCAAAATTTCCATATGTTAGAGAATTCTGCTCCAAGATACAATGCTACTCTAGAAGAAACAGAAGCAATTATAAAAATCTCATGGTTTGCAAAAAGTCCAAAACAGGCTTTCTGTTAAGGATCAGTAGGAGTTACTTTTCAAGCTTAGCCTGACTAAGAAAGCATTAAAACCAGCAATTATGGTATAAATTCTTTAAAGCTAGTATTTCATTTTCTAAACGAATTCATTTACTCACACTAATGATACCAAATATTATCCATCTGCCAAAAAAGCTGCTAATCTTCAATGCAAACTCACTCAGGTTTATTACACAGTATACATGGGATGGCTATTCTGGTTGAAATTGTCCAAAATCTTAACATAAATTAGAAAAATGAAGTAAAATGGCAGTAAATACAGAAAAAAGGGTGCATGTTGAACAGCAATGCACGCACACATCCTTAGGTATCAATTCAGAATGCACTTATCTTGCCAAACCAGTTAACAAGGTAATCCACGTTCTACACTTTCTTCTCCCATGTTTGAAATCCGATTTCCCAAATGTCTGGAACTTTCATATAGGGTTTTTCTAGCCTGGTTTACCTTTCTTCATTTCTTTCAACAAACAAAGCTTGTTCTAAGAAAACAGGGAATTAACCAAAGAAATGAGAGACCCAAAGCTAACTTCACTTACTTCCATATTTGTTGCAAAAAATCATTGAATCAGAAAGCAAAACCAAAGTCCACTCAATTTTTATTTGGAAGATCCCCACAAAATGGCGCTTAAAGAGGTTAAGTTTTGGAAATATCTGCAATAAAGCTCTATTCAATTTAATACTAGCTTAAACAAGAAGTTTTCTACCAGCTTCCCTTCTCAATGGTACAACAGAGAACCTCACAATAGGTGAGATTAACAAAACAGTAACAACTTTCTTTACTTAAAAGGAAAATCAGATTTCGTTTGAAACTGAGAATATGGATTTGCAGCTTTGTTAGACTAGGGGTCAACTGCAATTTCTCACACATAGCTTAAGCTGCCGACACATAAAAAAAGTAATTTTGCTGCCAAATGTTGCCTTCACATAGCTGTACTACTTACATTTCACTGAACTCACACCATCTTTTTAAATGCTGCTCTATAACATTTTATTGCATTTAAATAGGAAGTAAATGGTCCAGTATAGCAAAGAGTCAACTACATTTTTGAATTATTGTACATAAGTATTCTTGAATATTCTATAAATTAAGTCACCACCACTGTGGTTAAAGTGTTCGGTCTTTTTCCTTCTAAACTAAGGGCTTCATCTTCCTACTGATTTTATTGAATGCATCATGAATTCTTCATGGTTATTTCTAATTCATCACTACTGTTTCCTCTAATCTTTGCTTTTAACAGACCAAATAAACCTAGAATTTTCTTGGCAGTTACGCCAATAAGGTTGCAATTGAAGCAACTCAATGTATTTGTTTTAATGTAACCTCTGCACTCTAAAAATGAAAGAGACTATTTCTAGAAGTGCAATTCATAATAAAAATCATCACCTTTTCATTAAACAACCACATCACCTAAATGAATACAATTTTATACATCTCACTGAAGTAATTTGTATCACTGAAAGTTTCATCACTACATGTTTGCAATTACAGTGTCAAAAAAATGTTTAAAGAATTGTCATTGCACACAAAGTTGCTGATCAGAAGCAGTTAGCTAAGCTTGTGGCACCAGTATGCCTCGAGAGCTCAAGTGGATTTCTGTCAATGTTGCATCTTCTGCAAGGAGAATAATTTTCTTCTCAATGGAAGGCATTTCATTCAACAAGTCCAACTCAGTTAATTAAATATATTGGAACTTAAAAAGATTAAAAAGGATAGATTGAGGGGATTTTTTTTTTTTTACAGCCTTAAAAATCTGCTATTTATGAAATATTACAGGGTGCAATGTTTAGGAAAAAGTTATGTTGTTTGCAAATAACACTACCTTTGTTAAAGCCATTTGTAGGTTCACAAAATTTTGTTTTCCTTCCCACATATTTAAAGGAGGTCCTCTTACAAAGCAAAAAAATGTAATGCTAATTGAATCCAATTAGTACATAACAAACTGTTGCGTAAGAATTGTGGATGCAGATTTTCATTAAAACCTACAATCTGAACAAATGTATACTCATCTGTGTATATTCTACAGAACTACTTAAACGTAGAGACACTGTATATTTTGGTTAGCAAAATGCAGCGCTTAAATTAACATAAAGGCTGATTTGCAGTTGAAAGAATCTTAATTACTAATCAAACTGAATTAGCCTCTTTTCTGCAAAGCAATTCAAGGGAAAAAAATACAAGGCACGATTAAAAACAAGTCAGAATGTATGCCACTAGCTTGCGTCAATCCACCTAGGTGCAGTTTAAAATTTCAACATACTAGCAATTTTCCTTAAATTTTCAACAGAGAGAAAACCACCATTTTCATTTTCCAAAGGTAATTGAACGCACCAGTTCTATTCAGCAAATAGCCACACATGCCTCAGCACATTTGAATTCCACAAGTGCTATGAAGAGAACCATACGGACTTCTTTAAGGTTTCTGTTTCACTTTGGTTTAGGTTATTCAAATAACATGCATTACACCTATATCAGTACACAATAAGTTTATTTTAAGTGAAGAAAAGCTTTGCCATTAATGAAAAATTTCAGTAGAAAACAGTACCTCCTGCTTTCAATCTAGATTACTCAAAAGTAGAAGCTTGTATTAGTGAAAAATTCAGTAGAAACAGATCTGTAGGAAACATGTTCTTGGCACATGAAGTAAAAGCTTTAAACACATTAAGTTTGAATAGAGTATTTACCATGCAACCATGCTGGCAGAAAAGCCAGTTTGTAATGGCTGGTATTTGTCCCTCAAGACAATAGTATGGAAGACACTTAAACCTGCTTACATAACGTTAATTGTATATAAATATGGTGTTGCCATAATTGACAGTCTTTATTCGGGCCAACCACTTAGTTTAGCAGTTCTAAATAAGTAATAGGCACTTTGCCTTTCTGATTTCCCCTTTCACCCATCAGCCAGTCTGAGTCCATGCCAGGGATACTGTACACTGTTATCACCTAAAAAAACAGAAACACATTATTATAACCTTTATCTGCCTGGAAAAAAATTACAGTCTACCTTCATGTGATTTCCAAGGTCTCAGAATTTATATTAACCAAGTTAAATAGAGCATTTGAGCATCTATGGAACATAATCTAGTGCTCACAAAAATTATTTCACTGGTTCACGGAAAAGAAGTAGACATAGCAGCATATTTTAAAGTCCCTTTTTTTCCTGATGCAATTCTATTCATTACTGTTTCTTTTCTATTATTTTTTAATCTATAAGTCTTGTATATTGCCTTCAACAGGCAATCTATAAGAAAGTTCATTGGATCTTCAAGTGCATGACTGAAAGACAGACGATGCTGATGTGCTACATCTTAACACAAAATCTTGGGCCACAGCTTCTAAGTCACTGTCTACATAAGAAAAAAGTCAAATAGAAATATTTCAAGTGATGCATATTTAAAAACCCAAAAAGTCTGAAAACGTCTTTGTGGATGCTCTTTTCAGGGTTAAGCTACAGTCACATTACTAGGTGGAACTCTGTTCCAGCACCCTGCTTTATTGTACATCTCTGCCTGCTTTGTATAGACTCTCTGACCTAAGAGCGCAATTGAATTGGAACAGGAATAAGCACAGCACAACCACCACCATCAAAACAAGAAGTGGTTGTATTTTTACATTCTTCCCAAATTGCAATATTTAATGCTTGAAAGACTAATTGTATCGATAACAGTGGTAAAGGTGAGGTTAAAAAGAAGAGCAGAATTGCATCTCGATTGTCTAGCAAACGTTCTTACAAGCTAAGCTGTTGTAACAACTATTAACTCTCACTATAGAATATCAGGGTACATAGGTACAGGACAATGCTCTAAGAGTACTACTGAAGTTTAATTAAAAAAATCAACTGCACGGATTTTTTGATGTAGCACATCTTAACTGGCTAGTCACAAGCATTCCGATTATACTTTTAAATGATCAAGGTACATAGAAAAGTCTTACCTCATCTGCAAGTAGTGATAATTCACTGCTGTTTGCGGCATCGTAGTCATAGAGAACTCTAGCTTTCCTGCTGCCACTTGATGACTTCAGTTCAGTGATGCCTGAAGTAACTACTGATTTGCTTACTGAAGGCAACGAAGCAGAGGCTGAGGCCAAGACTGAGGGAGCAGAAACACTCTGCACAGGAGCTGAGGAAGACTGATTATCGTTAGAGAGGAAAGTAGATGGAAAGCTGTGGGAGAAAATCAAACAAGAAGACTTCTGAGTGAATCATTTCTACATGGGGAGTTATACATGCCTCCATGCCTAAATTAGCATTCTTGCTTTCTTCAACTACAGAATAAACACCAGAAGACAGCAATAATAGAATAGCACTAATATTTTATAAACCTTAATGAAGATACTTCTTCCTCATCTGTAGTATAAACCAAACCAATATACTCTAAAAGAAATACTGCTACCTTAAAGAAACTTCGTAACTGTGTCCAAAAAAAAAAAAAAAAAAAAAAAAACAAAAACCAGGAAACCATGTTTGGGAGACTTTTTTTTCGCTGTTTTTTTAAAAAAATTTTTTTTTACACATTTCCCCAAAAAAGAG
>Ga0181612_145653_pt1 | contig 14115 bp, 7 predicted proteins | sample HoacroProtozoa21_FD_119630 | JGI IMG/M metagenome (GOLD analysis project Ga0181612, IMG submission 119630) | Hoatzin crop microbial communities from Cojedes, Venezuel. Combined Assembly of Gp0051906, Gp0051904, Gp0051908
ATATATTAATATATAATTTATAATATTTAATATAATATTTTAATATATTTATAATTTAAGATTCACTTCCAGAACTACAAAAGTGAGATTTATTTGATAAGAGTAATAACAATGAAGTAACAAGTGGAAAAATTAAACACAAACACTACCTAACTAAATATCGTAATTTAAATAAAATGTTTGCCTTGCCTTGGAGTAGTTTCTGCTTTCTGTTCCAAATCATGATGATTTACAGTTTCATCATGATTTCCAAACCATGTTGATCTTCTTCTGTGTGTCATTTGCTTTACTATAATATTGTCTGTTGTGTGGAAGGAAAAATCCATACAACTGATGAATTCTAACCTACTATTCAGTTAGAAGTTCACATAACACTTTAAGTGGAAGCAGTGTGAAAGGCTGCTAGTTTTTTTCCAAAAGCAATATTAAGTCAACAAACATTAAAATGTAATTCTAAATAAGTCAACTTTCATGTGGAATGAATGTCTAAAATTGATGTCGTCTTGCTTTTTGAATTGTCATACTACCAGCTTGACCTTATTTGAAGCAAATCTACAGTAGAAGAAAAAATAAATATAATAGCTTCCAGTGTTCTGTGTTGCTACTGAGATTATCTGTTCTCCTTTACTGCTTCACATTCAGAGTTGATATAAACATCTGTGATACTTAAATTTCCCACAGTCCTGCTGCCCTTTTGGTTGCTTGTATATCATAAATGTGCCTGCTCAGGGTTCTTAGCAGTGTATATTCCACAGACAGGTGTCTTTTGGCTGTGTCATTTATTAGCTGAATAGAAATTTCTGTGGAGCTACAAATGAGATATTCACTGAGCTGTAATGTTGAATCTGTTTTATATTATGATAGATGTCTACAAAGATACAAAAATACGGTGAAGCTTCAGAGAAAAATTCAGTCTTTCCTTGTAAGATAACATTGGAAAAGTAACATGTTTCATTTTTAATCAAAGTTTTAAATTTGGTGTGTGCAGCCTGAAAGGTGGCAACATTAGGTCAGGGAAGAGTGTCAGTTCAAACTGCTTCTATAAGTTTTCTTTAATAATTAACACTAGTTCACATCGTGATATTGCTGCTTTTTGAAATAGTAAACCCCCAATGTTACTTGTCACTTTGCTGCTGCTTGTGTTTTCCACAAGAGTTTGAGTTTTGTGTCCACGTGAACTATGGCATGCTTCCTAACACTTTTCCCAGGTTGCTGCACTGAAGTGGTTTGCTGCTTCTGTTCAGGGGAGTGGGCCTTATCTTTCTCTTCCCAGTCTACTAGTCTACCATGGTCATCTTTGTTTAATGTTCATTTCATTTACCTGCATCACACAAAGTTTACTACAGCTTATTTAGAATACTCTGTTTTCAAGAGAGAAAAGATGCCGTCTTCTCATGAGCTACCCCAACATAATAAGCTAAAAATAATAAAAAGACCGTTGCTAGAAAAATCTATGGTAGAAAGAGCTTCTGTCATAAAAAAACTTTATCAGCTTATATATCAAAATCAGGGAGAAGTCTGTATCAATGTAAAGGCAGTAATCTGAAAGCAATTAATAAATCAGTCAGGTACTTTCAGAACAAACTCATGGCTTAATCAATCAAGTCTTGTTACTATGTAATTAAAGAATATTGTTGTTTAGGATTTGGAGTTCGGTATTTTGGTCTGTATCAGTAAGTTTATTGTCTACAAGAGAGAAAATTGTTTCCACATTTCACAAGTCTTTCTGAATGTGCAGACAATACATGTCTGTAAAAAGGGAGCAAAAAAAGCTGTAGTCACTGGAGTTTTTGTTATCTTCATGCAGATGATTTGCAACGTAATAGCATTAAAATTGTCAGAGCTGTCAGCAAGTCTGTAATTTCAAGAATCTTTTTTAAGCCTTGTTACAGTTAAATATTGCTTACTTCTAAATGAAAGGGCAAGCAGATAAATGGAACATCTTCAATGAGAATTACCAACATTAAAGTAATTACCAGGCTGTTTCTGTGGTAGGAGGCTTGATAACTGACAACACTGTGAAGACATGTGAAGTAGAGTTAGTAATTTTATGGCACAGGCAATGGAAGGTTTAATCAAGGCACTGAATCATCAGATGGTAGGGTGTGATCAATAAAAACAGAGAAGACCAAAGACCTTTTTTCACAATTGCAGAGGAAAATTGAATATGATGTTGTTACAGAAAGAGCTGTGTGTTGGGAAAATCAACAACAGCATCAGACAGTGCAAAAGTGCCAAGCTGCAACTGTAAGATTAAGCACTGAGTCAGAACAAAGAGACCTTGAACAAGTAATTGTGTTAGGCAGCTCTGCTGGCTTGCTGACCTAGCTGTAATTGCAAATAACTAGCAGATAGGTTGATCAAAGCTGTTAAGGTAGCTCTTATTAATTGTACTTTATTGCACTACCGTGCGTTATTGCACTACTGAGCTACTGAGCACCGAATTTCATGGTCTTTGAAATGGATGAAACTTGACAAGGCAATGCATCAGTTAGACCAGAGTATTTTATAAGGGATATGCTTCATAAAGCCCATCCTGAGATCTTATAAGTGACATTATGGTGGCTCAGTCATTAAACTTGCCAGCTTAAGGTGTTGTCAACACATTGTAGTTCTCACAGTGGAGTCACCAATTTAGATTTCCTTGCTGATTATTTTAGCCAGCATTTTGGAGGATTTTCTGGTTATTGGTGCTGATACAGTCTTAGTTGTCTGAGATAATTAATTGCATGATAGCTTTCAGAAATCTACATGGACTACAATAACATTTCAGAGGTTTATAATTTATAAATAGTATTAAAAGCATATATGTGCAAATGTATAGGTAGCTTAATGGAAAACATGCTTGGATATTGCTTATCATAGAATCATACAACTTTGATATTTTTACTGTTAAGTCTACAAGAACTTTTTCCCATATTAATGAGAAACCCTCTTATAATATAAATTAACAACATTTCTAAGACCTTAAAATGTAATTGTCTTTAAAAGTGTAGAGAGGTTTTATGGTACTATGTAGACAATTTTTATTGATATCATTTCAGTTAGTATCTCTGACATGTTTTTAAGCTTTTGCAAAATTTGTTATTTTTGATGGAATGTATAACTGAAGAATCTATTGCTAAAAAGTGTGGGTGGAAAAGAGGACCTAAGACTAATCTCATTGATATATTTTACTTAAGCAAATGGTTCTAAACTGAATGTTTTAATACGAATTAACATGATAAAACACTATTTTGTATACAGAGAAATTCAAGCTTCTCCCAGACCAGATCCTGATGTTGAAACTTACAGTGGTAGAGTACTAGAAATCAAATCTGTTTCTGATATTTCACTTCTCATTCAATTTTTAGTTTTTAAATATGTGACTACATGTGCTCATTGTACAGTGCTGAGTTGCTGGACTAGCAGCGCTAGCATTGGAGAGATTTTAAGACAAATTTTATATTTATTTTGATGTGTATAATTTGAACCGGGATGAAGACTTTAAACAGTAATTGATGATAAAATTGGGCCCAACTCATAAAGCTCTTTCGACTTTGCACACATTGCTTGCATGCTGTTGGTGAGGAAATGTGCTTTTTCTGCTTATGTTCTACTTCCCTAAGATCAAAACAAGTTTGAAACCTCTAAAAAGAGAATAGTGAGTGACTGGAGAGACATTTTTATTTTCTTCAATGAAGTTAGATTGTTAAAAAAAAATAGTAGAACTGGACATGATTTGAAGTCCACATTTAAACCTGAAAAAAATTACACAAGCGTATTTTTGGTTTTAGTGAGTAAAAATGTATTATTTGTATGAGGGAAGGGATGTAAGCTTATACACCAATGCCATATTCTACATACTGTAATCGTTGAGACCATTACACAAATCTTTACTCCACTAAAAATTGCTTTTATTATTTATTACTTTAATTCATATTTGTGTATACTTCATTTGTAATGTTTTTTTGAATGCTTCAGGAGAAATCATTCTTCTTGCATTTTTTTTATACTAAAACCAATAGATTACTTGAACCTATTATTTTTAAATTACCAAGAGGTGATCATACACTTTTAAAAATTTCTACAGTAATTAGAAGAGTCTCATGAATGTCAGTGAGTTTGGGGGACTAAATTCCCTGAAAGAATTTAGCAGGTCATCGTGATGAGCATTCCTTTACACTTAGTGATGTCTCTTCCTGCTGGGAATGTTTGAGGACAGCAGATCTGAAATGCATGTTCTAGACTTCAGGAATTCATAGCGGGACAAGAGCCTCCTACTTAGTTTCAGTTCTCATACTTCAGGCTGTCTTTAGCAACATGGCTGTGTATGCTTTATGTGCTACATGTGACAATATATGCTTTTTGCTCTGAGGCTGCTGTTTTTGTAGATGGGCTGCTGACTTTTAGAACACAGTATTAACTTTAAAATATTTTTTTCTGTACTAAATACATAATGCATCATCTAGGATTTTTATGCTTTCCTTAGATAAGTGTGCATTCCAGGGTTGGTGCCAACTCCATCCTTCCTTTACATCTCCTCATTTTTTTGTGTGTATCACATAAAACTTGAATGAAAATTGGGAAAAAATCTGCAGAAAAAGTGCAATTTGACTATATAATTAAATGTTAATGAATTGGGCCCTTGTTTTGTAATACAGTTTGCTTGAGCTTATACACAGTTACAGGCTTTTATGTCTTATTTCACTGATCATTATACAAAGAGCATCTGGTTTATGTTTTTATTAATCAATATTTATTATTTGACACAAATTTTGTAGCTTTCTTTTTAAGATGCAATAAATAAACCTTTTGTAAGGTATTTGGGGATTGGTAATGAATAGTTGTCTGCTTTTGTCATGTTACTGAAATAATATTTTTTTTTTCTTGTTAAAGATGCAATAATAATTCTTTTTTAATAATCAAACTAATTTAGTAAGTGCAAGATGGAGGCGCTTTCCTACAGATTATGCTTCCACCTCAGAAGATGAATTCGGATCAAACCGTAATTCCCCTAAACATACCCGTCTACGTACCTCTCCAGCCCTGAAAACCACGCGACTGCAGAGCACCGGGACAGCAGCTCAAAGTAGCAATGCATTCAAGCACAGAATAAAGGAGCAGGAAGACTACATTCGTGACTGGACTGCTCACCGGGAAGAAATAGAAAGGTTGGTTTTAAAGGAGCGCCTCTAAAGTAACAAAGATTTTTCCCCAACCAGTTATACGGGTACATATATAGGAGAAAGAGATGGAAATGGATTTTCTGTATCGCGTACTGTTTTCATGCACTAACTGCATGGGTAATTTAAAATTCTTCTTATGAGAGACTGGCAGACAGAACACTCGTGCTATCAGCACATCTCTTTCTAATGGAAAATGATAATAATTTCTGGCTTGTGATAGTCGGATCCCAGAATTTGAACTTCTGGTTGCATTAGTGGGACTTGCAGAGGTACTTTGTGTAGAACTCTTAGATGATAATTGTGTATTGCCTGAGGCTGAAGTATATCTGATTTTGTACTACCTTTACATTCCTATTGAGGTAAAATTTCAGATCAATGTGCGTGACAGAGAAAAAGTGTGGCAATGAGAGAGACCATATTCTCATTTTAATTTTCAGTTTATCTAGATATTACTTCATGATAGATATTTTCTGATTTAAATCATATGTATTCATCAAAAAGTAATTTCTTTTGTTGTGGGTCCCTGAGATACAGTATAGCAGTTCCTCCATTACTGCTAATAGCACTCTGCTTCAAGTGAAGCAAGCAAAAGGTAGTCAGTCTGCGTTTTGGTAACCAGTTATTCCCATATCATCCAATACCCAGGCAGTGAAAACTTCAAGCAGTTTACACTAAACATATAAAATTACGTAAGTATGTAGATGTTATTTAAAACTTAGATGCCAGTGTTTAGGTTCTGAGCCTTTTCACAGAACTTAATTTGGAAGCCTAAACAAGAAGAGTGTTTTCCTTTTAAAATTAGTCTGAACACTGGTGTCTCACAGATGTGAAGCGTTGTGTTTTGCTTAGTGTGATTAATTATTTTTTTGTTTTCTCTTCTTGATAGTATTTTTCAACATTGGTTTTTCGAGTGTGGTCTGTGCAAAGGGAAATACTTAAGGGAGTCTGATAGCATTGCGATAAATCATGAAATGAACACCTTCAAAGGCATCTTCCTAAAACATCTCTTTCTTTCCAAGAATCTAAAGAGGTGGATATAGGGAGGAATGTGTGTATACGGGGAAAAAAATTGAGGATAGCTGTAGTGTGTTACTTCCTCCTTGTGAAAACTGCTGCTGAACCTCTATCTCAGTGAAAATTCTTGGTACATTTTGCTTATCTGGGAGAGATTGACACTGGAGGTAATTGACAATTCAGTCTAAACTTACTTGATGGTTAGGTTTGCAAGTTTTTTTCTTCCCTTGGGCTTCTTCCTATTTTCTTCATTTAGATACTGGTTTTAGATTTGTTTTGAAAGCTATGTACTTACCTTGCCTTTTTCACATTCTTTGTTTCCAGTGGAAGTGGTGAGAGGCTTAAATCGGTATTGCCAAATTGGCAATTGTGTATAGAAATATAGAAATTTTACACAAACTGCATTAAATGAGCATATTTAAGCTGAAGAAAGCTAGCGCTCAGCAGCTGAGAAATGCCAGACTACTGCTGTCTGTTGTCACTGGTTCCAGCACCAGTTTCCTTGGTTAGCCTCTGCTGAGCCCCGCTCTCCTAGGTCACTAGTTGATCCTTTCTGTGCCTCTGTATCTCTGTGTACTGATTTGCAGTGTTGCTCCCCTGGCTTTACGTTTAAATTCTGTCCTTTGTAAGATAATTTTTGCTCTGCTCCCTCTGCTTTGCTGACCATAGTCTCCCCTTCATCATTGTCTACCCTGGTTGTTTTTTCCTTCCCAGCCCTCAGTCCAACCTCTGTGATCATAGTCCCTTCAACTCTGTTTAGAGTTTTTGAAAAAGGAAAAGATAGTTATATGATCTCATTAAAATTGGTTTATATCATTTTTTTTGTTGAGTAACCAACTAGATTAGGCAGGTGTAAAGCTAAGTATTTCATAAAATAAATGTGCAGGTGAAGGTCTAGAGACTGTATAAGGAACATCTCTCTGCATCCGTTTTACCATCATATTGTATTTTATCTGGTCCTCCAAGATTGACCCAGTTTGCACTTTTCACAGATTTGTACAATCTACAGATGTTAATAAATTTGAAAATTTGAAAGGTGTTTTAAAAAACTTAATGGAATAACTAAGTTTGATCCAAAACCACTTTGGCCCAGAGGGAATATACACCCTCAGAATAACAGGAGCTTCACATATATTTTATTTAAGGGTTTTAAAGTATCATTACAAAATAAACTGACTCATTGTAGGAAGTGTGACATAGTAGGCTAAGCATAAAAATTTTTTTGGTAACCCAGCAGTTCAGAATTATTACAGATATCTTGGAAGTATTCCTGTTTTATTGTGTGTTTTCTAATGCTATGGGTATTCTTTCACTACGGGTAAATAAGAACTAGAGTTCCAGACTGTTGAGAAAGATGCTCATGCTGTCCCCATCCCAAGCCCCATGTTCCCACCTTTTCTCTTGCATTGGCAACTATGTCTGTCCCTTAAGTCACTGTCTAGCTGCAGAGGTCTGCTCACCAAGCGAATCTAATAGTAACATTCCCTGGAATGGGTTAGGGGGGTAAGGAATTTGAGATTTAATTTAGTTTTGGCTCCCTGAATTGATTGCTAGGTCTGATGCAGGAAGCAGCAGAAATCTACAACGCAGCCTGCAGTTGCAACCAAGTAAATAGTGTGTACCTAAAGCCGAAGTCTCTTGTCCTTGATCATACAAAACATACTCTGTATACTTAAGCAATACTTTCTGTTTCTGTAAGTTACTGTAGAATGACTTGAAAACTTCATTTATGGCCCAACTCTCAACTGGTTTCTTATTTTATTTTTTCATGATGCTTTTTTTTTAGTGCTCTATTTATATTGTTTCTATACAGAAACATTATTGAGTACTGACTATAGCTTACTATCACGTTGAAACTAATTCCAGATTTTGTTCACTTGACTAGTGTTTGACTATGATGATTATCTAACAAGTTGCTTGCCATCCATGTTAGAGTTGTTTATTATGATAATTTCTGGATTCACTTGAATTCATTTTCATGTAGGTATCTGACATTTTATGTCATTTTGATTGCTTTGTAAGAACTCAATTGAAGTGGCTGTGGCATGTTGAAGCATTGCCAGTTTCTGTGGAGAGTTAAGTCTTAGCTGGTTGATACTACTTTTGGTGATGGTGTTTAATGACATTTGTCTTCTGAAGGATTTACTGATAATTGAAATTTCCTGGGTTTTATTTTCTTCACGACTATTCATTATATACTGAAATTTTTCTGAAAAAAAGTGGTGTGGTTGTGTGAAACAAAGCAAGTAGGTGCTGTCTCTACTGCTTAGAATATTAGTTCAAACCTTGGAGTTTTAATGATGTGTATATATAAGAACACAAAATATAAATTAAAATTTACCCCAAAGATGTAGTAATTAGGTTAAATTAATGTAGTAATAGGCACTTATCATATTGACTTGGTTTCTGCTTTAGTGTTCCAGTCTTTGGTAGTTTGAGTTCAGAAATGTTGTCTTGAGTGTCACAGGTAATTGCCACGTATTCTACTACAGCCTTATACCAATTATATGCGTGTAGATACACGTATGCTGCACAAGGTTGCACTTTATTGCAGATTGCTGACGGTTAGTCACAAAATCCAGTGTTGGAATTTGACTGGAAGTTTCTCTGATTATATTTGTCTTTCTAGTTTAAATTCTGCTCACTCAGTCTTAAACTGTCTGTAGATCAGTGGTGTCCATTCTTTTTCACCTGAAGACAAAGTGAAAACAAAGAGCAGAAGGAAGCTCACCTTTCGCAAGCACTGGCCAGCACGGCGTGCATCACTCTGACGTGACGGTGCAACTCCTTCCACTTAAATGGCAGTTGCTGCTGTTCACAAAGTCCTTGGTGGTGCAGAATTAGGAATGTTGACTGCTATATCTTCAGTCCACTTAGACAGAAGTGTGAAAGGGGACCTCTTGGTGGGCTGCTCTGAATTCTAGGTCTTCAGAACTGCTCAATCCAAGCTGGAGATTGAGTGCCATAGTTAGTAGGGGGCTTTTAGCTTTTGCTTTGGGGTTTTTTTTCCCCTCTTTCTTTTGGGGTGTACTAGGGAGCAGCAGCACAAGCAGTGCTGGCAAGCTTCCTCCTTGTGCTGAGCAGAATACAGAGCAGAGCTATTTTGTGATGTGGTGGATTAGAAGAAAGGAAAAAGAATCTTCAGCTGAGAAGTTAGATGTATTTGTGCGGTGCTGTCATATCCAGGTTTTTACAGGCATGTTCTGTTTTTCCAACTAGAAAGCTTATCTTGATTAAATTTGAGGATTTAGAGTACTGGAATTTCAGACACATAAGCAGTTTGATCTGAGCAAGCTGCAGGGCTGCTGGATCATCAGAGGTCCTGAAGAAGTTTTTTGCAAGTAGGTAAACTGAGGTATAAATTAAATGTGTTCTGGACGTTTCAAGTTTACTGTGTGTGCACAGTTCATCTGTGCGATATTTTCAGCGTATTTCCAGTGCATCCCATGTGTGCATGTTGCACACATCTCTGCCTGGGAATCCTAGAAAGAAAACAAGGATGCTCCGTCTTTTGAGTTTGCCTTCTACCTTCTTTCTCTAGAAAGGTATGTTATTAAAAGCTTCAGTTAAAAATTTGCTTTTATAGTTCTACAAATAAACTTCCAGTTTATAAGGGCATATACATTTTTTTTTAGCGCAGTTATCAGGAACTGGAACTTAAAAGCTCAAGGGCTGCAGGTTGGGCTCTACTGGTCCAGAAATATTTATAGGGGAGAATGTAACACTGTCTTTATTACTAGGATCAGTCAAGATCTGGCTCTCATCGCACGGGAAATCAACGATGTAGCAGGAGAGATAGATTCAGTGACTTCATCAGGCACTGCCCCCAGTACCACAGTAAGCACTGCTGCCACCACCCCTGGCTCTGCCATAGACACTAGAGAAGAGGTAGGAGATCTTCATGGAGAAATGCATAAGGTTCTTCCTTTTCTTTATTTCTTTTGCTTTTAGCATTTTGCATAGCCTTTTTTAGTTATTTCCACTCAACCTGTGTCCATGATCTCTACATTGTTTTTTGATTTAAAGTTCCTTTAAGTTTCAACAAACAACCCAGAGATTATTCTATGAACACAGCTTGTCAAAAAGATGCATACTATCTGTCTGTCTCTTTTTTTCCACGAAACATGGGACAAAATATTTGCTTCTTGCTTGTCTGTAGCCTTAGATACCGTTCGATAGTATCTAAGTGCATTTAAAGATACTGGTGTGTATGCACAAATATATATAAATATATACATTTAATACATTGCATAGCTGTTAAAAACAAAAAAGTCCCTCTTTTCACAGGTGACATTAAAGTGTCGTCTTCTGAACACTGAAATATTTAGGTTACCATCAATTAACAATAACTTTAGACTTTTTTTCTTAATAACATTGTAAAAAACTGCCTTCAAATAAGTTTGCCGTGTGCTTCTAATAATTCTTATTTTCTTTAACTATCTCTGGTGTGCAGTTCTATGAATATATTGGCTAACTTGTTCTAGTAACCATCACAGGTCTAATGCTGGTAAACATGTTAATCTGAATTTAAATCATCACTTTCTACCATACTACAAATCACCCTAATATGCTGTAAATGTTTACTGCATTTTTTTTCCTCATAGTGTTCCTTTCAAAATGTGTTTATTCATTTCTGTGTGCATAAAGTTTGGTTAATACATTAGTTTACTGTGTTTAGTATAATACTGTCTTTTTCTGTGGAAAAAAAGATATAAACAGTGATAAGAAATCTGTGAGTTGTGTACTCAGAAAAATTGTAACTGCACTCACATAGATTTTGGGTTTAATTCATTTGGATTTGTGGCTAAAGTTTAAGGAAGTGCTCATTTTCTCAGATCCTGTTGGATCAGTTTGATTTTTATATTACAAAATTATTTTCTTCTTAAAGAATTGTACGGTGTGTACATACTACTGCAGGTGGCAGTATCGCTTTTAAGTAGGTATAGGTGTTTCTGTAACACTCCGACTAATCTGGAAAAAACTCTAAATTTGATATTACTGTACTTAATTCCACAGATGTATTCTATTAATCGAAAGAATAAATTATTCAATACCAGGTTATAGGTAACTAATATGTTACCTGCCCATAAGCAAAATTGCTGTGGAGTGGTCGAATTTTGCCATCTATGTCTGGTATTCGAAAAAAAGACCTTCATTTCTACAAGGTATTGTTACATAAGAGATGCATCATTTTTTACTGTGAAAGACAACAGAATGATTTTTGTTTGATAGACTTCTTGTGAACTGTTTCAGAAGGAAAAAAAATATTAGTCTGATCTTGTATGTATCCAGTAGATTTCATAAATCGCGTTTTTCTTTTACTCCCAGTTGGTTGACCGAGTATTTGATGAAAGTCTCAATTTTAGAAAAATCCCTCCACTAGTGCACGCCAAACCGCCGGAGGGGAATGGTCGGCCTAATGATGCTCGACCTCAGCTGTCAGATGCCCTCGAACCCCCAACAATTACCCGGAGAAGGACTTGGAGCAGAGATGAAGTAAGTACACAACAGGACTCTCTCTAGTAATGTGTCTGTTCTAAGCTTTTACAGTTGTCTCTCCGCTTAATATTCTAGACACTGTCCTTTCTTTCCTACCTGTAGCAGGTGGCATTAATACTGGAAAAAATATTTGTGTATTATTTAATTTGCAAAATGTTCAAATATGATTGTATATGATACTAATTAGAACACAAGTATGATTTTTTTTTTTAAGTTAAAAAAAGATTTCAAAATATATGGACTTGTTTGTATTTCATTTCCGTTAAGCTAATAATATCTTCTTTTATTAAAAACTTATTGCAGGTAATGGGGGACAGTTTACTGTTGTCCTCAGTCTTCCAATTTTCTCGCAAGATAAGACAATCCATAGACAAAACAGCTGGCAAAATCAGGTGGGTTTTTAAAAACTATTGTTATTACTGAAAATGTTCTACTCTCATCAGCATTCCTACTTGTAGAAGAGAGATCTATAACACAGCTAGATGTATTTAGTAGCAACTCGTGTTTTAAAAAAGCAACATTACCTATGGCCTTTGTAGCATTCAGATCAATTTGAAAAGAATATTTTTTCCATTATTGCTTGTGTGTTTTTCACATTATATGAAAATAAATATCAGCAAAGTTTACATGGACAGAACATCACCCATCATACTTCCAGCAGAGGAGCTGTTCCAACACTGGAAATACTGGGCCAAATCTACACGACCTCTATGCAAATCTTGTAAAACTCCCTTCCTTAGAAGATAAGGTTAAGATGTTGCTGAACTGTAAAACCAGGCCCTGTACGTTTGCCAAGTTCTTGTAGGGATCACCCGTTTTAGGAAGAAAAACAGTACAGAGGAGAGCAGTTTCAGTAAATCCTTCTGAAAAAGAACTTGCTTTGGACACAGAATCACACACATTTGGACACAATGTGGTCACTATTGAGTTCTAAATCTAAAATAACAGACGTAACCATCCGTTATTTTTAATTGAAAATTCCTGCTTAGTTAGATTCCTGTATAAAATGTCATAGTAGCTAACAGGAATTATAGACATATCAAAAATGATAACATGTTGCTTTACCAACAGCTCCGTTTAACTTGAATGAGTGAGTGTACAACCATTCAGTGACCACTTTGGTTGACAAGAATAAATTAAAACTCTAAATACAAAAGTTCAGGATCGTATAATTCACTTGTCCTTGTTCATGTCTTTTTGCAGTCAATAATTTAAAAATATAGTACATTAACAATAAGAAAGTGATTTGGCTGAACTTCCCATATAATCTTCTCAATGTGAGATAATACTGTAACTGATCAGTTTGTCTGAGAAGTGTGAGATGTTGAAATCTTAGATGGGTGACAGATTAATCACCAAGTTACAAATTTATTTCATCATAAGGTGACGTAAGTTGTAAAAGCAGCAAAATACTAACATATCTGAAGATTATATTCTAGTGGGCATACCAAAAAAAATTTGACCATAGAAATCAGGAAGAAAAAAAAGAATAGAAATCAGTAAAAACTGTAGGTTATCTGCCATTTCTAGTCCTGCTGTTTCTAGTAGGAGGAGTATCACTGACTGGAGAATGAAGTCTTTAAAAGCCTGCAGCCCATTCTTAGCATTTCTGTTCTAAGATTTTGTGTGTGTTGTTTTTACTAGCGGTTACAGGTAACATTTGTGAGTACCTATTTCTGCTATCTTGGAACATGTTCCTGGACTGATGTTCATCTCATTTCTCGTTTTCCAACTCACCGTTTTCGGGCTGCAGGATTATAATATTGAAAATAAACCGTTTGCTGCCTTTCCCTCTTTGGTTTTCCCAGACACATGTTTATGTATTGTGCTATTTATTTGAATATGTGTGAATTTTGGATACAAATGAGTTTGTGAAATGCAGGTGTACAATACGGTTACTCTCAAAAGCTGTGCCAAATTAACAGAGTTCAACTTCATTATGCAGAATTTACTACAAATTATGCAAAAGTTCACAGCTTGTTCAAGTTTAATCAACCTCTGAGTGCATGCTATCATTTACTTTAATAGCTGATCTCAAAAATTCAGCAGATACATGCCAAGAGGTACTTAGGCATGACCATTCTTTGAAGGTCATTCTAGAAGGCATTTGAAATTTTGAAGCAGAAACAAAATACTACTTTCAGTTTTGTTTTGTGCATAATTCTCTGGGAAAATACAGTCACATCCGTAAGGAACTTTGCTTACCAATATTTTTTTTTTTCCTTTTAAAGCTGCATGATTGGAACAAGAATCGTGCTTATTGACTGACTTATTTGTGGTAGGCGTCTAGGATGATATGTCTCTTAAATTCCTCAGAAGTGGTAGATAGTAGATACTCTGCCTTTCTCGTCGTGCTGATTTTTCTTGATGGTTGGCAGTTTCTGATCTATAAATACATCGCTAGCACAGCTGTAGTTTACTTAATGTACAAAAC
>Ga0181612_112462_pt1 | contig 14114 bp, 8 predicted proteins | sample HoacroProtozoa21_FD_119630 | JGI IMG/M metagenome (GOLD analysis project Ga0181612, IMG submission 119630) | Hoatzin crop microbial communities from Cojedes, Venezuel. Combined Assembly of Gp0051906, Gp0051904, Gp0051908
AGGCTAGTCTGGTGTTTTCATCAGTTTCTGCATGTGACCCAAATTCTGCTTGTTTTACTGATTAGCACATAGATGGAAGAAGCAATATTATCGTGTACACCTTTTTCCAGTGTAACATCAACTTTTTTAGACGTTCAAGACATGAACATGCTGTTAAGGCTCATCAGATGAGTTAAATCAAGTTGATTATTGGCAGCCTGTTGCTCTCCATTTTTGATCTTGGCTTGCTAATGGAGATGGCTTGTCCATAGTGCAACTTTAGGATTTTGTGCTTCTGGTCTCTCCAAAACTATACCAAACACACAAAATGATTACAAAACCTACTTCTGCCTTCAAGTACCTTTTTGTACTAGGGGGGAAAGCAGGCAGCTGGAGAACACCTCTGAAACAGCTCAACAAAAGCCTTCTGTGCACGCTTACCAGGTGTGTAGGCCATGCTGTGTCCGAAGTTGATGTTGCCTCTGCATGGATGGTGATCTTTACAAGTGACCTGTGAAATATTTGAGCAGCCTTTGCTTTTTCATGAGTTGGAAAATTTGAGTGGGTTATTGTCTCCTCCTAAGTGCATTTTGGAAAAAATCGGACTTGTGGGTGCTTAGAAATGTGAAATCTGGCCCTCTGGTCTTTGTGATTTTTTTTCAAATCACAGAAGTGACACTAGTACTTTGTTAAAGCACTGAAATCCTGAAAAATTTGAAGCAGGTATGTTTTGAGTTGGCAAAGTATTTTTTGCCAAATAGATTTGATGGGGTAAGGTCATTAAAATTATTTTTATTCATACCATGCTACTGTTAGCTCTTGCTTAATAGCAAGCATTTGGTTAATACTGTGCATGGAATTAACTACGCTGGAGTCGCTGCAGCTAGTTTTTCTAGAAACTGTATGCCTCAGCAGCTGTTTGGGGCTTTTTGTCAACAGTAATTTAGTGAACCTAAATAGAATACTTAGTAACAAAACTTCAAGATGTCTGTTAGCATTTATAATGAAGTCTTGAATTTCATGCAAGATTGAAACACTTGCATTATCCCCTAAGTTACGTAAATGTTCAAATGCTGGAACTCCTCTGAAGAGTTCTTTTGTGACCTGTTAATTTGTAAATCATTAGTAAATGCAGTTATCTAGCAGATGTCAGTTCTGATAAAGAATATGTGATGTTCTGAACCAGCATATCTGAGCAGAAAAACCTTCCCAACTGGCTTTTGTTCAACTAATAGCCGTATCGGATTGTCATCCCTTTTGCATTAGTAAGGAAACAACTAAAAGTAATCTCCCATTTAACACAAGAAACTTCAAATGTCTAACTCCTGATACGTAAAAATTTATGAAACTAATTTCTTTGTGTCATGGGTAATAGAGGAAATGGAAACCTCCTAGCAAGATAGGCTGTTAGTATTATTTTAGTTTTCGAAGCATAGGTGCAAAACCGGGGATGCTTTTATACCGCTTGCCTGCCTCAGGGTCGTCTGATTCGAAAGCAGTCCTGCAGCATAACGTAGTAACCTTCAGTTTTACGATCGCCTGTGGTACGGCTTCCTTAAAATAGGCAGAGTTTTCATTTTAACCTTAGTTTCAGAGATTGCTGTCAACGTTAGGCAAATTTAAAATAAAACTACAGAATCCTTGAAAAATACTGCTGTTTCAAAACAGTGTAAAAAGTCTTACATGCTTTCTCAGGTGTGTACATAGCAGGCTTTTACTCTGGCCTGTTTTTTCCACATGGGGCAGTTATTTTGCTGTTGGAAAATGATCGGGCAATGAACTTCATTCTCAAGTTTAATGTGAGTATCACTGTAAGAGAAAAATGGAAGGTGTTGCTTTTGTTAGCTTGCTGTGGAGATGGGAAAGATGCTTTTAGAAAAATAATCGCCGAGGCTTAGTATATATTCCCCTTTCTGTTGCTGCCATCCTTTGGCAGGTTAGGGGTGTTCTTACCAGTATGTACAGCTAGAATTTTTTTTTTTAGACCTTCTTGTGTTCGTCTTGCAAGTTCAGTCTCTCTTTCAAGACGCTGCAGTAGGCAGTCAGATGTTTGTTTGCAGCAGCTAGAGCAGCAGAGCTGACACTGAGCCAGTGGGCCCGTCTGCTGTTTGCTTGAGGGAGAAAGGTCCTCTGTGCTTCTCTGGTGGCACCTGGATGTGGGCCAGTGCCCTCTAATACCCCAGTACGTTGCTTCAGTTCAGCAGTGTGTGGAAGGGGTTAGCTCTGGTTTACTGGGCAACAGAACAAAATACTGCAGTACCCACTTGAGTGATCTGAAGTTCCATCATGCTTACAAAAGAATTGCTTCTGTTTTTTGCTGTAGAAGAGCTTTTACTCTTGTTTTCGTTAAATACTGAATTCAGCCTCACATGTTGGTGGTTGAATTGTTGGGTAGTGGCTTTACATAGTAAAGGATGTATGCGAGGCATGTCTACTCTCAAGCGGCTGGGAGACCTGGACAGGCAAATGCAGCTGACTGAAGGATGTGACTGTGTGCTGGGATACCATACCTAGCTGAATATGGAATGCTGGGAGGTAGTCACTGATGGTAGTCGCTCATAGCTGTGGCACACAGCCGGACGTCGTTGGTGGTGCGCTGCCTCCTGGTGTTGCGTTGTGTAGCTGGCTCATCCTGGGTTTCAGATGCTTCATAAACACCATTTGTACGTGACTAATGGGAGCCTTAGAGGTCTTCCATACAGATACTTAGCTGTCTTGTGCTGAGGACGTCAAGAAGTTTCAAAGATGAAGTGGCTCGGGTGGAACTAGGTGCTACTGCTGACTGTTTAGGATGTGAGGCTGGCTTCTGAACCGGTGCTAGTATTAATATGATGCTTTCAGTCTTTGTAGAAAGCTTGTCAAGCATAAGTGAGAATTACGTAGTTTCCTTTTTATCTTGAGCTTCTGATATGACCTCAGGCGCTTCTGTAGAGTGTGTACAAGGTAGCTGTCAAGATCTGCCTGTTCAGAATTGATCTTAAGCTTCTAGTAACCTCAGCTGTGGAGGTGAAAGTCATGTACTTGTGCCTGAGATGGAAGGTATAATACTAGACGGAACATCTGCAACTATTAAATAATTATACTGCGTTTTTGAAAGTTGTAAAGGCCAAATACCTAGCTAGGATATCCATAGATGTTAATTTAGTTTAGGCGAGGTCTGTATAGCCACAAAATGTCTGGGGCTAGTTAATAACGGTCACCTAGAGTTCTTGCCTTTGCTAGGAGAAAAATATAAGATCAGTATAAGCTAGGTGGTTCCTGTCAGGATGTTGTGTGAGTCTCACTGTTGCTAGTTGTGCATAATGGTTTTTTGTTCATAACCAACCTGCTGTTATGTTCCCAGTCATCTTCACCTGGCAGGAGATAAAATCCCTCCACAAATGAAAGAGGACTGTTTATTTCCCATAGGTGTGCAGAATTTTTTGCAGTCACTTTGCCAGGTACAGTGGATACCATATTGGTGTATGGTAAATAATTTTTTTTTCTTGGCTAAAATATGAATTTTGCTTGTTTTCCATTAAATAATCGACTACTGATATCGCAGTTCTGATTTTTGCTGTTCCTTACTTTTTTTTTTTTTTACTGACACTTGTGGGTCTTAGTTTAACAGTCATTTTGGAATTTCTAGTGCAAAATGTATGCTAATTGTGTTGGTAAATGTTTAATACTTCAATCTGTATGAAGTAAACAAATGTGTATAAGGAACTCGGAATATAAACATGCTTAATCTTTGCAAGATGATGTTAGGTGTATGTAAACAAATATAGTAGATGGTGTCTGTAGGTAATTGCCTGGTGTCATAAACACTAGTCTGACATAGCCGTTGCCTTTTCTCATCTGCAGGTGTGTGTTGTTTCAGCGCAGCATGGCTGTGGTCATCCGCTTGCAAGGTCTCCCGATTGTGGCGGGGACCATGGACATTCGCCACTTCTTCTCTGGATTGACCATTCCTGATGGGGGAGTGCATATTGTAGGGGGTGAACTGGGTGAGGCTTTCATCGTTTTTGCCACTGATGAAGATGCAAGGCTTGGTATGATGCGCACAGGTGGTACAATTAAAGGGTCGAAAGTAACACTATTGCTGAGCAGTAAAACTGAAATGCAGAACATGATAGAACTAAGTCGTAGGCGTTTTGAAACTGCCAATCTAGATATGCCGCCAGCAAATGCTAGCAGATCGGGACCACCGCCTAGTTCTGGAATGAGTGGAAGGGTTAACTTGCCTACTACTGTACCTAACTTTAATAATCCTTCTCCTAGTGTAGTTACTGCTTCTACTGCTGTGCATGAAAGCAATAAAAACATATCCACATTTTCTACTGCCAGTATGGGGACTGCACCTCCAAATCTTGGGAGTACCTTTGGTAGCCCAACATTTAGCTCAACTATACCTAGCACAGCATCCCCAATGAACACAGTACCTCCTCCACCAATCCCTCCTATCCCAGCTATGCCATCTTTGCCACCAATGCCTTCTATTCCCCCGATACCTGTTCCACCTCCTGTACCCACGCTGCCTCCTGTTCCTCCGGTTCCTCCGATACCCCCTGTGCCCCCCGTACCTCCAATGACACCTATGCCTCCCATATCAGGAATGCCTCCTATGAATCCTCCACCCGTAGCGCCTTTACCCGCTGGAATGAATGGGTCTGGAGCAGCAGTGAATATGAACAGCAGCTTGAATCCATTGTTTATTGGTCCCATGAATCCTGTAAATCCTATCCAGATGAATTCTCAAAGTAATGTCAAGCCAATTCCAATCAATCCAGACGATTTGTATGTCAGCGTTCATGGAATGCCCTTTTCTGCAACAGAATCTGATGTGAAAGACTTTTTCCTTGGGCTCCGTGTGGATGCGGTCCATATGCTGAAGGATCATGTAGGTCGAAATAATGGAAATGGACTAGTTAAGTTTTTTTCTCCTCAAGATACATTTGAAGCACTGAAGCGAAACAGAATGCTGATGATTCAGCGCTATGTTGAAGTTAGTCCTGCGACAGAGAGGCAGTGGGTGGCTGCTGGAGGCCACATAACTTTCAAGCAAACCATGGGTCCCTCTGGGCAGTCGCACCCTCCACCTCCCCAGGCTCATCCTAGGTCAAAATCTCCCGGTGGGCAGAAAAGGTCGCGGTCGAGATCGCCCCACGAGCAGGGCTTCTGTGTTTATTTGAAAGGTCTTCCCTTTGAATCAGAGAACAAACATGTGATAGATTTTTTTAAAAAGCTGGATATAGTTGAAGACAGCATTTATATAGCTTATGGACCTAATGGGAAGGCGATTGGAGAGGGTTTTGTCGAGTTTAGGAATGAAGCTGATTATAAAGCAGCTTTGTGTCATCATAAGCAGTACATAGGGAATCGCTTTATTCAAGTTCATCCAATTACTAAAAAGGCAATGTTAGAAAAGATAGATATGATTCGTAAAAGACTGCAGAACTTCAGCTATGACCAGAGAGAAATCCTCATGAGTGCTGAGGGAGAACCAGGCCCGCCAAAATTGTGTGCACATATATCTAATATTCCATACAATATAACAAAAATGGAAATCCTTCAGTTTCTAGAGGGACTGGCAGTAGAAGAAAACTCCGTACAGATTCTTGTTGATAATAACGGGCAAGGTTTAGGACAAGCACTGGTTCAGTTTAAAGCTGAAGAGGATGCTCGTAAGGCAGAGCGTTTGCATCGTAAGAAACTGAATGGAAGAGATGTTGTTTTGCGTTTGATAACTGTGGAAGAAATGAGAGATATTGAGAGAAACCCACCATCTCAAGGGAAAAAGATACTGAAAATACCAATACAAGCAAACGCGGCTGTGCCACCGGGAGCACAGGGCGCCGGTGGGGATGAGCATGCATTCTTGGCGGGAAATTCTAAAGAGGCGAACAACGGTCCTCCGTTTAACTTCCCTGGTAACTTCGGCGGGTCTGGCACGTTTGGTCCCCCTCTACCACCGCCTGGAATAGGTGGCTTTCCTGATTCTAGACCGGGAATACCTGCAGTTGCAGCTGGCGGTTTACCTGGTGCGGGTATCGAGGTCCCGGGTTTTGCAGGTGGGCCTGCTAATTTGAGTGGACCGGCAGGTTTTGCAGGGGGTCCTCAGACTTTTGGTAACGGTCCTGGGAACCTAAGTGGACCCCCTGCCTTTGGTGCTGGCCCTCCGGGAATTGCTGGTGGTCTTGCACATTTGAGTGGACCTCCAGGGTTTGGACCTGGACCGGGAAATATACATATTGGTGGACCCCCAGGTTTTGGAACAGCGTCTGGGAAGCCAGGACCAACTGTCATTAAAGTGCAAAATATGCCCTTTACTGTTTCGGTGGATGAAATTTTGGATTTCTTTTATGGTTACCAAGTGATCCCTGGTTCAGTGTGCTTAAAATACAATGAAAAGGGCATGCCCACTGGAGAAGCAATGGTTGCATTCGAGTCTCGTGATGAAGCTATGGCAGCTGTTGTTGATTTAAATGACAGGCCTATAGGCTCCAGAAAAGTGAAACTTGTTTTAGGGTAGCTGTTAATATGAAGTAGCTGTAGAATAGATCTTCATAGTGCTGTGATAAATGCATCCGGATTGGTTTTTATAGTATTTCCAGGATAGAACCTGTGGATTGTTGAAACTGTAAAACGGATTGGTTTTGCTAAGACAGAGCACTGGGTTAGCCCTTCCATCAGAAATACTGCAAGGGTAGATGCGCAATGAATTTTCCTGAACAAATGTGTGGAGAAGCTGGACAGATTCTTACTTATCATAGAAGTTTGTTAAACTATACTGGACACAGTGCTTATCAAGGAATCTAGGTTGGTGTTACGTAGCTTCGGAGAAGGGAAATGGGTGAGGTCAGTGAAGCTCTTCGGTGGGTGCTCTTGCAAGCCATTGTAAAATAGATAGCTGTTTCTAGATTTGGTTAAAAGCTGCCTGAATTTGCTTTGTTTACAGGTCAAAGCTTTGTTTAAAGTCCTGATTTTACTCTGCAACTGAACGAATTCTCAGTGTACACAGATTAATTGTTTTGTGTATGTATCTTTATTTTTTCCAAGATTCTCACTGTATGAACAGTTGAATTATGCCCATTGCTGATGTGTCTACCAAACTAATTCCTATAAGTATGAGCAGAATCATTCTGTAAAATTCAAGCTGTTCTTTGTGGAATAACCTTTAGTTATTTATATATTGCAATTATAACTGTGCAGAATAAGACTTTTGCCACAAGTGTAGCTGACCTCGAACATTATCATATGAGTTTTGTAGTACACTTATAAAACATTTGCAGTAGAAGTAACGACTCGAAAACGCTCATTGTTTAAGTAGCTTGATTTGTTAGGATTACATGAATCAGTTGGAGTAGGGTCTTTGACGCTAGTTGGGATATTGATGTTGTATTTCTAACGTGTCTCGAACTCCTTACGTAGAGTCTCTGCTAAGAGAACCAAAGTGGTGATTATTAGTAGAAGATTGGAGTCTAGCTAAAGTTTTAAATTAGTTTATATATGAAAGAAGCTTTTGTCTTCAGCAACTCTGTGAATTACTGCTATGGGTGAATTCAGAGATAAAATTTATTTTTCTCCAAAACTTGAAAATACTGAGTTTACTATATATTTTTGCAATAAAGTTGTGCTGTTGTATTCAAAGTCTGTAAAGAGTTGCCGTTTTCTTTGCTGTGCAGTAAAACCTTCTGTGGAAAAACACAGAATTGGGAAGGAAGTAATTACAGAAGTGAAAAGTGGAATTCTTTTGGTTCATCCCTGCTTAGCTTACGATAAATTTTGACTTGGGCATTGCCTGAAAAAAATCCTACTATTCCCTGCAAATCATTGTACTTAAACATAGTAAACTTTAATCCATTTTGGTTTTTGGACTAAGGAAAACAGTGCCTTTTGGTGTTGCTTATCATGGAACACTGAAGTGTATGGTCAGGCAAAATGGCGAGGTGCAAGTGGCAACAGTTTTATTCCCGCGGTGTGTAGGGGAGATTTGAAAACCTGTGCAGCGCTGCGTCCCGAGAGGAGTTCACAGTACAGGAGTCTGTGGAAGGATTGTACAAAGGTGTACTTCAATAAAGAGGCGGTCGCATTACACAGATGCTTCTGTAATTCATTAGCATAATTTTGTTTTGACAGATTACTAGGTGGTCCCAACTTTGGAAAAGTCATGTGATTTGTATATACTGTTTAAAATTAAGCCTCCTGTTAATAAAACTGTCTGTCTCTGAAGCTTCATGTTATGCGTTTCAACAGTCTTTGGGAGTAATGTTTAAACAGCAGATCTTTGTTTCTTTTTTTTTTTCTTTTGAAAGTCTGAAAGTACTCTTGCTGATGTCAGAAAGATGTGTGATTAGGAGTCAAGCCTTTCAGTTTATTTTTAAAGTTTTGCTCTTTGTTTTTTAAACAACTTTTATTAAAGTTTCATACTATATTGGAGTTATTTGGGTGCTTGTTTCTTCACGTTTCACATTAGAATAAAATTACTGAAAAGGAAAACTTGGCTTCATTGTTCACGGAATTGATTTAAGATATCAGTGTGTGTTGACTTGCGGAAACTGGTGATAACTTTTTTCAAGTTCAAATGGATCACAACAGTGCTTGCCTTGTTGTGAAATGGAATTAACCTGCGGGTGTCTGGAATTAGGTACACGGTTCTGTGTTACTTTGGTAATGGATACAGGGTTCCTAGTGTTTGTGTGAGACGCAGCGTATGCTGCGAAACATGCTTGTGTGCCTGTTCCGTTGGACTTTCGAAAAGTGCAGGTTGGTTTTGGAAATCTTTAATTTTCTAATTGCTGGTTTTCTGTACGATCTAAAGATGTTTAAATGTGGGTCTAAAAAAAGTGCAAACCGATACAAAAAGCCATTGGTGTTGCGAACACTGACATGGATGGAACGCTGAAGTGGAGGATTTGGGGTGGAGGAGGGGCTCTTCCATCTTGCCATGCCGTTGATGCTCCATATCTTTGAGCATAAATTGGTAGCAAATTGGTCAGTAAATATCCTCCCTTCTTCCTTGAGAGTAGGCCCTTGGAAAAAATAGGGAGTTGTGGCATATTTAGAAGTTTTGTGTGTACTGTAAATAGTACAGCTGCTGTCCCAAATAGTTACGGTTGATCCTTTAAAGCGTGGAAGGAAGCATTCATTGTCGAGTGTCGCTTGCAAACGTAAGAGGTTTTCTGTAACAACTTGCTTTCATGTTAGAAGCGGCCTTAAACTGCGTGTCATGCTAAATTATGAAGGATGCCATTATAGTAACAGACTGCATGGCTAGATTTGATATAATAGTTTACTTTGATCATCTTTATATTTGTGAGCAGCCTTAAAAATAAGGGGTTGGACCTCTGAGGTCCCGTCTCCAACGTGGAAGGGGTGTAATTGCCCTTGCATGTACACCTCAAGGCTGGCTGCTAACCAGGCAGCAACAGAAAGAATCAGCTAATGGACACTGCTCAAATGTGCTGTTGTTTTGGCCTTGATGCTTTGAGTGTCAGGAACTGACAGCCTGCTTAGCCTCGCTGGAACGATGCAGTCGGTGACACTGATGGCCCAGTTTCTTCAAGTTATGGAAAGAAGGTACATGTGTTTTTGTATCTGGCCAAGTTGGTGTTTTTAGCAGTTCCTTAAGTGTTAGGGTCTAAGTACTACTTGTAAAAGAAAAAAGGAAAAAAAAGAAGTGATTAAAGTGTTACATTCAGACGTGATTTCTGTTAAACATACATATTTTTGTCATCCCATTCACAAGAGAAAGTATGAATGTAGTAAATTATTCAATTATAAACTTGAGACCTACATGGAAGAACTGCAATGATTAGATGAAAGTGTGACTTCAGAGTTACCAGGTTTTCAAGCAGTTACACGTAAATGTCGCAGTCCAATTTTGTTTCTAACACAAGTCAATTCTGTAATATTACAGACGATGTTAAAGCCCGTTCCTCATTGATGAATTGTTGCCACGTTCTAAATGTAGACTTACGAGAGGTTTGAGGCTTTGTAGGCTTAAAGAAAACTGAAGGATCCTTCTTGCTTATTCTAAGTAGCATTCCTTTCATAGCATTTAATGTTTTCCTTGAATGCCTGTGCTCTGAATTTGTTGAGTGGAGAGGAAGATCGATGCAAAAATGTGTAGTCATGCGCCAGTTGACGTTGAAGGTCTGCCTTCTGAAGAGCAGACGTGCTGGTCGGTTCTGCCGAGTTGGGCAGGCTGTCCTTACAGAAGTTGTTGCCTATACTGTGTGAAATCAGCAGTTTGTTTTGCCGAGTCTGTTCTGGTGCAGTAAAGACTGCAGAAGCTCAGAAAAAGAATATTTTTCCAGTTACCTAGACATACCAGTGGTGCATTAACTGTAAATAACAATTTTGGTTTCTGTGTTTTGTTCGTCCTCAGTCTTCTGCTGTGGTGGTTCCAAAGCTGCTGCTTCCTTCAGCAAGTGCTGTCGGTCCTCGGCGTGTTGTGCAGCAGTGTGCGCCTCTGAACCGTGTTCGCCGTCCGATCTGCAGTGTTAACCTGCTACGTATTGTGGGGTGCTTAAAGCCTCTCGTTGGACAGCGGACCGCTCTTAGGGTGCAGTGGGTTTAGCATGATTATCCGGATATGTGGGTTAGACCCTGAATCAAAGGATTGTGATTCCTGTTTAACACAGACTATAGCGCAAGCGAAAGACTGGTTTCTGTCTTGGATGAGATAATTGGTTGGAAGGATGCAGTTTTGCAACTGGCTTGGTATATTGGGTAGCATTTAGTTTGAGTCTAGACATACACAAATGAGTTTTATGTCAGTTTGCTTCTTTACACATTGTGCAAGTCTTTAAAAAGAAAAGAAACAAATGCTAAATTCTGTTGCTGTAAGAGGTTTTTCAGAAGCGGTGCCTTGGGCCTGGAAGTAGTGTTGCCAAATACATTTGCTTGTCTTTGCCCCTTTGCAGGTTTGCTGATGCTGACTTCTGTTCTGTGGCTGTATGTTCGTTCATGGTTTTGGGAACACTGAGCCAGCGTTTGTGTACAAAGCGAATGACTCTTCCTCCCAGAGGAAGAGGAAGTGAAACTGTCTGTTAAAAGCTTCTGCAGGAAGAGTAACCTCAAGGGGTGCTCTTCCTATCTGTTTTTGGCAGCAAGAACATGATTGTAGGTGAAAGGTTTGGCTTTCCCACGGAATGAAAATCTGTCAGTTGGTAGTGTGCGTTCAGCTTACGGATTGTGGCTGTGTACTGAACTCCACGGCTCGTTCCCTGTCTTGTGATCAGGTAGGTACACGGTAGCTTATTTTCCGTGCAGGTGACTTTGTCAGTAATTTTCTTGGAGCTTTGTTACTGCGTGGGGTGTTTGGGAGTTGTTTGTGCAGGGAGCGCTTCCTGCTTTCCTGAGTTGGTGCTTTTCACTCAGGGCTATAAATACCATATGTAAGAAAAGTAGCCCTGAAAGTGTTCCTTTTCCATAGCTCCGGACTGAATACGGGTGTCCGATGGTTTAGTTGTGACTCTTTCCACTCACTGCCACTTAGGTCTGTGCAGCTTCCTTTGTTGTCATTCTTCTGTTTTTATATATGGATTCACAGCATGGCAGCATAGGAGGGAGGCAACCAGCCGAATTCTGACCCGAGTTCCTCTGCTGCTGCTGCAAGTCAAAGCGTACTCCTTTGTTTTACTCTCGTATGCTCTCATATCAACAGCCTTAAGTTCAAATGGTCTCACCAGTTGCTTCCCAAATATATTAAAGCAAGCTTTCAGAAGCAGCGAATGTATTCTTGTTTAATGTGAGCCCGGTTTCCACCAAATCAGTTTTGTGACTCTCTTGTTTACGGCACTCACACCAGCTTCACTGTTTTTTCCTCAGCTTTTGGGAAGTCTTTTGCTACGAGTTACCAGTGAACTAGACTGTAGTTCTTCATTTAGTTGATAATAGATCACAGCCAGAATAACGTCAGCGGGTGGAGTGGGGATTATCGTAGTGTACACGGCTGAGGGAGTACAATTTCTCTATAAAGCTTAAAATTTAGGACTTGGAAGGCATGCACAGGGGAACCAGGAATTGATTCTGCCTAAAACTCTCTTGCTTGGCATAGTATGGCTTTTTGGACCTGTTGCTGCTTCTGGAAGGCTGGTGACTTTGAAATGTTCATACTGTAGTCACAGTATTGTTAACCAAAGAACTGGTGGGGTGGTATCACTGATTTCTGACCATCTGAAGGTAGGTGGAACTTCCAGCTAGCTATTTCATAGTTTTGACCAATTAGTTTCATTTCAGCCATTTCCCATTAAATGTTGACTATGTAGATGTAGCGTTGCTCTGTGTGACAGTAGGAAGCTTAGAAATGTTTGCTAGTCACTCAGAAATGAAGGCAGATTTTGGGAGGAAAATAGCAATATAGTCAGAACCTAAACTACATGAAGAATTTCTTTTAGGTAATTTTGATTGAGTGCCTTTTACGATAAAATTCATAGGACTTTGTCAAGCCTCTGTGTGGCGTCTTTTTGCTTAGTGACCTTCTTGCTGCATTTGTCAGAATGTGCTCCGTAATGTGAGCTTTTTATGAAATTTTTGTTTTCAGCACTGTAACCAAAGCATTGCTCCTTGATTTGATGAGAAGGATGGATACGGAATGTGAAAAGTCCTTGTTTGTTTGAGCAGGAAGCTCAGCTTGAAAGTGAAAACGGTGGTTGCGGATACCATTTCGTTATTAGCCAACCAAAAGGGCAGTATTTATAAACCCTGTGTTCTTGAGGAACACTAATGCAACCAGCTACAAAAGCAAAGAGGGTAATGACAGTAAAACTAGGCGCTGGCAGTCCGTTGATTGCATGTAGGGGAAACCCCCTTGAAGGGGGAAGGCAGAAGTGTTAAGCATTACCAATTCGGTTGCCTAAGATTCCTCCAGCACGTTCCAGCATTGCTGCAGAGCCAGTCTGCTGTGTTACAGGTCCAGTCTCGGGCGAATAAATGGCGTGGTTTTTATAGCACTTAGCGCTCCTTTCATCTGTAGACATGAATGCTTTTAAGAGGTGAGGTGAGCGTGGATGCAGGGTGGTGGTGTATAGCTAACTTGTCTCCGAGTAACCAGTAGGTCAGTGGCAGTGTTTTCGTCCGCACGTAAAGGCGAGTCAGCATTGACAGCAGTGAAGTGGCATTAGGATTGAAATCGAAAGGTTGAGGCCAAACTTTCACTCTTCAGCTTTAGTAAAAAGCACCAAGTGATGCCCTAATCTAATGAAACTTCAGCCCTGAGCTCGTGTGAAGAGGCGCAGAACAAAACAGTGAGTATATAGTTAAATTCTTAAACTAATCTGAAATTTAAATTCAGTTGTTAATGACAGAATGTAGGAGAAGTAATTGAACTACACGGTTTGCTGTTAAACAGTTAAACCCGAGCCCTGCCCAGTCTTGCATATTCTTAGATTGTAAATCAGAATTGGTTTTGATGGTTGAGTCTGTTTTAAGGTTTTTAAAGGCAGCTGTAGTTGGTGTCACGTCACATGTAAAAGCATTTTGAGTAAACTGGTTGCATCTCTTAAAGAAAAAAAAGCCTGTCAGGTATATCTGAAAAATTACATACACAGCACTGTGACACACTGCACAAATGTCCTGGATTTTTTGAAGGCCTTTTTTGTCATCTGGACACTCATCCTTTGCTTTGGGTGATGCGACACCACATTTTTGTTAAAAGGTGGTAATCGAAATGGCGTTTCTTCCTTGCAATGCAAGCAGTATGTTGTGCTATTTCTTTGAATGAGAAGGTAGTATTTGGCTACCGTAACTACTCCAGGAGCAGAAAGGAGAGTGTGCAGACAGTGTTTTCCTTCTGCCAGGTGGCTTGTGCTGCTTTTCGTGTTAAAATTTGTCCTTAGTTGTGCCTGTAAAAATCAAGCAGAAATAAATTGTCTGAAACCAAAGATGTTTTGATTTAAACAAAACCAAAAAAGCAATGTGGTAGCAGAAGGCTGATGGTGATTTAGCTTCTGCACTGCTTTTCAGAGTTCAGTGCTTTTGACTATACCTTTATTTCTTCCTCTCAACAAACTGAATTTTACATTTGTTTCTCCTGCCTTGTGCTACTAAGCTACATAAAACAGTTGCAGAGATCCTGTGCAGCCTGCTGTAGGTGACCCTGCTTCGGCAGGGGGTTGGACTAGATGACCCACAGAGGTCCCTTCCAACCC